>Ga0182030_10012992_pt1 | contig 16623 bp, 6 predicted proteins | sample 812S3MmetaG_FD_121299 | JGI IMG/M metagenome (GOLD analysis project Ga0182030, IMG submission 121299) | Permafrost microbial communities from Stordalen Mire, Sweden - 812S3M metaG (Illumina Assembly) | ecosystem: Environmental > Terrestrial > Soil > Wetlands > Permafrost | place: Sweden...
CTCTCGGTGCGCGACACCGGCACGGGCATCCCGGCGGCGGAACTGCCGCGGATTTTTGAACGGTTCCATCGCGTGTCCAACGCGCGCGCGCGCTCGCACGAAGGCACGGGTATCGGGCTGGCGCTCGTGCAGGAACTGGCGCGCCAACACGGCGGCTGCGTGGGCGTGGAAAGCGCCGAAGGCAGCGGGACGACGTTCACGGTTGGGATTCCGCTGGGCCTGACGCACCTGCCGAAAGATCGCCTCGGTGCCGCGCGAACCCTGGCCTCCACTCATTCGGGCGTGCTGCCGTTTGTGGATGAAGCCCTGCGCTGGCTCCCGGACAATCCGTCCCCGGCGAGTTTTTCAAAGGGCGATGGTGACGGCCATTCGCTGAAATGGGACGGCGAATCGGATCCGAAAAATGGTTTGCGAACCGGGGCGCGAATATTGCTGGCCGACGATAACGCGGACATGCGCGATTATGTCAGTCGCCTGCTCGCCGCCCGCGGCCATGAAGTCGTGGCGGTGGCGAATGGCGAGGCCGCGCTGGCCGCGGTGCGCGCCGCACCGCCGGCGCTGGTGTTGAGCGACGTCATGATGCCGTGCCTCGATGGTTTTGGGTTGCTGCGGGCCCTGCGCGGCGATCCGAAGACGAGCGCGATTCCGATCATCCTGATTTCCGCGCGCGCCGGCGAAGAAGCCCGCACTGAAGGGGTGGAGGCGGGCGCCGATGATTATCTGACCAAGCCGTTCAGCGCCCGAGAGCTGATCGCCCGGGTGGCCACGCATCTGAATCTCACCCGGATTCGCCGGGAATCCGAAACCAAAATCCGGGACACATTGGACAGCATCGCCGACGGCCTGCACGTGGTGGATGCCGCCGGACGGATCGCTTATTTGAACGCCGCCGCCCGCCGCATCATCGCGGAAAATCAGGTTGACCCGGATCAACTGATCGGGCGCGATTTTTTCGAAGTGTTTCCGGAAACTTTGCAAGTGGAAGTGGGGCGCGCCATGAAGAAGACCTTAATGGAGCGAGTGCCAACGGCGGCGGAAAGCTTTTACCAACCGTGGCGGCGTTGGTTTGGGGTGCGCCATTACCCGACGGCGGACGGCGGGGTTTCGACATTTTTCCAGGACATCACCGAACGCAAGCAATCCGAGGAAATGTTGCGTCAGAATGAGGCGCTGTTTTCCTCCCTGGTCGAGCTTGCGCCGACCGGCGTCTATGTGGTGGATGCCCAATTTCGGCTCCAGCAAATCAATGCCCGCGCGCTGCCGGCCTTTGAAAAGGTCCAACCGGCCGTCGGACGCGATTTTGCCGAAGTGATGCGGACTTTGTGGGGGCCGGTGGTGGGCGGGGAGATTATCGAAATATTCCAGCACACGCTCAGAACCGGGGAGCGATATATTTCCCCCCGCTTTCGCCAATTCCGCCAGGATATCGGCGAGGAAAAGACTTACGAATGGGAGACGCAGCGGATGACGCTTCCGGATGGCCGGCACGGCGTCGTTTGCTATTTCAACGACATCACCGAAAACACGCGGGCGGAACAGGCCTTGCGCGATGCGAAAGCCGCCGCCGAAAGTGCCAATCGCAGCAAGGACCTCTTTCTCGCCGCGCTCAGTCACGAACTCCGCACGCCGCTGACGCCCGTGCTGATGACCGCCGCGACTTTGCGCGAGGATGAGCGGCTGCCAGCCGAGGTGCGCGAACAACTCGCCATGATGGAACGCAACATCGCGCTGGAGGGCCGCTTGATTGATGATTTGCTCGACATTTCGGCCATTGCCAATGGCAAACTGCATTTGCACCTGCAATGGTGCGACACGCATTCGCTCATCCGGCTCGCCCTCGAAATTGTGCGCGACGCCGCGCTCACCAAGGAAATCAAACTCGCTGGCGATTTGAATGCCTTGCGCAGCGGACTGATGGCCGATCCGGCGCGGTTCCAGCAAATTGTTTGGAATCTCCTGCGTAATGCCGTGAAATTCACGCCGCGCGGGGGGCGCATTTTCATCCGGACCACCGATCAGGCGGACGGCCGGCTGCGGATTGAAATCACGGACACCGGCATGGGCATTGACCCGGCCGCACTGGAAAAGATCTTTCTGCCGTTCGAGCAGGCGGCGGTTGCCGGCGACCACCGTTTTGGCGGCCTCGGCCTGGGCCTGGCCATCACTCGAGCGATGGTGGAATTGCATGGCGGCAGCATCCGCGCCCAAAGCGCCGGGGCCAATCTGGGAGCGACGTTTATCGTTGAATTCCCGGGCGCCCTGACGCCGCCTGCCGGCGGTGCCGACCCGGGAGCGCCGTCTGCCTCCGGTGGTTCTGCTTCAAGGCAAGCCGCCGGGCGGCCCCTGCGCTTGCTCTTGGTGGAGGATCATTTGCCGACGTTGCAAGTGCTTTCCAGTTTGCTGACCCGCGATGGGCATCAGGTGATTGCCGTCGGCACCATCGCTGAGGCGCTGGCGGCCGCCGACACCGAAACCTTCAATCTCGTTATTTCCGATCTGGGCCTGCCCGACGGGACCGGCCACCAGATGATGGAAAAATTGCATGCCGTCCACGGGCTCAAAGGCATTGCCATGACCGGTTACGGCATGGATGAAGACATTCTCCGCTCGCGCGAAGCCGGCTTCGTGACGCATCTGGTCAAACCCGTGCAGATGACCGAACTTCGGCGGGCTTTAGCACAGGCGAGTTGAGGCCACGGGAGGTGAAGTGATTTTGCAGGGAACTTTAGGCACCTTAACCACCAGCGCCATAACGCTCCTGATCGGCCATTAGGTGTGGCATCACTGAAATCAGGCATTTAATACCGGGAAACCAGCGTTTGGGCGCGAATCCAGTTGCTATTGAATGTCGCCGGCAGGCGGGTCAAGGTCGTGGACCGTCGGAAATATTCCGGGAGGCCAGGGTCACGCTTTTAATGTAGGCAATCTCGTTGGTGTCGTAAGCCGTGCCGTCGGTGTGAAAAATATCATGGAACCACAGCGGCGGCTCGGCGGAGTAGGTTTTTGTCCATGAATCCCACGGATAAATTGTCTGGGTTTTGCCAGACACGAATCCCCAGTTATAGGCGCCGACGTTTTGGTCATGCAGGAATTTCAAGTTTGGATCAAAGGTGCTGCCGGTTGGACGCGCCATGTATTCGGTGCAGACGAGCGGACGATGATAACGGCGCAAATGTTCGACGCATTGTTTCAAATCATCCAGCCGGGCGTAATTGTGGAACGAAATAACATCTGAGTTTTGCAGCTGCACGAGTTCCATGGCGGACAACTGATTCTCATCGGCCCAGTTGCCGCGCCAAATGCCGGACGTGAGCGGTTGCGACGGGTTCATTTCGCGCGCCCACGTGAACGTTTCCTGCAACAAGATCAGCGCGAATTCGCGTTTGAATTTCGGCTCCAGTTTCAGGTAGGCGGGATCATTCAGGTTGTCCGGCTCGTTGAACACGTCCCACAGGTCAATCCGCGGATCGTTTTTGAAATGACCGACGACGCCCTGGACGTAGGGCTTCAATTCCGCGAAACGCTCGGGATGAATGAGCAGGTCCCGGCCGGGACTTTGCACCCACCCGGAATTGTGGGTGAACGGTTTCGGATCGGGTTGCCTGCCCAGGAGCGGATCGGGATTCCAGCACGAATCAAAGAGGACAAATGTCACGCCGATTTTGTGTTTATGGGCGATGGCGAGAAATTGATCCATGCGTTTGAGAAGACCCCGGGCATCCTGCTGCCACAGCAAGTTATGCAAAAAGACGCGGATGCTGGTGAAGCCCAGCCCCTCCGCCCAGCCCAGTTCACGGTCGATCGTGGACGGATCAAAGGTGTTGGCCTGCCACATCTCCAACTGGTTAAGGGCCGTGCTGGGCGTGAAATTGCAGCCCACCAGCCACCGATGTTGCGCCTGCCAGTCGTCGGCTTTTTCAACCGGCCACGGAATTTGGCCACGAGCGGAAAGAATCAGATTCAAACAGAGGGCAAAACCGGCAAGGACAAAAAATCGAGTTCGCATGAAATAAAGAGGTTAATGGATTCATAGTTTTGCAAATTAAATGGGTTCCGTCATGTGGCCTTTTGTGGCTACAGGCACGACCCGGGAGATTCTGCGATGGTTTCGCGATGAAAACCCACAGCGCCGACGATTGGTGAATCCGCCGGTAAGTCTCGCCGGACTTGGCCATCGCACTGATTACGGTGCGAAATAAATGACTCGAAAAGGACTCAGTTGGGAGTTATAGAAAGATAACGCATGGCCGATTCCGATCAATACCTCCCCACCGGGCGGCGCTTTTCGCTCGTCCACCGGCCCCGCGCGGGCAACGATTTTCTGGACAGGCCGTTTGGCACAGGTTGGGAAGCAGATATCGCAAGGGACCGCCGTGAGAGCGACCCTGGCGTCCTCCGTTTATCAAGTGTCGTCTTGGCGTGGATTGCCCGGGCCATGCCGGGACTCGGACCAATGGCCGTCTGTGGGTGTCTTCTGATGATGATGGCATTCTTCCAAGCCGTCCCGGTGCACGCGGATTCGAAATTGGGGGACTATACGGTCACGCGTTGGACGAAGGACAATGGGTTGCCAGACAATTCGGTAACCTGCCTGCTTCAGACACGCGATGGCTTTCTTTGGATCGGCACGGGCGGCGGCCTGACCCGATTTGACGGTTTGAATTTTGTGTCGTTGCGTTTGACGGTCGGGAATTCAGGAGGGGCAAAACAAATCACGGCGCTTTATCAGGATGAGCAAAATCGGCTCTGGATTGGCACGCGCGAAGATGGATTGTGGTGTCTGGCTTCGGGCGTGGCCAGCCGGTTCAACCCCCGGCCTGGACTTGACTGTTCGACCGTCACATATATCACGGGCGATGGCGCGGGCAGCTTGTGGGTCGGCACCACTAATGGTTTGAGCTGTTTTCATGGCACTAATGTCACTTCGCTCGCCGTGGCGCAAGGCTTGCCGAGCGAAAACATTGCGAGTGTGCATGTCTCCGGGACAAATTCGGTATGGGTTACCACCCGCAAAGGCATGTGCCAGTTCAAGGACGGCCGGTTGTCGCCGCTGGAATTTCAAGGGGACAGCCCGGGTGAAAGCACGGAGATGATCGGGTTGTATAATGATCAAAGCGGAAACCTCTGGGCTTTCGGGGACACTTACCTCGTGAATCTGAATGACGGCAAGCGGTTCAATTATTTTCGCAGCGGCGACACCTCGTCGCTGCGCATCTGGTGTTCGTGCCAGGGACGCGATGGGCAGTTGTGGATTGGAACCAGCGGACAGGGAGTGTTCTCGTTTGCGGAAGGGAGATTCCGGCCGCTTTCGTTGCGGGAAGCGAGTCTGGGCAGTGACGTGCAGGCGATTCAGGAAGACGCGGCGGGCAATCTTTGGCTGGGCACTTTCAGCAGCGGTCTGGTGCGACTGCAGGCCCGGCGCGTGCAAACTTTGGATGCGGTTTCCGGATTGCCGTCCGAAATGGCGAGTTGCCTTGCGGCCACGCCGGATGGGCGGGTCTGGGTGGGGTACGCAGGCGAGGGACTGTTTGTGCGCCAAGCCGAACATTTCGAACGTTGCAAAAGGCAACGCGATGGCGAGCCATTCAATCTGATCACCTCGGTGGCAGCCACGGTGGAGGGGGACGTCTGGGCAGGCACGCTGGGTTTTGGCCTGATTCATTTGCACGACGACGAAGCCACCCGGCTGACGACGGAAAATGGCCTGGCGGATGACGAAATCACCGCGGTTGCGGGCGAAAGCGGCGGATCAGTCTGGGTCGGAACCACGGCCGGCACGGTGCATCATTTGAGCGGCAATCAAATCATCACATACGGTCCGCAAGCCGGACTCGCCAACGCCCCGGTCACGTGCATTCTGACGACCGGTGTGGGAAAAGTATTCGTCGGAAACGACAATGGGGGTCTGACGGAGCTGGCCGGAAATGAATTTGTTTCGCTGGATCCGGCCGGGGTCTTGAGCGGAGTGCCGGTGTGCGCCCTATACGAGGATGGCGGGGGCCACCTGTGGATTGGCACCCAAGGCAAAGGTCTGGGCTATGCGGACAGTGGACGGGTGACGGTCTGGGACGTGAAAAACGGGTTTTTAGACAACGAAGTCAACGGCATTCTGGCCGATGACTTGGGCCGGCTGTGGATTAACACGCGCAGTGGCGTGCAGGTCAGCTCCGCGGATTTAAACAATCCAACGAACGGCAGTCCAAGGAGCGGGACGGCGCCCAAATTTGAAACGGTGAAAGCGTTTGAACCCTCGTCGCTGGGAGTGGCCAACCGGGGCTGGCCGGAAGCCGTTAAAACCACTGACGGACATTTATGGTTTGCCGGGCCGCATGCGGTTTACGCACTGGATCCGCGTGATTTTCATGCCGCCACTCCGCTTTATCCGGTGGAACTGGAAACCATTGAGGTGAATGGCCAACCTTTGCCGTTCCGAACGGCTTCCGAACCGGCGGATCTGCCTGACATAACAAAGCCGGTTCGCCTGCCCTCCAATATGCGCACCCTGGATTTCGAGTTCACCACTCCCTCGCTGGATGCGCCGGAGCGAGTGCAATTTCAACATCGCCTGGATCACTTCGACAAGGACTGGGTGGATGGGGCGAACGAACGCCGGGTTCGGTACAATGGCCTGCCGTTTGGGGAATACGAGTTTCATGTGCGGGCCAGAAACGCGGACGGCACCTGGGGTCAGGACGCCTCCGTGAATTTTTATCTGCCGCTGCCGTTTTGGCGGCAGGCTTGGGTTATTTTGACCGAATCCCTGCTGGCGGTGTTGGCGGTGGTCGCGATGGCGCGGGTGTTCTTTCATCGTCGCCTGCGCCTGAAGCTGGCCCGCGTGAGCCAACAGGAGGCGATGGAACGGGAACGGATGCGCATCGCGCGCGACATGCATGATGAAATCGGCTCGCGATTGACGCGGATTTCCTATTTTAGCGAAGTGGCGCTCCAGGATGAAACGCCTTCGCGGCTCAGCCTGGAATCCATTGCCGGCGCCATCCGCGACCTGCTGAAAACACTGGATGAGATTGTCTGGGCCGTGAATCCGCGCAACGACACGCTGGAAAACCTGGCCGAATACCTCGGCCATTACGTCATGGAATATCTTCAGAACACGGCGGTGGGATGCACATTAAACATTCCCCCGGATCTGCCGCCCCGGATGCTCAGCGCCGAGACCAGGCATAATGTTTTTCTCGCGTTTGAGGAGGCGATGGGCAATGCCCTGAAACATTCCGGGGCCACCATGATAGGGCTGAAGATGGATCTCAACGGGGAACAATTTGTGATTTGCATTCAAGACAATGGCCGCGGATTTGATCCGGCGGCAAACCACCAGGCGGCGAACGGGCGGAACGCGTCCGCTCCGCCGGTCCACAACCGCAAGGGCAACGGCCTGGTCAACATGCGAGAACGGCTCGCCGGTGTGGGTGGCGAGGCCCGCATAGAGAGCCAGCCCGGCCAGGGGACCAAGGTTACCTTCAGCGTGCCCGTCAATACCGAACCCAAGGAAGTCCGATGAAGAATTTCATCACCATTTCAATCGTGGACGATGACAGCGATCTGGCGGAAAAGATCGCGGCTTATCTCAACAAATCCAATCGTTACCGGTTCCTCAGCAGCTATACGAGCGCCGAAGAGGCGCTGGCGCATTTGCCCAAGGACCGTCCGGATGTCGTGCTAATGGACATCAACCTGGGCGGCATGAATGGCATCGAATGTGTGCGACAGTTGCAACCGCTGCTGCCGAATACGCCGGTGGTCATGCTCACCGTCTTTGAGGACACCGGGAAAATTTTCAGCGCCATCACCGCCGGTGCCAGCGGCTATTTGCTGAAGCGAATGCCGCCGTCCCAGCTGCTGGATGCCATCGCCGAAGTGGTCGGCGGCGGCTCGCCCATGTCGGCGCCCATTGCGCGGAAGGTTCTCCAGATGCTGAAAACCATGCCGGCGCCGGGCGACGAGAGCATGAACCTATCCGACCGGGAGCGGGAGGTGATTGATGGCATGGCCGCCGGCAAACCGTACAAAGAAATTGCGGACAAGCTGGGCGTGAGCATCCACACGGTCCGGAGCTATATCCGGCGGATTTATGAAAAGCTCCACGTGCGGACCCGAACCGAAGCCGTGGCCAAATATCTCCGCCATTAAATTCACCATGCGCCACGCCGTCCTGCCCCGCCTGATTTTCAAGCTCATTGCGCTTGCCGCCCTTGCCTGGGCGTGCGATGCCCGTGCGGGCTGGCAGATCGCCCATGGTCGGCTGCAAACTCCCTGGGCGGCGGAGGTATCGCCCACGAATGCGCTGCCGGATTACCCGCGCCCGCAACTGGTTCGCGCCGACTGGATGAACTTGAATGGTTTGTGGGATTACGCGATCACCCCGGACACGGCGGAAAGGCCGGCTGCCTACCAGGGTGCAATCTTGGTGCCCTACCCGGTGGAGTCCGCGTTGTCCGGGGTCATGCGCGAGTTTGCTGAGCACCGGATCCTCTGGTATCACCGCACGTTCACGGTGCCGGCCGGTTGGTCGGGCCGGCGGCTGTTATTGCGCTTCGGAGCGGTGGATTGGGAGGCGAAAGTGCTGTTGAACGGAAGCGAAATTGGCCGGCATCGCGGCGGTTACGACGCCTTCAGTTTCGATATCACCCCCGCAATCAAAGCCCACGGCGTTCAGGATTTGGTGGTGGAGGTCACGGACCCGACGGAAGGCGACCAACCCCGCGGCAAACAGTCGCGCAAGCCGGAAGGGATATTTTACAACGCCTGTTCGGGCATCTGGCAAACGGTCTGGCTGGAACCGGTTCCCGTTCGGGGAATCAACGATTTGAAAATGGTGCCCGATCTGGACGCCGGAGTCTTGCGATTGCGAGTGGTCACCAGCGACGGCAGGGACGGCTGGCAAGTCGAGGCGACCGCCCAAGCCGGAGGAATGCAGGCGGGAAGCGTGACCGGGGCCCCCAATGCCGAACTCAGCCTGCCTTTGAACCCGGTTCACCGTTGGTCGCCCGATGATCCGTTTCTTTATCAATTGCGCATTGTGCTGAAAAATCAGGGGCAGGCCGTGGATGAGGTTCAAAGTTACTTTGGCATGCGATCCATCGGCTTGCGCCGGGACGACCACGGGGTGATGCGCATTGCGTTCAACGGGGATTTTCTGTTTCAAATTGGCGCGTTGGACCAAGGGTATTGGCCGGACGGAATCTACACGGCCCCGACCGACGCGGCGCTGCAGCATGACCTGCGGTTCCTCAAGTCGGCCGGATTCAACCTGGTGCGCAAACACGCAAAGGTGGAACCGGATCGCTGGTATTACTGGTGCGACAAATTGGGTTTGCTGGTCTGGCAGGACATGCCGAGCGGAAACAATTACACGGCGGAAGGGCGCGTGCGCTTCGAAGCGGAACTGCAACGCATGGCGACCCAGTTGGAAAATCATCCGAGCATCGTCACCTGGGTGATTTTCAACGAAAGCTGGGGCCAGTTCGATACGGAACGGTTGACGCACGAGCTGGAGGAACTCGATCCGTCGCGTCTCGTGGACAGCGCGAGCGGTTGGACGGACAAGCGCGTCGGGGATTTAATCGACGCCCACAGTTATCCCTTCCCCGAGTCGCCACCGGCCGATGCCTCGCGGGCCATTGTCATCGGCGAGTTCGGCGGATTGGGACTGTCCCTGCCAGAGCACCAGTGGTCCACCAATTTTTGGAGCTACCAGATGTTGCCGGACGGGAAAGCCCAGGCGGGCTGGTATTATCATTTGTTGCAGGAAATTTGGGAGCAGAAAGACAGCCGCGGATTGAGTGCGGCCGTTTACACGCAAACCACGGATGTGGAAACGGAGTGCAATGGGCTGCAAACCTACGACCGTCGCATCCTGAAAATCCCCCCGGGGGCGCTGGCGGCCATGAACAGCGGGCAGATCTATCAGGAGCCGGTGCACGTGGTGCTGACCAACGCGGTCTTCGGCGAGCCGGTCTGGAGCTACACGTTCGAGATGCCTTCATCGCTGTGGAACCTCCCGGCGTATGACGACAGTCATTGGGCGGCGGGCCCGGGCGGTTTCGGCACCTCGTTTACCCGCGGGTCACGCGTCCGCACCACATGGAATTCGTCCGACATCTGGCTGCGCCGGTCATTTGTGCTAGGCGACGAGGATCTGCGCAATGCCAAGTTCTTGCTGCATCACGACAAGTCGGTGGAGGTGTACTTGAACGGCGTGCCCGCGCTTGCGACCGAAGGTTACCTCGTGGACTACGCCCTGTTTGAGATTGCGCCAGCCGCCCTGGCCATGCTGCATCCCGGCACGAATTGCATCGCCGTGCATTGCACGCAAACGGCCGGCGGACAATTTATTGATGTGGGCATCGTTACCCTGCCGGCGGCAAGCGGCGGCGCCTCCAAATTTCCCTGAAACACCGGCAGACCATTTTTTGCCGGGAGTGACGGAGACAGAATCATGGCAAAACGAATTAGCCGGATAAATTCGAAGGTGGCCAAGGCCGCTGCGCCATTGCTGACGCGGCGGCGGATTTGGTGCTACCGCCTGATCACCCTTATGGGTGTGCCGCTCATCATCCTGCTGGCGCTGGAATCAATGCTGCGGCTTGCCGGTTTTGGCCAGCCCACGGCCTTTCTCCTGCCTTCGGAAAATCACGGCCAGAAAACCTACATCCAGAACGATCGATTTGGCTGGCGATTTTTCGGCGCGAACATGTCGCGGCAGCCAGAATCCATTTCCATTGCCCGGCAAAAGCCGCCCGGAAACGTCCGCATATTTGTTTTTGGCGAGTCCGCCGCCTTTGGCGATCCGCAACCGCGGTACGGCCTGCCGCGAATGCTTCAGGCCATGCTGGAACAGCGGCATCCGGGCGTGACCTTTGAAGTGGTTGACGCCGCCATGACGGCCATCAATTCCCACACCATCCTGCCGATTGCCCGAGATTGCGCCAAAGCCCGTGGTGATGTGTGGGTGATTTACCTGGGCAACAACGAAGTGGTGGGCCCGTTTGGGGCGGGAACGGTTTTTGGTCCGCAGGCGCCGCCGCTGCCGGTCATTCGAGCCAGCCTGGCGTTGAAAGCCACGCGCACCGGCCAGTTGATGAATTCACTGCTCAACGCGTTGCTTCCGCCGCCTCCGTCACAAAGCGAGTGGGGTGGTATGGAAATGTTCCTGAACCAGCGCGTTCGCATGGATGATCCGCGAATGAAAAATGTGGATCGAAACTTTCAACAAAATCTCGCAGACATCATCGGCGAGGGAACGAAGAGCGGCGCGGGCATTGTGCTCAGCACCGTGGCGGTGAATCTCAAGGACTGCGCGCCCTTTGCCTCGCTGCACCAACTGAGATTGTCCGTTGGAGAGCTTGCCGAATGGGAAACCAACTTCAGGGGCGGGGTGTCGGCGCAAAAAACCGGGCAGTTTGCCGAAGCCCGCACGGCCTTCCAACGGGCTGCGGAAACGGACAACTCTTATGCCGAACTGCATTTTCGAATGGGCGAGTGCGACCTGGCAACCGGCGACACGGTCAACGCCCAAACTGAATTCGCCCGGGCAAGGGATTTAGATGCGCTGCGTTTTCGGTGCGATTCCCGGCTGAATGATTTGATCCGCCAGGCGGCCAGGATCAACGAAGGGAAGCGAGTCCGCCTTACGGACGCGGAAAAGGATTTTGCCGCCGCCAGTCCCGACGGATTGCCCGGGGCGGACCTGTTTTACGAACATGTCCATCTGACTTTTGAGGGGAATTATCTGCTGGCAAAGGACATTGCCGGCCAAGTGGAACAATTGCTGCCGGCCACGGTGGCCCCCGCCTCTCGACCGTGGCCGGACATAGCCCATTGCGCCAGACGCCTGGCCCGCACGGATCGCGCATTGCAGCAGGCGCTTTCGGAGATGCGCGGACGACTGGCGGATCCGCCTTTTACCTGGCAGCTTAACCATGCCGATCAAATGCGCCGGCTGGCTGAGAAATCGCGTCAACTGGAACCGGAAGACTCTTCTGACTCATTGCAAGCAGCGCAATCGGCGTGCGAAGCCGCCATTTCAGGTCATCCGGAAGATGCAATGCTTTACCAGCAGCTAGCCGAGCTGAAGCAGGCGGAAGGAGATTTTCCCGGGATGTCAACGGCTGCCAAACAATCCTTGGATTTGGTGCCAAGCAATACGGAAACCTGGACCTTGTTGGGGCTCGCGCTGGCGCAGCAGCAGCAACTCGAAAGCGCGGCAGACGCATTTAAACACCTGATCGTGCTCAATCCGGAAGACGTTTGGGGACGACAAAACCTTGCAATTTGCGTGAAAAAACTGGGGCGGCGCGACGAGGCGATTCAGGAATTCCAGCGTGCCTTAAAGATCAAGCCGCGCTTTGGGCTGGCGTGGCTCGGCCTGGGCCAGCTTTACGAGGAGATGGGCCAGACCAACAAGGCCGACCCTTGTTTTCAAAAGGCCCTGGCCAATCCCATCCATCGGGCGGACGAACTGACCACCCTGGCGCGCTTTTGTCAAAGCCGCAAATGGTTCGCCGCCGCCGCCACGAATTACGCCGAAGCCATTGAATTATGTCCGGCCGATCCCACCCTGCGCATGGAAGCGGGGGAGGTGCTATCGGGCTTGAATCGTCATGCGGAAGCGGCCGAGCAATTCAAGGAGGCCGCGCAGCTCTCGCCCAATCTGGGCCAAGCGTATTTTTTATGCGGCATGGAACTGGGGCGTTTGGGCAAGCCGGACGCCGCCGAACCAGAATTTCGCGAGGCGGCCAGACTGATGCCGGGCGTGGTGCAGGCGCAACTCAACTTGGCGATCACACTGTTTCGGCAGCAGAAAGATGAGGAGGCCCGCGCGGCGTTTCAGAGCGCGCTGCGGATTGATCCGGACAACGCGACGGCCTTGAATTACCTCAATTCGTTAAACGCCAGAGCCTTGGCCAAGCCCCAGCCCTGACCCGGTACCCTGACCCGTAGCCACTTTAGGCTACATGACCCGGATTAATTCAGATGGTAAAGTCTGTGCATGAACCCCTGCGGTTATCTGGCAAGATCGACGTTGCCCGCAACCTTTGCCGGCAACCAAAAAAAACTCGCTGATCAAAAACAAGTCCACCATCACTCAGACAAATCAACAACCGTTATGAAACCATTCAAACTTACTCCCATCGGAATCGGACTGGCGGCCGTCCTGCTTTTTAGCAGCGCGCCGGCGGTTTCCGCCCAGACGTTAACCCACCGCTACAGCTTTAACGACGCGCCGGGCAGCACGACGTTCGCGGATTCCGTCGGCACCGCCTCCGGAACACTTAACAATGCGACGGCGGTCAATGCCAATTCCGCTTCGCTAGATGGGGCGCAGCTTCAACTCGATGGCACCGGTGGCTACGCGGTTTTGCCTTCGGGCATGATCAGCGGGAACACGCAAGTCACCATTGAATTTTGGGCGAGCTTCGGCAGCAATCCCACCTGGACCCGGGTGTTCGCTTTTGGCGATCAAACGGACACCGGCGGTGAGAATACCGGCTTGGATTATTGCCCCTATGCCGGCGGAAATTATCAAAATTTAAATATTCAAACAGCCGCCGGCAGTGGTTATGCCAATAACAACATGGGACTGAATAACGAAACCAATGTGCATGTGACGGTGGTGGTGGACCCAGTCCATGCTAACATGTACTACTACAATGGGACCACGTTGATCTCCTCTCTTAGCGGAACGGTGCCGCCACTGAGTGGGATTAACGATGTTTACGGACTGATTGGGCGATCGCTTGATAATGTGGATCCAACCCTGACTGGATCCATTGATGAATTTCGAATTTATTCGGGCGTGACGCCCATCGCGACCGTGGCGATAAATGACGCCTCCGGTCCCAATACCATTCTGAGCAACCCCGGCACGATTGAAGCGCTGCATTTTAGTTCACCGGTGAATCCATTGGTGGTCGAGGGGTCTTCGCAAGAGGCGCTCACCGGTGATTTTAGCAGTGTAACCGGTCTTAATTTGATTCTCTACGGTGGCGCCACGTTTACCTCCTTGAATACCGGGGTGGTTACGATTAACACGAACGGTGTGGTCAAGGCCGTCGCTCCAGGCTCCGCGGAGGTGGTGGCGACCTATGGGACGGTGAGGGCCACCAACTTGCTGACGGTGATTTCGATTCCGGCGACGCTGGCGCACCGTTACAGCTTTACCACGGATGCCTCAGACTCAGTTGGCGGGGCCAACGGCACCTTGATGGGCACGGCAAGCGTTTCCGGCGGCCAACTCGTGCTCGACGGCAGTTCCGGCTGCTATCTTGATTTGCCGGCCAGCCAGATCAACCTCGCCACCAATGTGGCGGTTTCTTTCGATGCCTGGGTGGCGTTTGGCGCACCGACGACATGGGCCGAATTGTTTGCGTTTGGGAATACTAACAACGGTAATGGAATTGACAATATCGCTTGTGTTCCCTGCGCCGAAAGCGGCGGCTTTCATAATTGGGGTCTGACGGAAAACCTGGCCAATGGCCAGACGCTGTCTTGGGCCCATGGCTGGAACAATGTGACGGCCCATATCACCTCCGTGCTCGATCCGCAGACGGGCACCATGTCCACTTACTTCAACGGCGTTCTGGAACTCGCCAGATATGATGCCAGCGCGCCGATTTCGGGCATAGCGACCAATTACGCGTTTATCGGCCATTCCCTGTTCAACGCCGACCCGTATCTGCCGGCTTCGATTGACGAGTTCCGCATTTACAGTGGAGCCTTGACCCCAGCCCAGGTGGCGATGAGCCAGCAAAGTGGGCCGAATTCGACAAGCATTAATCCAGGGTCGCTTAATTCCATTGCCGTTGTGCCGACCAACTATCCGGCCTATGCCGCGTTGGTGGCGCCGGTGATACTGGCAAACTATGCCAACCTGGCGAATTTCAATCTGTTGCCCACCACATCGGCCGGAGGCAATCCGACATTGAGCGGACCGCAAGGATTGGTGGTCAGGTCCAGTAATACCAACATTGTCAGTGTGAATGCGCAGAACATGCTCACCACCTACCGCCCGGGTACCGTTACCCTGACCGCCAGCTTTGGTGGTGAAACCAACAGTGCCACGATTGTCGTCAAGAATGAGGCCAAGCTCACGCATCGGTACAGCTTTGCCGCCGACGGTAGTGATTCAATTGGTGGCGCAAACGGCACCTTGAAGGGCACGGCATCCGTCTCGGGCGGCCAGTTGCAGTTGGACGGCGGCACGGCCGATTATCTTAGTCTGCCGGGCGGAATGCTCTCGAACTACACCGCCGTGACGGTGGATGCCTGGGTGAACTTTGCTGCCGTACAAAACTGGTCGCGACTCTGGGAGTTTTTCGACAACAACAGCGGCGGAACGCAGAACGAGCTGTATTTTGCCCCGGGCTGGAATCCCAATCCACCGACCGCCAATTTCTATTCCGCCGGTTTTCCGTGGGGCAACAGCGTTTTGACCAGCGGTGCTCTTAATAGCGGTCAAAACTACCACATCACCTGTGAATATGGCGACGGTCAAATGATGGTCTATACCAACGCGGTGCTAATGGCCAGTCTTCCCGGAGGCATTGCCCCAGCCAGCAGTGCGGGCAACCTGTTCGTCACCATCGGCTATTCGCCTTATGGTGATCCCGGCATCAACGGATCGGTGGACGAATTCCGCATTTACAGCGGCCGGTTGGCGCAGGACGAAATCACCGCCTCGGACTTTCTGGGGCCCAACCAGACCCTGAGCACGACGGCATCCCTCAACGCGACTGTCTCGTCCGGCACCGTCGGGTTGAGTTGGCCGCTCGCCAGCGCGGGATTCTCAGTGCAAGTGAGTTCCAGCCTTACAAGCCCGAATTGGGCGACCTTGACCAATGTCCCGGCGTTGACGGGCAACACGAATTGGGGGGTTTCGATGCCGGCGTCTGGAAGCCAGCAATTCTTCCGCCTCTGGAGGTGAAATGAGGGGGCAACCTCTCCCGCCAGCCGTCCAACGGCTGGCGGGATTGACGCCCAGTATAGATTGCAACATGGAAACAGCCCGAAGATTAAAACCAGTGAGATGCTTTAAAGCCGAACGAAACGTTGCGTTCACCTTGATTGAGTTGCTGGTGGTTATAGCGATTATTGCCATTCTTGCCGCAATGCTTCTGCCCGCGCTGGCCAAGGCCAAGGAGCGGGCGAAGCGGGCTCAATGCATGAGCAATGAGCACCAGTTGAGCCTCGCGACGATCATGTATGCCAACGACAGCCATGACCGGCTGCCCGATTGCAATAACAGCGCGGGGCAGCCGTTGGGCGCGTGGGTGTGGGACATGTCGGCGTATGCCATTACGAATCTGAATCAAAACGTCGGCCGCCAGGACATGTTTTATTGTCCCAACGAATATTATTTGTATGACAGCGCCACACCCGATGCCTGGCAGGCGTTTACAGTCAACGCGATGGCACCCCAACCGTATATCGTGACCGGCTATATCTGGTTGTTTCCCAATTCGCGCGCCGATGCCGCGCTCCCGAGTTTCAGTACGGTGACGAAAACGACCACGCCCAGGCCGGGATATTCAGTTTCGTCAACCGAGGTGATTGCCGACGCGACGATTTTCTTGAATGGTCTGGGAGGCCGTACTTACATTAATC
>Ga0182030_10012993_pt1 | contig 16622 bp, 21 predicted proteins | sample 812S3MmetaG_FD_121299 | JGI IMG/M metagenome (GOLD analysis project Ga0182030, IMG submission 121299) | Permafrost microbial communities from Stordalen Mire, Sweden - 812S3M metaG (Illumina Assembly) | ecosystem: Environmental > Terrestrial > Soil > Wetlands > Permafrost | place: Sweden...
AACTTCATGAACCACAAATGGACGATCATAATGGCGGGAAGTGAATTACCGTCGGCGAGACTCAGCTAGTGCCCATTCGTTCCAAGTGGGGATTTGGTCCTGTTGGATTTCTCCATTGCATATCCACCCCGCGGGTTGATATTTGTTAGCTATTCTCTACGAGGAAACGTTAGTCCGGATCCAGTGGAAAGATCATATACGGACTCTTGTTGTGCTTAGTATAGGCACAAGTATCTGTTCGTCTAAAAAATACTCGCCGCCATCGCCAAGAAGGCCAAAATAATGTAGATAGTCATAGCTTGAATGGACGCAAGTGTAGCGCAGGGATCGTAATCTCGATACTGCGTTTTTCGGATAAGGACCGAAAGTCTCAAAACGAGGACACTAACCTCATCTTCAATTCGTTGTGCCTCCGCTTGAATAGTCCTCCAAATGAAAGCTAGGTTTTCTGTAGACCTTGTCTTATACATCTGCATAATACTACTACAGATCGCTAGCGGCTCAGGCAGTACTACTGAGTGATCCTTGTTGCTCTTAAAGTTGGCTTTGTAGGGCGATTTTCTAGAATGGATACGGATGAAAGGCGGGAGTGTTCCATCCTTGTGACACAACATTCCAGGGTAAGATCTCAATGTGCTTATGCAATATGCACGGCTGAGAGCAGATCCATAGGGACCTGCGCCCACATGACGCTTTTCTAATACTGTCTTCGTGTCAAAGGGGATAAGCGAAGACGGCGAAAGGCTGAAAACATAGTAGCTGCCTAGAATGACTCGATCTCTGAGATGAAGAATTTGAGGTGCAAAGAATGCATCAGATGGGGAATTCCACAAGATGGGCTCCGAAGGCATGAGGCCTACTACTCCCTCTGAGAAAGCTGTACCTCCAATGTACTCATTCCCTGACATCCATTGCAAGCTGAAGAGCCTGTCGGTATACAGGCTATAGTCAAAGCCGTTCTCTGTAAAGACGTGGCCCATGGCAGAAGGGGAGCTCCTTCGTCTAGCCGAAACGTGCGCCAGACCACTGTCCGCAAACATTTGCTCAAAGATACCATCTTGAGGTGTGTCTGCGTCTGCTAGCTGGGCGACGGCAATTTCTTCTGCGGGAGCTCCTCCCACGTCCGAGCTTGATACTGCATTAGGGGATACGTAAAGGCACTGCAGACTCTTGTTCACACATCGAGAGCAATTTGGAAAAGCGATATCGCAGCGGGCTTTAGCTTTGATGCAGCTGGCGCAAGATTTCCGGCGTGCGGAGACACCATCTTGGGATTTCGTCCGACAGTAGCGGATGTGGCGGGTGGTTTGCTTATCTTGAGCACGGTCAGGATGGCAAGTCTGGACGAGGAAGGATAATAGACACATATGTTGGCTAGAAGAAATAGCGAAGATACTAACTGTTGTGGAAAGCTTTGCTACAGAATGGACAGATGAGCTCCGACTGCCTCGCGTGGCCTTGGCGTGTCATGATTTCTTCACCTCTCCAGGTATCTCAACTCTTCGTGAATTTCCTAAATCACCTAACGAAGAATTCAGAATAGTACAAAATATCAGGAAATCCGTGCTTCAGAAAAGGTTTGTGATCTTCAATTACATGAGAGTCATGAGATGATTACCAACAGTGGGCGCACGGAATTCCGTGTCGCATCCATGTATTTTAGTCAGAACTCTGGCGCTACCGATGAAAGTTGGGAATATTAGAGCTTTCGAAAGAATACTAAAAGTCCATATATTTGCTCTACTTCTCTAGATCATCTGGGGTAATTATATTGCCTGCCAGAAATGACGAAACCAAGAGTTCTGATCGTGGGCGCAACAGGGCGTACTGGAGGTGCTATCGTCGACGGCCTCCTTGAAGCTGGCGAGATCGTACGTGAAGAAAATCTGCCAACCTAGCATACATAAATTATATTGATACCGTTCCCTCAGGAAGTCGAAGCTCTCATCCGCCCCGCAACAAGAACTAGGCCATCAGTTTTGAGGCTCCAAAACCGTGGTGTAAAGATCTATATCGCCGAGATCAAAGATGACGCGCATCTTGCTGCTACCCTGACCGGGATAGACACAGTCATCAGCGCCATAGGGCGAGGAGTTCAGACTGATGAGATTCCCCTCGCTAATGCGGCGAAGAAAGCTGGTGTTAAACGATTTGTACCATGTGCTTTCATAACTGTTTGTCCTCCCGGAGGAGTGATGTGGATACGTGATCAGGTACGGGTAGCATTTAATTATATTGATTTTTATCAGTCAATTATTGCTCATGCATAATAGAAAGAACAAATCTACCAACATATCCGCAAACTCGGACTATCATACACAATCATCGACGTAGGAAACTGGTACCAAGCCTCCTTCCCAACACTCCCATCTGGACGCGTTGATTATGCCAGCCTGGTGGCCCCTAATATAAAGATCTTCGGCGACGGAAACATGAAGACAGCACTCGTGGGTTTGCGTGACGTCAGCCAATATGTTGCGAAAATTATAACCGGTGAACGAACTGTGAACAAGTACGTCTTTTGTTACGGGGAGCTACTATCGCAAGAAGAGGTCTTCGTGAAGATGGAACAACTTTCAGGGGAGGTGATTGAGAGACAATATGTATGTTTGTTTCTTGATGCTCGTCTTGCATTCTGGATTCTCTCCCTAGTGGAGAAGTGACGAGAATAACGAGAATTATCGAAGAATGCTGACTACCCTTAACCTCTCAGATACCGTCTGACCAGCTCCTTATCTTGTGTGACGCCGCTAAGGCATCCTTCAAATATGACTTATCAGACATGAAACAAGCCATGACTGTTGTCGGCCTGGAATATGCGTATAGCAAGTTTGTGCGCGGCGACAACTGTCCCAAGTACGCGAAGTACTTAGGATAGCTTGATGCTTGTGATCCGCACCCCGAATTTGCTCCCCGTTCATTTGAGGCTTTTGCGAAGGAACTGGTGGAGGGAAAGGGAGCGAGAATTTTCGAGGGGATGCGTATGCGAGATTGAGGGGGGGGGGTCTCGAACTGTTCATACTTCACTTAAGCGTTACAGCGAATTGGCATGAGTATGTTTTTGACTGACAATGTTCCTGATGAGACTTAACGTTCGGTCGCTGCTATGTGCAGGTAATTTGCTATGAACAGCAGCCCAGACACAGAGCGAGGTAGCGGTGTGAACGGACGCGAAAAGGTCCAATCTGCTTGTTTGTGTATCAGATGAGAATGAAGTGAGCTAGTAACCCCAAAATTGACGAAAATTGCCTGAGAGACTCGTGCTGACTACTGAAAGAATAGAAGGAGTTGTTTCGTAAGGTACTCGAAATATTTGAGGCTGAGTGCTGGTGGCTGGTGGGGCGCATGCTCACCAAAGGATGAGCTGAGCCACCATAATTAACGTGACCTGCCCATCCACGAGGTTCCAGATCATGAACATGACTTCCTTACAACTTAGAGTGATATCAGAAATATCACTTCATAGATAATTGCATAAAAATAAACAGAGAAATTAACAGAATATGAAATTGCAATGAAACGAATTAACTTAAATCAAATCAATGGCTGAGCAATCCAACCAATTTACTACCAATGTCATTTCCAATCTGACTTAACATTCCTTGCCCCTGTTGTGGCGGCGGTTGTGGTACACCCCCACTACTTTTACCCAAACTCTCCTGGGTTGTGTCTGTAATGACGGTTGTGGTGACTTTCGTAGTAGCGATCGTGGTGGTATTAGTAAGCACTGTCCCATCACTCTTACTGATATCCTTGGTGTCTGTGCTAAGGCTTGTGGTGACAGTGGTGGTGGTGTTGGAGAAATCTGTATTGGGCACTGTAGTATTCCATGTTCCTTGTTGATGCTGATTTGGTGTTGGAAAGAATGCTATCGCATTTTTGTCACCCTTACCTAGGTCTCCCAAGTCCCAATTTTGTTCTACCGTTTTCAGGATACTGTAATGATTGTACTTGTTGTTGTCTGTTGTCCCTGCTGCTCCTTTTGGTAGCGCAGTTCCAAGTAAGATGCCTAAGATAGAAGTTTCCACTGCACTTGGGTTATCAGGGGTCGGTGTTCTGGTATATATCTCACTCTCATCCCAAGCTGGAGCATGTTAGTCTGCATTCTAGCGCAAGGAGTATAAAGGAATACGAACTTAGGAAAATAAGTGACCTTATAGGGTTTCCGTCTTTGTCTTTATTAAAGTTAGAGTTTGGGTCAAGGAGGGGTGTGATAAACGATTTCGCCCAGTTCGCGGATACCCCAATCTCTAGCTCCGGTCCACCACCTGCAACAAGTGGGTTGTGACCATTATTTGTCATATTTGGAGTAAAAAATATCCACTGAGGTAAAGCTCGGTTTTGCATGTCAGTATAGAACATAGTATCGTTCTTTATTCGCGCTAATCGAGCCGGGTTTTCTGATACGGAATGATAGATCATCAACGGACTTCAGGAAGTTAGCATTATTGCTCCACGAAATGCTCACATTATGTACTTACTTGTGTCTCCGCACATACATCTGCGTTTTACCACCTGGACTGTTTGGGTCATCGTATTCCGTACCATTGAAGCCTGTGTATGGCATATCTTGTTGATAAGTCGAAAAGCTTACGTTTTTGGCATCTAAAAGATCAATAATATTCTTCTGCTCAGCATCAATATCTGCACGGTAGTCCCCAACTACTCCATTTAAATCACCCCCTAATGACGCGACGTAATTGGGCTGACTTGGATGGACGACACAGTTGTAGTCTGTTAAATTGATCCCTAACTTTGCGAGATCCTGGAACGGCTCTGTTCGAATTAGAATGTGCATCCCTATTAGATCAAGAGGTACTCACGTTGAGCATTCGCCATTTCTTTGTTCTTATTCTCGAGAAAGATGTACATGAATCGATCGATCGAGTGACCTGTCACGTTACTTGTGGGACTATCGGTTTTGGCTGTGTTCTTTGCGGCAGCAATTTGTAAAGGAGTTTGCTTAGGCCAGGTATCGACTATGTTTTTAACTCCGCTCGTGAGACCAGAGTGATCTGGTGATCTCCTCTGTTGTTTAGGTAGAGCATTAGCTGCGCAAGCAAGCAGAATTGCGACTGCTGTGAGGGAAGAATGGAACCGCATGATGGATGTAATGCAGCAAAAATTGTTGTGAAAAAAAAAAGTTGGCAGAGCTGCCAAGACCTGTGAAGTGTGTACTTCTTATATCAAGTATATCATCTGCAAAATTCACCGTAGATAAGAAACTTCGAGTAGGATCGAGGATTCCGGGCTGAGTTGATCCCACTGTCGCTAAATTGGGAGGGGGCTTGGCAAGACAGGCCACCTGTCGCTCACTAGCCCACTAAACTCGTTATTCGTGGCCACTGAAATTGGAACACCGCCCCCCGTTGCAGGCTCGGCTCATCCTTCTAGAAAGCTTGATCTTCCTTCCATACCAACAACAATCCGAGACTAACTGTCCTTTACCAACTTGGGGCCTATATGCGACCTCACCTCTCTAGAGAAAAGCATAGAGTCAAAAGATAGCAATTAAGTAAGTGTTCGTTTGACGAAATTTTTATCGCGATGCAAATGATTTATATGCAGCATCACTCAACTCTCCTAGCAAACGCTGACACAAGTGTTACCCACTGCCGAGAAGGCTGAATCAAGGGTTCCAGGAAAGAGCGACATGTAGGTAAATATCATTTTTCTTTTCACCTCCCTTTGATCTCAATTTCCTCATCCCTACAATAGACTTATAAACAGAATTACAAGACCCTGAAAAAAGGATCCCGAAATTGGCGCATATTGTCTGAAGATCTCTCTCGCCTAGCACCTCTTGTCCCATTCGCTCCCCGAACATCAAGATAAGAATTGCTTATTTCGTCCTGTCATGAACTTCTTATCTCTCCTTTACTGGGACCGACCTTGAAGAATGTTGAGCAATATCTAAGTAAAAGTTTCTAGCGAAGCACTGGAACAAAAACAAAACACACCTGTGGAGCTCGCGGGAACGGGATGATCGGAAGTTTCTTTAGGGTCGAGGCTGATCGTAGTGGAATGGAAGCGCGACATTGTGCCAGTACGCGGCAGGCGTGGGAGGCTTTTAAGCCTTGCACGTATGAGGCAGACTGACCATCTGACCTGGTGTGATTTGAAAGATTTTCACTCGTGTTCGACGTGGGGTTCGTCGTGTTTCAGCAGTATAGGCGACATCTGGCCTCATCCGTCAGCGCCACCAACCCAAGGGGCACATTCTTTTTTTCTCAGCCCATCAAATATTCCTCAAAATAGACTTCTCATCCCTGAACTAATATTTGATGCACTCATGCATATAGATCTCTCCAGGGATGTCCTCAAAGTCGGGACGTCCGAGTTTCTGCTTCAAGGACCAGCCTTTAGATAAGCTACATATCCTGCATCTACATCCAATGGACGATAGCTGAATGTTCATCGTTCGGTTTCTTTTGCTGCGCGTCATCATGCCCTTCCTGCTCTACACATCTCAACTAGAAGCCTCATTTATTCCTGTTCTCCATGCCCAATCTTCTTCGTCCATTCACGGAACTGATCGACCTTTAATTGAGCTTATATTAATGTCGCTCATGGATAATCAGTGCTGGAATAAGCACCTGGAACACCTAGCAAGAGTCTCCTGACAGGTTGTCGCCGTAGGTCGGAATGAATATTTCAAATTGCTTTCTTTTCCTCGAATTCGAATGCGAGAAAAGTTTTCTATTTCTTTCACTATATAAAGTTCACAGATCTCAAGCAGGGCTTTTTGATCTCAATTTACTTGGCATATTAAGCTGACTTTCATACTCTATTCCTTGGTTGGGGATATACTTCGCGATGTCCTACGGTCACGTCGGCGCTCCGGCGCTGTTCAATGGCACACTCCCGAATGGCGGGGACTCCAGTACGTCTCCAATCCATACTCCAGACCAGAAACTAATATTTAACAGCAACGACAAATCTCAATCAATGGTATCAGTCAGGCGACGTTGCATACATAATCATTTCCTCATGCATGGTCCTGGTCATGATCCCCGGGATCGGATTTCTCTACTCCGGCCTCGCACGTCGCAAATCAGCTCTGTCCATGATATGGGTTACCATGGCTTCTGCATCCATCATTACATTCCAGTGGTATTTCTGGGGTTACAGTCTTGCGTTTTCGTCCACCGGAACCTCAGGGTATATTGGTAACCTCGCCCATTTCGGGCTCATGAATGTACGTGGTGAACCGAGTCCTGGAAGTCCGCTAGTACCGGAATTGCTATATTCTTTCTACCAGTTGCAGTTCTGTGCCGTGACGGCAGCGATTGTCACTGGTGCTATTGCAGAGAGGGGGCGACTGATACCGATGATGGTGTTCGTTTTCTTTTGGGCGACACTGGTTTATTGTCCAATCGCGTGCTGGGCTTGGAATACCAATGGATGGGCTTTCAAGTTTGGGGTCTTGGATTATGCAGGAGGTACGACTTCATCCGCCGTCTATGACTTGAGTATAACCTCTGACATGATCAACAGGTGGTCCTGTTGAAATTGGATCCGGAGTGAGCGCACTAGCTTACAGTATGGTTCTCGGCAAGAGACAGCAGAAGATGATGATCAACTTTCGACCTCACAATGTTTCCCTCGTCACTCTCGGAACAATTCTCCTCTGGTTCGGATGGCTAGGCTTCAATGGTGGCTCGGCCTTCGGTGCAAATCTAAGAGCTGTGATGGCATGCTGGAATAGTTCATTGACAGCAATGTTTGCGAGTATCACTTGGGTGCTCCTTGATTATAGGCTGAGTAGAAAATGGAGTATGGTTGGATGGGTACGTTCCCCCTCGCCTCAATCTCATAATGCGCAGCATCTAATTGTCTGCAGTGTTCCGGTGCTATCTCCGGCCTCGTGGCCGCTACACCAGCTTCCGGTTTCATCCCACCCTGGGCATCAATCATCCTCGGTGTCACAGTCGGATTCGTATCCAACTACTCCACGAAAAGTAAGCGCACCCAATGACGTTCATTGACAAGAGTAAATCCACTAACTCATCACAGTCAAATTCTACCTCCGAATCGACGACAGCATGGACAACCTCGCCGAGCACGGCATAGCCGGCATGGTCGGTCTCCTGTTCAATGGCCTCTTCGCCGCCGACTATATAATCGGGCTCGATGGCGTCTCTACCGGCCTCATAAACGGCGGATTCCTAAACCACAATTACAAACAACTATACATCCAACTCGCATATGTCGTCGCCTGTACCGCATACTCCTTTATCGTATCAGCCGCTATCGCATGGTGTGTAGATAAGGTTCCGGGGTTGAAGTTGAGGGCGAGTGAGGAAGCGGAGTTGTTGGGGCTGGATGATGATCAGCTTGGGGAGTTCGCGTATGATTATGTGGAGGTTAGGAGGGATTATTTGGCTTGGACGCCGGAGCATGGGGAATACGAGTTGAAGGATGAGGGCATGAAAGGGCTGGGGAGTCCGAGGAGTGAGAGTGGGTTGATTGAGGGAAGGGATGCGGATAGGGATATTGAGATGGTGGGGGTGCGGAATGGGAGTTTGAGGAGTAGGATTGTGACTCCGAATTCAGCTGCTGAGGACATGATTTCCGGTGAGCACACCTTGAAGTTGGATGATGTAAAGAATCGATGATTGGGAGGCGTGGTGTATGATAGTCTGGTTGGGCGGTAGTACGATCTTGGCATAGCGACTTTGATTTTAGAAGACAGAGAAAGTCTTTCCCTGTGCTTTCCCATCTCCTGTTCAGTACATAAAACAACTAACACCATTTAACACAATACATCCTCTCCTGTTTTCATGTATAGTCACGTGTAGTTGTGCTTAGTCAACGTTCCAGATCGACTTTGCAAAACGTCACCCGAAGAAATCCTTCCTCAGTTCTACCTTAAAGCAACGATGAGATCATCACCGGATCCAACACAGTGAAGTATCCATTTTTATAATTCCAAATAATCTTTGAAATATATCAGTTAATATATTCCTTTCCCCCAAGTCTCTCTTGCTCTAAAAGTACATCTAATTGATTTCCTCCATAATGTCTGACCCTAATAACCCCAACATCAAAAGCAGAAATACCCCGCAATGGGCCCTCTATCAACGCGAACAGTTCTGGCGTGACAACGAAGGTTCTGTCCCACCATTTAGTACTGACCCGGGGGACCTCGAAGACCTCGCAAAGCGTAGCTTGACAATCGGCGGATGGTGCCTTCCAAATCTTTCCTCCAACCTTGATCAACCCACTAACAATCAGCTCAAACAGGTATTACGCCTCGTCCAACGCAGGTCAGTCTTACACTCATCTCGCCAACCGACAAGCCTTCTACCGACACCGTATTATTCCCCGCATGCTTGTCGATACCAACGTCCGGGACACCAAAACCACCATCTTCGGCAAGAAAGTCAGTGCCCCAATCGGCTTCGCTCCTATCGGTATAAACAAGATATATCATCCTGCTGGCGAGTTACCCGTCGCTACCGTCGCCAAAGAACTCAACCTCCCATATTGCCTGTCTACCGCGGGCTCTCAGCCGATTGAGGATGTGGGCAAGGCGAATGGGGAGGGGCCGAAGTTTTTCCAACTGTATATGCCTCATGACGACGAATTAACGATATCGCTTTTAGAGCGTGCAGTGAAATCAGGGTTTTCAGCCCTAATTTTAACATTGGATACATGGCAGCTCGGATGGCGACACCACGATGCCGCAGAATCCAACTATGCATTCTACCACGGCATTGGGGCGGACCTAGGACTTTCCGACCCCGTATTTCAGAAGAGATTGAAGGAAGCAGGCATTGATCCCAAAACACAACCGAATGAAGCGGGCGCGATGTGGATTGATAATGTATGGCATGGACGAGCCTGGACCTGGGAGAAGATGCCTTGGCTGATGGAGCAGTGGAAGCGGATTAGTGGGGGCAAACCATTTTGTTTGAAGGGGATACAGCATGTGACAGATGCGAGGAAGGCGGTAGATTTGGGGGTTGATGGGATTGTGGTTAGTAATCATGCGGGGAGGCAGGTGGATGGGGCGTGTGCGAGTTTGGATGCGTTGGAGAAGGTCGTTGATGGTATATACCCTTTCCCTTCTGCCTTTCCTACCAAATTAACTCCCCGTGCTAATAACTATTACCTAGCTGTCGGAGACAAAACCTACATAATGTACGATTCCGGCATCCGCGGCGCATCCGACATCTTCAAAGCTCTAGCCCTGGGCGCCAAATTCGTCTTCGTCGGTCGTCTTTGGGTCTGGGGCCTCTCCATCAAAGGTGAGATGGGTATTCGCCATGTGATGAAGTCTTTACTGGCGGACTTCGATATCTTGATGAATGTTGCAGGGTATCAGAGCGTGGATCAGATTAACAGGGATAGTATTGAGAGTTTACCGAATTCGGCGGCTATGATTGCTGAGAAGAGTAAGTTGTGATATTTTAGGGGGATAGGAAACGATGAGGATGTACATATACACATAGACAAACAAATGATGCAACGTACTCTAGAATATAATTATGCAATATATCAAGATTAACATTTTATCAAATACTATTTGTAATAGGTAGTTACTGTTAATATGGAAAGTATTGTTTTGACTATAAATTTTAGTGTGACTTAATATAGACGACTTACTGTATTAGATGACTTGATAGATTAATTTTATCTAGTTATAAAACCTTATACTTAAACAATTTTTATCAATTAATTAAGATCTTAGTATTTGCCGTCTTATCATAGACTAGAAAAAATGAAGGTCTCATTTCCAGAATATAATAATATAATGGTTTAGGAACTGCATTATTAACTACATAATCTTTAATACTAAATAATAAATAAAAACTATGTTTCTAAATATTTTTAAAATTAGTAAAATCCACATCTTTTCGACAGATGGGCCTAAGAATTAAAATGGTCAGTCAGAAGTTGATGTTAGTCTGATAGCTATCAACCTGTGACGGTTCATCAAGAAGCTAATGGCTTAAAAAGATATCGGGCTCATCGCATCGGAATAGTTTTCCAACCAAACCTACTTATGCTAACAATCTCCTTTTTTATTCTCTTTAAACCTCACTTTGCTTTTAGGACCTTTGTCACACCGATGTACAATCCAAGCGCCCGCTACTTCCAACTCAGTGTGGAAGAATCTATGCATTTTATTAAATAGAATATTCATTAACCTGCTCTGCCAAATAGCTTTAAGCATAAAGTATCACGCCTACAAGATTATAATAATAGTATTTAAAATTCGTAATACTAATTCTAGAGAGCGCGGAAGTCAAGCTAGTATGGCATCTAAAATGTTTCGAGGCTGCATAAATACTTTTATATAAGGTAAATCCAATAAGTATTAGATAGCGATAGAGAGTTTTCTAAAACTAAGTTAGACCTTTTACAGTGATTAAGCATAATAATAACGTAGTTTATATAGGAGTGCAATATATCAGCGAGTGCAACAGACATACGTCTTTTTGTTGTCTGTACTTGTATTTTCAGGTGCTTCCTTCCGCCTACCTAACAAGAAAATATTTGTCTGCTTAATATGTTGTGCTCGCACATAAACTACATTGTGCGAATGCCGCAAGCTACATCCGCTTCTTTCAGCTACCCCTCCCCGGATGCTGCTATAGAACATGGCTGGCTGGATGACGCGCAGTCATCGGGGGTGCAGGGGTGCAGGGCACCTTGTAGGGAGAACTATGCAGTGGGGCTCGAAGCATGGGCTGGTCGCAAGTGAAAACGTGGTGCTAGAATTCCTGTGCTTTGCCGTGTTGGTTAGTACCACCGTGATAGAATCCGGATAGTGAAGGAGTTATCAAACGAATGAGCGCCCCAGAAATGGCACTAGAGGGTGATTTGGACGACTGCATCGCCCAAGGGTGAGCAGAAGCTAAGCCAGGCTACTTAGGGTTTATTGAAAGGCCGAGCCTACGGCAAGTAGGGAGGACATAGCCCCCAGAGGTGGGGAGACGCGCTAGCCAAAATGTAGCTGATGTCTTGACTCAGGATACCCGGCCAAAGGTATTCAAAATTGATGGTCACGGTATGCACTGCCGGAAATAAGATCTACGCGCACCAACCAATGCACGACGCTTAAGCGACTGCAAGATCTTGGCATCTGGTCTTTTAGAGCTTACGAAGTTTGCACCAATCATAATTACTCTACTAGGATAGAGTTTGCGGGGAATCTAAGGGGAAACAGCACGATGTAACCTCTTACTAACTTCTTGATCTGGCTATCTCCCCTTGGGTATTAGAACTCATTAGGACATCCGAAGACCACTAGTTACATAGAACATTTTATTCCACCTCTGACAGTGATGAGTAGGGCACAAGCTCACAATTGTGATGGGGTTATCTCGGCCGTTCCGAAGCCGAGTATAGGACTAGTGTGATGCAAGCTGTACCCCACATCATAGTAGGTGGCATTAGCAAATATACTTTATCCATAATCGTAATTATTGGAGGAAATCCCGGTACTTCGTAGCGTGTGCTACCCTTAATCTAGAAAACGGACATCTTAACAAATTAGATGAAGATCGTAACAAGATAGGCTAGAAACCACGCGGCTATAAGAACCTACGATGTGCTTCCCGTCGACATAGCTGTCCTGCCTCGGTGCCCGTTTAAGCTTCTTGTCAATAATTTCAAGAGCCAAAAGTGATCAGACATGTTTTCACGGCTAAACCTCGAACGCACCTGCGCACTTGCTCTAGGACTTGTTGCCACGGGCTCCCTTGTCGCCGCTGGGCCCTGCGATCTCTACTCCTCCGGCGGCACGCCCTGCGTTGCCGCGCATAGTACCACTCGTGCTCTGTACAGCGCTTACGCCGGATCGCTCTATGAGGTAAAACGCGGCTCCGATAATACTACGACCACCATCGCGCCGCTGTCCGCTGGCGGTGTCGCCAATGCCGCCGCACAAGACTCCTTTTGTGCCAGCACGACCTGCCTTATCACGATTATTTATGACCAGTCCGGCCGTGGCAATCACCTTACTCAGGCTCCGCCCGGCGGCTTTAACGGCCCGGAATCCAATGGCTACGATAACCTGGCCAGCGCGATTGGTGCACCAGTCACGCTGAATGGTCAGAAGGCGTACGGTGTCTTTATCTCGCCCGGTACTGGCTATCGCAACAATGCCGCCAGCGGCACAGCTACAGGAGATGCTGCGGAAGGCATCTACGCGGTCCTTGACGGGACCCACTACAACGGTGCTTGCTGCTTCGACTACGGCAACGCTGAAACCAGCAGTCACGATACGGGCAACGGCCACATGGAGGCCATCTACTATGGCGACAGCACCGTCTGGGGTACCGGCTCCGGCAGCGGCCCTTGGATCATGGCCGATCTCGAGAACGGCCTGTTCTCTGGCTCCAGTGCTGGTAACAACGCTGGCGACCCATCGATCTCCTACAGGTTTACCACTGCATTCGTCAAGGGCGAGTCAAACCAGTGGGCGATCCGCGGCGCCAACTCTGCGTCTGGCTCACTGTCGACGTACTACAGCGGCGCGCGCCCAAGCGTGTCTGGCTACAACCCGATGAGCAAAGAGGGTGCCATCATCCTCGGCATCGGCGGCGACAACAGCAACGGCGCCCAGGGCACGTTCTACGAGGGCGTGATGACTTCCGGCTATCCGTCCGACGCCACCGAGAACTCGGTGCAGGCCAACATTGTAGCTGCCAAATACGCCATCACGTCGTTGACCAGCGGCCCAGCGCTCACCGTCGGTTCTTCGATCTCGCTGCGGGCCACTACGGCCTGCTGCACGACACGCTACATCGCACACACCGGCTCCACCGTCAACACTCAGGTTGTCTCGTCGTCCAGCGACACCGCCCTCAAACAGCAGGCCAGCTGGACGGTTCGCACCGGCCTTGGCAACAGCGCCTGCTTCTCGTTTGAGTCCACGGACACCCCTGGCAGCTACATACGGCACTACAACTTCGCGCTCCTACTCAACGCCGACGACAGCACCGAGCAGTTCTACGAAGACGCCACGTTCTGCCCGCAGGCCGGTCTCAACGGCCAGGGCAACTCTTTTCGATCCTGGAGCTATCCCACCCGCTATTTCCGCCACTACGACAACGTGGTCTACGTCGCGAGCAACGGCGGCGTTCACACGTTCGACGCCGCATCCTCATTCAACGACGATGTGAGCTGGGTGGTTAGCACTGGCTTCGCTTGAGTCCTGGGCCAATGCCTGCCGAGGTATCGGCGCAGCTCGCGTCTCACCGATCATCACGTGGTGAGCACGCCCCTAGTCATCCAGCCGGTGGGCTACTCGTACACGACCCTTTGCCATGAAGCATGCTATGCCTTCTTGACTACTGCTTTCTTCCTATGATATAATAAGAAAGCACGGTGATCTATGAGTATACATCTAGTATTCATTAAAGATTAAAGTAGAATTAATTTAATGCTATCAATATATACTTAAATGCCATGAAAAAGAAAAGGATGCTCTTATGAGAATTTTATAAATATGCTTCCTTTATTTGAATTATTAGTGGTTAAAACTAAAAATATTTTTACTGATAATCTCTTTTATAATATTAAAACCTCTTTAACTTATCTAGTTTCTTTCAAGTCGATATTAGGATTTATTATAATGTAATAGGTAATATGGTGTGTCGAGGAACATTATGCTATCAAGGGAGGAAACCCGACTTAACAGACTGGGAGTACGTGGTGAAATTCCCTTGATCGTCTGAAAAAAAGTAACGGGAGGGAAGGTTACTGAAATTAGTCGAAAAGAGAGGAGTTACAGGCATTACTCAGTGGTTGAATCATGAGCAGACTTCCATTGACGGCGATCGGGATACCATCTCATACATAGAACAAGGCACGAGATTTACAGCACTACAGAAGCTATCAATCAAATTATATAAGTTTGGCGTATGTCTCACGCAATACCTAGGTTTTGGAGCGATCGTTAAAGTTTGGATAGGCACTCATGCGCTATGATCGACCAGAAACTCTATGTATTTTGAGACTCGCAATCATGACTCACGCGATGGAATGCTAGGGATTTCATGAATTTATTCCTATGTGTTTAGTAGAGAATATCATTCTTCTCTCAGAACCACTTCAAAGTTACCAAGTCCAGGTGATATACCTTCTCAACGAAATCATCGGTAGCCTCACCTAATCTAGAGCTTTCCGTTTCCTCAACTGCTGCTTCGACACTTTCACCCTCTGTACTCTCGTGCTCAATATCCTTTTCCCCGCCATTCTCTTGCGCAAGATCATCAAATCCCAACTTCTCTACCCCATGCCCAGCATCTTCAACCTCCCCGCCATCATGCTCAGATACCTTGGACTCATCATCCGCGAGTTCAATATCCTTATTTCGCCAACGCCTCCTCTCCTCCTCAGATTCCTCCTTCAAATTCCTCGCAAAAGTCGAAGTTCTAATTTTGATAACCGATCCCTTACCATTCTCCCCATCAACTAACCTCGCCTTATGATTAGACAACCCCTCTTCCAGCCCCCCACTTGTCTCCACTTTACTGATACTAAAGTCCGTTAAATCGAGCCTATAAACCATCGTCCCACTCTTATGCGGACTACCCTCATACCCCACACCCCCAATAACATAAATCCACTCCTTCCCCTTCCCCTCCCCCTCCCTCACATACGTACTTGTATGGAAATCCGTTGGCGGAAACACGTCAGCTGGGTATCCATAAATCGTAATTCCTTTCCCCGTAAGTGGTTTCACTTTCGTGTCGATAACAACAACATCATTATAGATACAAAAATCAGGATCATAATAATCCTCGTGCTCGCCCGCAATATACACAATCCTACCATCCGCCAGCTCTGTGTTCGTTTGTCCCATGCGATCGAATGTCCAATTTGGGCAGGGGGTGGTGGTATCGGGGTCAGGAGGAGGGTCTTGGGTGTAGCAGTATTCGACTGGAAGACACATTTCGATGGAGAGTTCTTTGCGGAAGGACCAGGGATTTTGGTGGGTATGAATGAGGTATTTCCAGAGAGGGACGGGCATGAGGGTGGGGTTTGAGGTGCCGTAGGTTTGGGCAAATCCATCGCGGAGGTAGTGAGATTTCAGAGTTGTGATTGGGAATTCAGAGAGCGGTTTGTTCTCATCGTAGATATCTGGGACTGAGGAGTGGGAAGGAGACGACATGGTGTTTTTTATAATTGAATATTTTAGTTTTATTCTAGAAGGTAGACGCGAGATATTGCTGCTCCTCCAGATCGGGACGCTTGATATCGATGTCGATGTTGAGGCTGAAGTCTTTTGGAGGTCAGGCTGAGGTTGTGGATCCGGAGCTCTTTTGACAAGCCTGCGAAAGCTAGTCACTATGTTGTTGCAGTTCCAGAGGAACATAGGGGCGTCGCGGAAATGCAGGAAAGCGACTTGCTGCAGCTGAAGTTCACGCCTGCCTCTCTTGGCTTCACGGGGCGCCTAGACGGGAGCGGGACCCGTTTAGTCCTTGGACAGAAAGATAGTCAGGACGTAAGTGGATTGTCACGTATTATAGTGCTCTTTCAAATGAAGTGAAGTATGTGATAATATTCTACAGAACTAAGTGGTGCTCGAGTGAAACGAGAGTATTTATAGAGAGCTTCGCTAAGCGTGTCACGTGCTCGTAGCACGTGATTTACCTGCTCCG
>Ga0182030_10012994_pt1 | contig 16622 bp, 7 predicted proteins | sample 812S3MmetaG_FD_121299 | JGI IMG/M metagenome (GOLD analysis project Ga0182030, IMG submission 121299) | Permafrost microbial communities from Stordalen Mire, Sweden - 812S3M metaG (Illumina Assembly) | ecosystem: Environmental > Terrestrial > Soil > Wetlands > Permafrost | place: Sweden...
CGCCTCGAACCCCGAAAAGACTTTGATTGTCTCTCCCGACAACGCTTCCCGGCGAGACATCAATCAGGCCGTGCGGACCGAGTTACAAGCCTCTGGCGCACTCGGAAAAGAGAATGTTTCTTTTCCGGTGCTCGTGGCTCGAAACGACATGACTGGCGCAGATCGAGCGTGGGCCGCCAGGTACAACCCCGGCGACACCGTGCAGTACATTCGTGGCAGCCAACAGCTTGGCCTGAAAAAAAACACCTACGCTACGGTCCTCGCGACAGATCCCGCAAACAATCTGCTGACCATCGCCAGAGCCGATGGCCAGCATGTGGCCTACGATCCGCAGCGCTTGCGCGGAGTGAATGTTTATACCAACCTTGCGTGCGAGTTCTCCACCGGCGATCGCATCCAGTTCACGCACAATAATAAGGATCTCGACGTGCACAACCGCGATCGCGGCCGGATCGAAGCCATCGGCAATGACAATCGCTTGACCGTGAAAATGGATGATGGACGAACCGTCAGTTTCGACCCCGCTCGGATGGGGCACTTCGATCACGGCTATGCGGTTACCAGTCACAGTTCCCAGGGTTTGACCGAAGACCGCGTCCTCGTCAATATGGACACCAATACGTTCTCCGAACTCCTCAACCCCCGCTTTGCCTACGTCTCGGTCTCCCGCGCGTCCCAGGACGCTCACATTTACACCAATGATGCCGCCACCCTTGCCCAGCGCCTCAGCACCGATGTGAGCAAAACCTCCGCCCTCGATTTTCACGAGGCACCCGCTGCGCATTCACAATCCCAAACTCCGAAGGAGCACACTATGCAACAGCACAATGAATTGCAGCCGGAACAACAATCTCCGCTCACGCCCAAACAAGCAGAGCCCAACCGCCCGTACGGCCCGTACGGCCCCATCGAAACAGCTCTTCCAACAGAAGCCCAGGTCTACAAGTGGCAACGCGAAACCGACGGCATCCACAGCTACCAACATCCTGAAACCCACCGCTGGCTGCACATCGACAGCGAAGGCCAGTTCTTTGACCGGCACGCGCAGCCCATCACCCGCGAAAATGCGCTTGAACAAGCGGGCCACTCGCTCACGCAGTCCGTCGCGGAAAACGCACAGTCTCCTACCAATCCCGCGACCACCATCAATCACGGGATCAGTCTCTAAATCGTTTATGCCGTCCGACAAGAATTGAGAATTGGAGTCTCTGTCATGAACAAACTCTCCCTTGCTTCCGTTGTTCTTGCCATCGCTGCAAGCGCCATCGTCGTTCCCCACTCCCTTGCACAGCGCACTACACCGCCCCCGAGCGATACCAAGCTCATGCACGACGTGGAAGCCGTCTTGCAAAATGAAAAGGCATTCCGGGGACTCACGATCGTCCCAAAGACTTCACGCGGCATCGTTACTTTGACCGGCACTGTTTCGAGCGAAGGCGACAAGGTACTCGCCGGCCTCGAAGTGGGGAACGTGGACGGCGTAAAAACGGTCATCAACAACCTTGACGTCAAGGCCAGCGCCTCGACCGAAGAACATCTTCCCGCTCTCGCAAATTCCAACGGGGCGCAGACTCAGCAGCTCTCGACCGAAACCCGCACATACCCCCCAGCAGCCGCGGCCCCAGGCGTGCCGGTCGAGAGAACAATCACGATACCTGCGAACACCTCCATTCAGGTTCGCATCACCGACCCGCTGACCTCAAAAACCGCGAAGGCAAATGACCACTTCCACGGCACGGTCGCCGCCGTCGTTTTTGCTGATGGCGCACTCGCGATCCCAGTGGGAACGCCCGTGCTTGGCCGCGTCGTCTCTGCTAAGCCCGCCGGCCATTTCATCGCGGAAGCAAAAATGGCGCTTGAAATCACCACTCTCCGCCTGCCCCAACTCGACGGCAAGAGCAGAGATGTTCCGGTTGTCACCTTGCCCTTCGATCCCTTGGAGCAGTCGGCTGCCGGCATTGCTCCCTTCAATCCCAACGTCGTCGAACTCGCTTTAGCCCTGCGATGATTGCCTTATGTGTGGCCGCTACTATCGCACCGCCGACAAATCTGCTCTTCAAGACGTCTTTAGGGCCGTAGCCACTGGCGCTGCCGCCACCTACGCTCTGATAACATCAATTGCGCTCTGACCCGCTCAGGAACCACGTAACATAGAGTCGTCCTTTTCACCAAAAAATAGTGTCGGGGGCACTCAGCACTCCGGCCCAAGGAAGAGGGTCAATGAACAGACTCCTTACCGCTCTTGTGATCGGCAATGCTGCCTATACAGATGCCGGGAAGTTAAAGAACCCCACTAATGATGCCGAAGATGTTGCTGCCCGCTTGGAAGCTTTTGGCTTCTCTGTAATCAAGGAAACCGACTGCACTCACAAAGACATGGATCGGGCGCTAAAGACGTTCAAAAACGCTCTAGCGGGCAATGATATTGGGCTGTTCTTTTTCGCTGGGCACGGCATGCAGATCGATGGCGAAAATTATCTTGCGGCGATCGATACCGACGTGAGCGGAGAGATTGAGGCAAAGCACTCTTCGTTACCCCTGAATCGGGTGATCGAAACAATGGAGAAAGCCACAACATCAACAAATATCATCATTCTTCACGCTTGTCGGGACAATCCTTATGAACGCGCATGGAACCGTTCCGCAGCCACTAGTGGACTGGCGCCTGTTTACGCCCCTAAAGGCACATTGATCGCGTATGCAACATCGCCGGGACAGGTAGCGAAAGATGGATCGGGTCGCAATGGAGCCTATACCTCGGCCCTTCTGCAGCACATCAACACACCGGACTGTTCTATCGAGAACATGTTCAAAAGAGTCCGCAACAGCTTGAGTGCGGCAACTAAGCAGAAGCAGATTTCGTGGGAACATACCTCACTGTCGGGAGAGTTCTTCTTCAATCTCAGCCTGGGAGCGCGGATCGATGCTTACTCCGATACAGCGTTAAGCGACAAACTGTTCGTCCTTGATGAAGCGAAAGCATCGCACCGGATTATCAAAACGCTCAAAATTTACGATTATTACACTCAGAATCCGGCTGTCAATAAACTCACCTCTGAGGTCGCCAATAAATTTAGTAGAGATTCACTATTTGTAATCGGTCGAAATGTGTACCAAGCAGCAGTGGGTGGTGCGAACAGCGCAGCATCGTATCTAAATAAATTTGTCACTCACACGCAAGGTATGGAAAAGGAGAGGCAAAAAGCTCTTCTCGATGGAATCCTTTTTGAAATCTTCTTCGATCCAGCGGCACAACTGCGAACCAAACCCAAATCACGTTTATTGAGTGAGGTTTTCGAGCTACAACAATACAAAGAACTAGCCGGGAGTTTCGAGTTCATCGCGGAGTGCCTGCTTCCATACGCAGACCATTTTTATACGCTACCCGGCAAGGGCCACGAAGTCGCGGTCGATATTGTTACGCACAAAAAAGACGAGAATTCTTACGTCGTTGAAGGAGTCTTTCTTGGAGGAAAAGATATTTTGTGGAAAGAGGATGATGAATTTGATGATGAAGACGGGAATCCGGCCCATTACATTACCCTGAAGATCGATGAAGTTGAAGCGCGGCTATCTGAAGAGATGGTCGTCCCAGCACACCTTCTTACAGTCACCTACACCTTTAAGAAGGACGCGAAGAAGATGTTGCTCTTTCCACGGGGCTGGACCACTCGCAAGAAATGAAACTTGCTTCCCCCGCCCATTCCACTAAGCGAGATACCATCGGCGCGGTGAGGCTTGCGTCTAAACGATGCGGCCCGAGACTGCGGAGGGAACAGGCAGGACGCCGCCGCTTCGCTCCCCTCAACCCACACCAATCCATTCGGCACAGCCTTCGGCTGATCTTTCCACCATTCCACATTCGTTTCATGGCGAAGTCTAGAGCTCCGTTCGGCTCCTTCTGTCAATCCCGCTTGTGCAGCTCCGCTCGACGCTTACCCCAAACCCGCGCCGTGCTCGCTTCCGCGCCCCTTCCGCTCTAACCCGCTCCAGGGCTCCGCTGCGCTCCGGGGATTGACAGCGCCTCTCTCCACTCCACCCTCGCCATTTATGAAACGAATGTTTTTTCTGGCCTACCTAGGCCCGAATTCTACAAAAAACCAAAAGGAGCGAGATTCCAATGACCACCACACTGAATCAACCTCTCACCACCGACAACACGAAACCGGCAGTTCCAATCCACAATTTGCAGAGCGTCCCGCTTGCGGCGATATCGCCCAAGGGAAGCTGCGATATCCGGACGTATACGCAATCGTTATTGCAGTCTTGGGAACCTTGAAAAGTGCTATCATGCCGCGTTTTCCTTCCAGACGAAAATCTTATCGCCGAAGAGCTTGAACGCTCCCGCCGAGAACTGGGGAAACGGCCCGTCTGCCATAATCCGTCACTCCTGACGAGTAAGGACTTCTTCTGCGGATGCCGCGGAATAAATGTCCGGTCGGTGTTAGGTGGCTATTTCGACTGGCATCCAGTACTCGACAGGCGACACGGGAGTAAACGCGTTTTTCTCTTCCCGATACAGGTCTCGCCAGCCGCTGCGCTTGTTGATCATCGCCAAGGCTGCCACCGCACCCAAAGCAGCGTCTCTTTCGTGATCGGACAAGCGCGGCGATTCAGATTCTATGAAGTCGACAAGATGGCCGATACCTATTTCAACAACAGGACGTTTGATCCTGGCGACATGCAGAAGCCACAGAAGGGCCTTTGGATGCGATTCCGTTATGCGAATCTCTGGCAGTTCGCGGCGCAGTAGGTGTGCTGCCATGATGCCTTGACTGAGGCACGCCCCGCGCAAAGAATTCACCTGTTGTACAGTTCCGCCTACGTTGATTGCCCCAAGTCGCTTCATTGCACTACGGATGGATTTATCGGCCTTCCGGTCGCCGTCCGCAACCCAGAAGAGCGGACTGTCGATCCCGGCTGCTTCGACCCTCCCGAAATCTACGGCTTTCCTGAGCGCAGCCGTGACCGCCTCGTCAGCATGACTCGCGATGTCCGAGGCACGCAACTGCAAATGACCGCCGTTCGTTCCTTGTGCCACGCACCAGCCAAACTGACTCTTGCCGCCGGGATCGAATCCCAAAATGACCATACCTCTATGACTATCTCTCCCTCACGCCAGTAGATTTATTACCGAATCTTAACAACCCTATATTCCTGGCCCAAAAATGTCTGGGCATGAAATTATTTGCTCCCCTAGTTTTTTGTCATACTTGATAACCATAACTCGATAGCCCAGATCTTCCAGCTTCGTGCGCTGCTCCGAATCCTTTTGTTTTTGGATAGGATCATCGTGAGAGGGACCATCGATGAACACGGCAACCCCGTTTAAGCCGTCTCGCTCATAGTAAAAATCAGCTTCGCAGTAGATGCCCTTTTCCGGACGGAATTGAGCACGATCCGGAAGTCGCCTACGCGAGGCATACAACAGGGAAAGGAACTCCGCTTCCAGGCTAGAATTGGGGTCGCGCTTTTCTTGTAGCCATTCATATTGCTCTTCGTAATCCCTCCCTTGCGCCACTTTTGTCGTAATCGACTGCTTTAGGTCGAGGAGGTAGTCACGAATGAGCATGCGATCCAGGCGAGGATGATCAGTTTGATTTGAATAGCTGAGCAAACAGCGATAGCAGGCCCGGCTACACGTGTCCTTCTCCGCGACATCCTCGCCGGTTTCGTGATCAAAGTGACAGATTCTTAGGGCTTCTGCTGCGACATTCCCTAAAGCTGTCGGCTCTTCCATAATCCGTGTCCAAATTCCGTTGCCCCCTTCTGCCGCTTCCCAGAACAAGAGTCGGCGCTCCTCTTCCTGTCCGATGCGCTCGACGGCAATCTCCTGTTCTTCAATCTGGAACAGCACCTGCATGCCCCTCTGAAGGGCATAGCTAACACTCGCCAAGAAACTTTCCTCATCCTCCAAACCCGTCGGGATATCTGGCTTTACCAGAAGCAAGTTGCGCGTGTCCCGCACGAATGGCTGAACCCCAACAAGATATTGCGTTCCCTCAATATCCCTTGGACCCTCTTCCCCTGGCTTCTTTGACCAATACCCAGTCTTCGTTTCCAAAGTGAACCCCTTCTGCTCTGACCGGCGCCAACGACGATTCACACGCCACAGGTTTGCCTGCGGGCCAAATGTCAACTCCGCAACGACATCACCACCCTTAGTCTCTGCCTTCCCGCTATCCACCGTTTGTTGGCCATCGCTGCCGGTTGCGAAGCGATAGTGTGTCGCAACTTCGTACCCCTCCCGGGTGCGCTCCTCTTCGTCGCAGGTGATTCGCTCCACCCTACGGCCACGGACGGTGGTCATCTCGAACAGTGTTGGCACAAAATGCATAGTTTCGCCGTTGAATGTCGTTTTGCAATGGTCACACAGATCAGCATGCGAGGCCTCGTCCTCGTGGAAGTAGCCGCACATCAGGCAGAACTTGCTCTTCTTCAGACGACCTTCGATGCCTCCGGTCGGCAATACACAGCGTTCGATCTTGTATTTGCGTCCTTCGTGATACAGGATGTTGCGCGGCCCGAACTCAGTGAGTCCTAAGAATCGGGGTCGATCTACCATGGTTGTTACTTCGGCTTCCAACAGTGCTCGCAGCGGCAGGCGCGGGAAGTTGTAACCTGGAAGAAACCCCTCCGCCGCAAGATACCGGTACGGATAAAAGTCTGATTCAGTCGGCTGCTGCGTACGGTTTAGTAGTAGATCAACCTCTCGTTCTGCCTCGGCAACCTGTCCTTTGGCTCTCTTGCGTTCGTCATTCGTCGCCGTGGGCTTATCCACAACGACGCGGGCCTCATCACGCTGACGAACGGCACTTGCATACAGTTCGCGCCACCGATCGAAAGCGCTGTTAAACCGAGTCGGTGCGTCTTTCAATACTTGATCTAGCCAGCCGGCATTAAACCAGATGGAACCGGACAGCTCACCCGCGCATGCCGCAAGAATGTCCCTGCACTCCTGCATCAACTTCTCCGTTTTCTGCGGAGACAACTCGATTTGGTGTTGAATTTCGGCATTCAAGGGAGAGTCAGGTTTCGCAAGGTCAAGCACCTCAACCATCCCTTGCCGCAGAGAAACACCCGTTGCTCCAAGCCATGTCGAGTGCATGTGCGCGCGCACGAGCTCTTCGTTGTCCAGCTCCAGGCGTGGCGGGGCGACAGCCCCCGCAACCATCAACTCGGGTTTTCGGAAGAAGTATTGGTCATGCGGACTGCCTTCGCTGCAGAATGCGACGACCAAGGCCGGTTGGCCACCACGCCCTGCTCGACCGCTACGTTGCGCGTAGTTCGCCGGCGTGGGAGGGACATTTCGGAGATGGACCATGTTCAGATCGCGAATATCTATACCTAGCTCCATGGTCGGCGAACAGAAAAGCGCTGCAAGCTCGCCATTACGAAACTTCTCCTCCCGAAATTCACGAATTTCAGAAGGGATCTGTCCTGTATGAGCCCCACCTTCAACCCCTGACATGAGCCGGGCTGTTTCTTGGTAAAGCGCGGCAAAGAACTCGTTTGCTTTGCGCTCTTCTGCCTCGTCCTTCGCAGAGCGCATCCATTTCGTCCGTATCGGATCAGGTGGCGGAGGCGTGCCGGTCCCGCGCTTCCAGCGAAACGAGGACGCCAATAACTGAACCGCGGGCTTCTTCGTATGTGTTTTCGTGAGTAGTAAGAAATTTCCGCTCAGCGCCTTTACCAGCGCGAGAATGAATTGCTCCCAAGCCGCAGTGGGAATATCAGCTTGAAGATCCCAGGTCTTCCGTGACCGCAAAAACCTGCCGAGTTTCGACCTGTCGCCGAGAGTACGATCTCGAAAACCTTCGGGACCTGTCGTTCCCGGTAGGACGAAGAGGAAGCTCTGCCGGATAATGTCATCATTGTCGAATGCCCACGGATCGCGCAGATTCTGCTGCACACGCTGGCGAAGGTCCCACTCTTCAGCGGGGTCCAGTACGCTGGCATCAATCGCCATCTCTCGCCGTAAATGATCCAGGAAAGCATAGATAACTTTGTACCGACATTCCGGTGACGCACCCTGAAGCACAGGATGCGCGGCCCATTTGGCTTCGTTCTCGCACAGCTCTTTGAGTCCTGGGTATTCGATTTGCAGCAACCCGCACTGTTCCAAGTTCGGCTGAATGACCCGCCATCCCCGCCGTAGGTCCTCATAAAGCCGATAAGCGAGGAGCTGCATCATCGCCTTCTCGTTGCGACTCTTCCCAGGATCGACATCAGACGGCGCCTTCGCATATGCCTCTTGCTTGATTCCCAAAGTGGCAAACACAGCCGGGGTAACACTGGCATGGTCAAGAGATCCAGCCTTGACAAGGGCCCTATGCAGCGCGGAACGGATCAGTGCCACCTGGATAAAATCGTTAAAATGTCCTGCCTGCAGGGATGCGTCCTGACGATTGTCGGTAAAGCTCAGTAGCTTCTGTGCTTTTTCTTGAACGCTCCCGTCCGCACGCAACTGTACGATAGCCGAGCCGCTCACAAGGGTTGTTGCAGTGCTCCGACCCGTGTGGCTCAGCCGTGTGAGCTTGCGGAAGTCATTCTTCTCTCGGCGATCATAAGCCGCTCCGCAGCGCAGACAAACAAGGAACGGAGTCGGTTGGAACCAGACTTTCAGACCATCAGTGCCCGTCTCAACCTCGCCGTCCGGAGCGACGTGCAGCGCACGAGGCACGTGAGGCTTGAAATCACGCTTGATTCGTGGACCCGCTTTTCGCTGTTCCCACCAATGATCCGGAAGGTCGCTTTCGCGCGCCTCATCCCAGAGGTCGCCCAAATTCTCGTCATCCCGGTTTGTCGCGACATATCCAGGAAGCAGGTTCAACTCCTCATCTTCCGAATAGAAAATCGGCGCACGCGGAGTCACCTTCCGGGACAGACCCTCGCGGAGATTCACCATGTAGTAGTCTTGTCCGCACTCTCGGCAGAACACGAGTGGATACAACAGCTTTTCGCCGTCGCCATCGGCCGCGTAGTACTGTCCCTCCATAGAAAGCTTTCGCTTTCCAGAACCTTCTCCTGCGGGCTCTAACGTCGCGTACACCGTGCCGCCAGCGGCCAGGAATTGATGTAAACGAAAAGCGAATAGCGGTTCACCGGTTTCATTTCTCAATCCATTTCCTGCGGCCAATAGGTCGCGCAGTTTCGCCTCGCACGTCTCGACTGGAAGGCCACTCGACTCGCTCAGCGACTTCGCACCTTGCTTGAATGTGATCGGCTTGCGACGCACAAGGCGTCCGTCCTCCACCGCCAAACCGAAAGAGTTCTCGACCCAACCGGCAAGCCTACTGTTTGCGAAGCCGGCAGGATTCGTTGGAATGGCTTCCTCTAAGGCCGACCGCAACGAGGCTGCATCCTGAGGGACTGGTGCGGTAATCGCACGCTGCAATGTCTCGTCCACAACGTTCTCGGGCTTAACCGTAGAACCGAACAATTTCGTGGCAACTGCTGCCACGGCAGCGCGTCGTGCATCGCGCTTTCCTTCGGTGGCCATCGTCGCGCTGGTGCCGATATGAAGCAGCTTGGGGTTCTGGGTACGTTCGCGTAGACGGCGCAGCAGCATGGCCACGTCCGCACCTTGCCGTCCCCGGTACGTGTGCAATTCGTCCAATACCAGGAATTCCAAGTGTGCCGTGGCGCTGTCCGTGAACTTGCGCTCCGCGGGACGCAGAAGCATGTACTCCAACATCACGTAGTTGGTCAGCAAGATGTGAGGCGGATTATCGAGAATCCGCTGGCGGGCCTCGTCTTTGTCTTGCCCCGTGTACCGCTCAAATCGAACCTGATTCTCTGGATAGCCCTTTGCGTACGCTTTCAGCGCTTCCCATTGACTGTTAATGAGCGCATTCATCGGGTAGACGATGATGGCCCGTACACCGGGCTTTTCCGGCTGGTTGCGCAGGATGTGATCGTAGATTGGCACGAGGTACGTGAGACTCTTGCCTGACCCAGTGCCCGTCGTTACCACATATGGCTCGCCCCGCTGGGCGATGTCGATAGCCTCCCGCTGATGGCGGTAGAGCTTCAGGGGGCCCCCATCGTATCTCCGAAAAAACAGAGCCGTGCCATTTCGCAAAGTGCCCTTTGATGCCAACCCATCAAGTGTTTCGCCCGGTTCGTAGGCCGGATTGAGCTGGAGAATTGGGTCCGGCCACAACGCACCCGACGAAAACTTATCGCGCACGAATTTCTCGATGTGCTCGTCACGGATTCGGACAAAGCTCTCGATATAGCGTCTGTAGTCATCGACTACCTTGTTTCGTAGTGCAAAGACGTCCATAAGTTCTCGGTTTCCTTCTATTGCGTAACAGATGCTAGAACGTTCTTGTCTTGAGGAGCAATTGTCGATGGCCGACTCGACAGTGCTGCACCAAAGCGCTCCGATCTTGACAAGTCGTCGAACGCGCCCAAGACGAGTCGCTGCGTACGATACTCCCCAAATTCCTTTGTTTCCTTTTCCTTCAACACTCTGAAAGTCTCACTGGGGAATATTTCTCCGAAGACGGCCTTTGGATCTAGCATGTACCGCAACTCTTCTCTTGTTAGCCCATACAGGTGTGCATAGTAAGCGTCCAATTCTGCTCGGATTGTTGATCTCTTGTTGGGATCCCACCCGAATCCGCAGTCTGGCGGCACTCCGAACTCTGACTCCCAGATATCTCCTAAGAAAGGACTAACATCCATCGCCGAGCAGACGAGTTCTGCCACCCTCGGCACTATGAAACGAACATCGTCGGGCGTATATGAGGAGGGAGTCAGAACCGGGAGCTGTTTGGTGATGTAGTCCGAGAGATGATTGCCTGCAATATTCTGCCTAGCCAGGTAGTCAAACGGAATGCTGTTGAAATTAGCCAGCAGGCATGCCACCAGTGCAGGCTTCTGCTTGGGGAAAAGCAGACGGATGGTAAAGTCTGTTGCTACTAAAGGAATTATCGTGGCAATCGCCGTCCGTTCCACTACACTGCTCGTGATATCGCGGAACCCGAACAACCAATTGTACTTCCACTCTGGCAATCGAGACTTCACTTCGTCTAATTGGACGACGTAGCGCGGTCGCACGCGAAACTCCGGAGATGCTTTCCGCTCAAGGGGTGGCCGTGGAAGACTGCCTACGTTAAGTTGCGCTTGAGTCGCGCCCTCGTAAGTTCCATACCTGTGATCGAATTGGTAAATCATTTTGGCCTCATACATCGGCACCCAGCTGAGATCACCGTCCTTTTCGACATCCCATTTTGCGCATAGTTGAAGAACGTCTTCTTTGTTCATATCGAACACGCGCATGAACGATACTCCCCATTCGTTGTCCTCGCGTGCGTCATTCACCAGCACGGGGACAGCGGCGTAGATCTTCTTCGTAAGATCCGCATCGGCTCCTGTGCGAAATACTGGGCAGGTATGGGTATTCGGATTAAGAACCGCAATATCGGGAGCAGCCAGCGAGAAATGACGCTCGCTCTGTTGAACATCTTCAAAGCGGCGACAGAGGAACGCCAAGTCTGCGACCTTGACTTTGGGCGCCCCGCCGGTCAATGTGAAGGCGCAAAACTTAAATGAATGATGTACGGCAGGAAAGATGAAGGCCTCATTTTCGAATCCAATTATTCGAACCAGCAACTGCTCCTCAATGACGTGGTTGAAGAATGCTTTGGTAGTGTTGTCGGTAGCAATCCCTGTAGGCAAAATCAAACCGCTCCGGCCCTTCCGGGTTGTCAACCGTTGGGTTAGCTCCGCGAACAACGCGTATGTATTCACGTCGCCAACAGCCGTCAGAGGAAATCGTCCGCAAGCCCTCACGAACTTACTGGAAGCTTCTGTGCTGTGCTTAGTAGCCTCAAACTCCACGAAGCGTTGCCGAAGGACAGGATCGTCGCTAACACGGTACTCATCCAAACGCCGCCCCCGTTCGGCTTTATTCTTTGCTGCCGAAATGTACTGATCGCCTCCCCAGTATTCCTCCTCGTCGATCTTGATTCGATCCCAAGGCGGGTTCCCAAGAACTACATCAAAACCACCTTCTTGAAAGACTTCGGGAAACTCCATATACCAGTGAAAAAAACGACTCTGTATGGCAAGCGATTGAGCCGCGGCGACTTTTTGGGGCTGCTTCGCCGCATCTTTAGCGAAGTTGAGAAATGGCGACGTCGTGCATATTGCCGGATCGTCGAAGCCAAGAAAATGTTGATAAAACTGGGCGGTCCACAGGTCAGCCACAGCTTCGTCGTGAGAATGCTGCATCCCGGCTCGCCAGCTGCCATAAAGCTCTGCCTTGCGGCGAACCGCAGCGGCGCTGTCTTCTGTTATCTCGGCGAGTTCGCGCTTGGCTTTCGCGTATTCGTCAGAATGATCATCAGGCTCGAAAGATAAATCGCGCTGCTTCGAAGTCCGCTCCTGCTTGTTGCGCTTCTTGAATGTGGCAGCGACTTTCTTATCGTCACCGGTTACCGCTGTGAATGCCTCGTCGGGGATGCCTTCTGTCAGGACCTCTGGATCAAGTACACCCACCAGGCTGTTGCCACAGCGAATTCGGTGATCGAGAAAACTGAGAGGTTTGCCTGCCCAATGACCCTCAAGCCAAAGAGCCAATTTGCAGAGGTCCACCGCAAGTGGGTTGAGGTCTACGCCGTATACGCAGTGCGAAATTACGTCTCGCACAGCAAGATGAAAGTCTTCAGGCCGCGGCTCGTCCTCGCCGGTGCGGATACGCGCCAGTTCTTTACCTAGGCGACGAGCAGCCGCCAACAAAAAGTGGCCTGAGCCGCAGGCTGGATCGCACACGGTCATGCTGAGAATTGTGGCAATCTTCGCTTTCTGCTCGTCCGGCAAATTCTTGCCCTCCGAAGCCTTTTCCGCTGCGGCAATTCGCTCCTCCATGACGGGAACGAGTGCGCTTTCGATCAGCTCGTGTACTAATTCTGGGCGTGTGTAATAGGACCCAGTGGACTTGCGCTCCGCGCCCGCGCGCAGCTCAAACACCAATCCTTTGTCATTTGGCTGAAGGACCGCCTGATAATCGAGCAAGCTTTCGTACACGGAACCAAGCTCTTCTACGTCTAGCGCCGAGTAATTTACTCGTTGCTGAACATTGGCATCCTTGAATAGAGACAGGTGCCGGATGGCACGCAGCAATTCATGGTTGAAGAGTTCGGTGCCCTTCAGATTAGGAATGGCATGTTCTTGATGGAATAGATCCCCGTTTAGAGGTGGGATACCCAAGGGGTTCGTGTCGAGTCCATACTCAAACAAGGAGAATGTTTGCTGTAGTCCCTGCCACACATCGCCAAAAGGCGAGGTGTCAATAATCTGTGCTGCCCGATCGCGCAGCCGAGTTATGCTGTACCACTCGTCGTAGATTCTCTGGTTTGGTTCCGGATTTTCGCCGACGGAAACGATCAACCCCCGCTCTTCAGCGACCATGAGGAAGAGCAGCCTATAGACCAGCAGCAAGAGCTGCCGGTGAAACTGAATGGCAGTGAGTTGTCCGCTCGATACCTTTCCTCGAAGTACGTCATTCGCCGGATGCTGGAGAAAAGCAGTGCCCAGGATCTTGAGCGTCTCTTCAACGCCCTCTCGGAGCTTGTCTCGAACCCGCAATCCTTGTTCAACCGAATCCTGGTAATAACGTTCCAGTAAGCAGTCAGCGGGGTCCTGTCCCGGATGCGGGAAGCGACTCCGATGGCAAACTCGGTAAAGCAGTGCAAACTCGTTGAACCGGTTCCCTTCAAGAATGCTTTCCAGATCGAACTCAAGATAGGTTGGCCGCGCCGTACGAGACGAGTCACGGAGGATTCGCAAACTGAGGCCGTTCGTGACAATCCCCCACAACACCCGCTCCCCATTGTTGAGAAAGTCCTGCACCATCGCCTGGGGACTGGTGCGCAACTTCGTATGGAGGCGGCGATCGAGATCGATCTTCAATCCTTCAATGTGAACTGGAATCGCATCTTCGCCTTCGCCGCTACGATGAGAAATGGCATATGTGGAGTTATTCACTACTACGGCGGATCCCTGGAGCTTCAGATCAAACCCCAACATATCGACATCGCCGAGAAGAGAACCTATCCAGCTTCGCGTAATCGATGTGCCATACGGATCACGGTCGCCCAGTGACTCCCTGCGACGCTTGAAGTTGCTCCAAAGACTTTGGGCATCCGCCCAAACACGGCTGATTTCGTCGGTAAGGCGACGGCCCTTCGGGAGCCCGAAGTCAACCGGTTTCTGACCGGCAGCATCTTCGCTAGCAATCTTGTCGAGCAGATCGTAGGGGATTAGGCCGCCCTCGGAGCGGATCGCCACATAACGCATTAGGCGTTCCCTCCGGGCAACAGCACGTAAACTCCAAGAAGGTCAGGCTCGTATGCGGTGACTTTCACCTTCACATCTCCGAGCGTCTTCTTGAGACGGCTGTACGTAGCTTCAAGATCGGCAGCACGGACCTCGGCAATTGACCGCAGGCTCCCTTTATCGTTTCTCAGTTCCTCAAGCGCACGGCCAATTCGATCATCCTTTTCTTGGGGCGTTATATTCCCGGCTGGAGTTACGTTCTCTAGTAGGGCTAGAACACCGCCATCATTCGTGGGTTTCCAAGAGATTTTTCCGCCTACGGCTTCGTAGGCAACCGTGACGACCTCTTCTGCGAATTGTTCTTGCCGTCCCTTCCGAGAGAGCACGTACCGAACCCGGAGCAATGCCAGCACAGTTCGTATCTTCACCGAATTTGTATACGCGGCGCCGGAGCGTGCAAAATCCTGTTCAGATTTTGGCAGGAAAGCACGGCCTACGATTCGTTCACTAAGAAATCCCACGAGCGGATGATTCCGGCCAAGAACGATCACGTTCTCAACGTCCTGAGGAGGGGGACTCACGAAAACCACCTTGACAGGTTTAGTCCAGCCGAGGCGCTCCCGAATCTCTTGCGGTAGGCCCGCCGGATCAAGCACATAGTATTCGTCATGCTTCTGGAGTGAGAACTTTAGTCGCTGGGCAGCGTTCAGCATGAAATGACGAACTGCCTCGGGGTCCCCAAGAACGGAATCCGTGGACTCGATTTCGCGAGCCACCTCATCCGGATCTATGGTGTGTTGAGCGAACCGTGACCGGCTTCTTTCTTCACGATCCGCATTTCGCTGCCAGTTCTCGTGGAATGCTTTGACTGTATTGACCTCTGGCAAATCAAGTCTCAACTGCTGAGCATCTTGACCACGCCAGCCCTCAAATACCGCCTTCACGACGGCTTTCACCACGCTCTCGCTGTCAGATGGCACCGGTACGCTTATGCCGAGATCTTGGTAAATCTGTCTAGCTTTTCGAATCAGGACATCCAAAACAACGCCATCGATTGGGTTGTCTTCACTGAAAAGAACAACGGCACGAACCTCAGACTTCGGCTGGCCGAAACGGTCAACGCGACCTTCGCGCTGTTCGAGCCGATTTGGGTTCCACGGAAGGTCGTAATGCAGAACCGCGTCAAAATGATCCTGCAGGTTAACGCCCTCGCTAAGGCAATCTGTGGCAACCAACACCCGGCGCTCAGTCTCAACCAGAACTGCAATGGCGGCCTCGCGCTCTTCGTCGCCTCCGGTTTCCCCCGACACAGCGGTGGCCCGAAAGGCCGGATATTTGTCCTTAATGCGCTCCTGTAATTGTTCGGCTACGTACTTTGCTGTGGCGACGAATCGGCAGAAAACAATGGGATGGTGTCCCTTCTTGAGCCAGTCGAGAATGATCTCGGCAGCCTTCTCGATCTTAGAATCCTGATTGGACGAAGCGATTTCTTCTGCACGTTGAAGGAATTCCCTCAGCTTCGCCCTGTCCGTCTTGGAGAGGTCACTCCTGCTCAGGTCGGTCGCGGACTCGGGCACAGTGTCAATAATTCCGCCCTCAGTAAGGGGATCGAGAGACTCTCGGCTAAATAGATCCTCGTCTACCTCTTCCGGATCCACGCCGCCTTTGAGCGTATCTTCCCGGTTCAAGAAGGCTTGCTTTGCAGCCGCAGGACTCGACATTAGACATCGCAACAACGAAAGTGCCGCCCAATAACGCACGCGCTGTCGGTTGGCTGCCAGACCAGAGGCGGTAACCGTTTGGCGCGTGAACGCTAGAACATCGTTGAACAAGCTGCCGTATTGCTTGCTCATGCGATAGTTCGCTTCAAAAGGCGGAACTCTCTTGGGGAACGGCCGCCTTTCGCCAGCAGTTCCGAGCCATTTCTCGTCGATGTCGCCGCGCCGCCGTTGGACAATGTGACGAGCGAGATCCCTGCGTTGGTCCTCAGTCAGTTCCTGTAGATCAAATGTGCCGAATTCGGGACGGACAAGGCTGAGAAGCGAACGGAAGCTGTCCTCGATTCCAGAATGCGGCGTAGCACTGAGCATAATCAGCTGGCGCGCCCCGTCTGCTGCAATCTGTTTCAGCAGTTCGTGGCGCTGCTGCTGATCCTTCGTTCCTTGGTATCCGGGATCGGCAGCCGCGTGAACCTCATCAACGATCACCAGGTCTGGGCAGTGTTCAAGAAGCTGCGGTTTCCGACGATCGCCCTTAGCAAAGTCGATACTGATAATGAGATGGCGATAGTACTCGTATGGGCTTGTGCCAGCCCTAGGAACCATCCGCTCCAG
>Ga0182030_10012996_pt1 | contig 16621 bp, 15 predicted proteins | sample 812S3MmetaG_FD_121299 | JGI IMG/M metagenome (GOLD analysis project Ga0182030, IMG submission 121299) | Permafrost microbial communities from Stordalen Mire, Sweden - 812S3M metaG (Illumina Assembly) | ecosystem: Environmental > Terrestrial > Soil > Wetlands > Permafrost | place: Sweden...
AAAATGTCGGAGAGCGTGTTGCGGAGCGGATAAACGCCCTGCGTGTGCGACCAGACTTCCAGGTTCCCGTCACGGAATTCCGCCAGGCCGCAGGACGGCGCCATCGCGGCATGGGCGACGAAGGGACGCGAATATGTCGCGGTCACGACCTCGCCATCGATCGCGCCCGGCACCGGATCGCCGACAAAACGATCGTCCGAGGGCTGGGTGCGATACCAGGAGGCTTCCTGGTGCGCTGGCGTTAACACGCGGACGCCGGACCAGGTGGCGTGATTCGGCGCGGCGGCGGCGGCGCGTTGCACGACGGTTTCGTCCTCGCTGACGAAGGCGACGAAATTGCCTGTGCGAACCACGCGAAAATCGCCGCGAGCGGCTCGGCGAATGGCGGCTTCGTCCAACGCGGTCAGGGTGGCGCCGCGCGAGGGCTGCCGCAAAACGCGCGCGTGCGACATGCCGGGACGCACGATGTCGTGGATGAACGCGGCGCCGCTGACCTTGGCGGCGAGGTCCTTGCGCGGCACCGGTTGGCCAACGATCTTGTACGCGGCGGGATCTTTCGGGCGCGCGGTGCCCGCGATGTCCTCGGCGAAGTCTGTGTCGTTGGAAAAATTCCAGTAATCGTGGCCGGTCGGTTCGTCGTCCAGCAGGAACGCTCCGTCATCGACGGCGATGTCGGAGGGCGAGCAATTCAACCGCCGCGCCAGACGCTCGATGACGCGGGCACGCAATTCGGCGGTGACGAGGCGGACGGAACGGCCCGACATCTCGATCGATTGGCTGGAACTGGTGGAACCTTCGTCCGGCGCGTCGCGCGTGTCGCCGGAGACGATGGTGAAACGATCGAGCGCGATGTCCAGTTCCTCGGCGGCGATCTGGGTCAGCGCGATCAGCACGCCCTGGCCGATTTCAACCTTGCCCACCGCGAGGCGCACGGTGCGGTCCGGCTGGAACGCGATCCATTTCGACATGCGGCGGTTGTTGACGATGCTTAAGGGGAGAGTTTCGCTCATGCGGGCATTCCTTCGCGGAGCGAGGCGGCGGCTTTCTCGACCGCGCGCAAAATGCGGGGATGCGCGCCGCAGCGACAGAGATGCACGTCCAAAGCGGCGACGATGTCCGCGCGGGTGGGATTTTTGTTGGTATCCAGCAACGCTTTCGCGCTGATCAGAATGCCGGAAAGGCAGTAGCCGCATTGCCCGGCTTGTTCGTCCAAAAAAGCCTGGCGCAACGGGTGCGAACCGAGAGATTCGACGGTTTCAACGTGCTTGCCGGCGAGCGTGGCGATCTCGCGCGCGCAGGAATATTCCGCTTTGCCATCGATCAGCACCATGCAACTGCCGCACTGTTCCAATCCGCAGCCGTAGCGAGAGCCTTTCAGATCCAGATGGTTGCGCAACACGTCCAGCAGCGGCACGTCGTCCGCCACCGTCACGCTGACCAGCTGGCCGTTGACCGTCAGTTGGATGCTCATAACGTCTCCGAATCCCAGGGCAGGTCCCACAATTCCTTGTCGCACAGTTTGTCGGCGACGGCGGTGGAAATGGCGTCGAACAGGCGCTCGCCTTTTTCGCGCGTCGCGGCTTCCGGGTTGCCGATCACGCCGCTGGCGGAACGACTGCCGATCGAGCGCCAGCGATACACACCGGACGCAATGTCGCCGGTGGCGTTGGATTTGGCCAGCGAGATGCGGTCCTCCGCGACCAGGTCGGGGCGCACCGCCATCATCATCGATGTTTCCGCCTCGCAGGCGTGCGAGAGCCCGCCTTGGGTTTCCAGGATTTTCGCGATGGGCACCGCGGCGGCGTACCAATAGGTGAACTGCACGATCGGGACACCTAATTTCGGTGTCAGATCGTCGGTGATGGCCCGCAGGGCGTTTTCGTTGCCGCCATGGGCGTTCAACAGAACGATCTTTTTGAAGCCGTGGCGAAGCACCGACCGCACGACTCCTTCGACCACCGCGGCGAAGGCGGCGTTGTCCAGGGTGATGGTGCCGCCGAAACTCATGTGATGTTCGGACAGACCGGTCCACAGGACGGGAAGTACGACGACGGCGTGGCCTCTCGCGGCGACTTTCACGGCGGCGCGGGCGGCGACGGTTTCACCCAGCATGGAATCGACTTCGACTGGCAAATGCGGACCGTGCTGCTCCAGGGAGGCGACGGGGAGGATGACGATGGCGTCCTGTTTGGCCAGGTCGCGCAGTTGGTCGGCGCGGAGTTTGCGCCATTCGGTTTCGGGCACGGACGGATCTCCTGGAAGTCCGGTGGGATCGGGCCACGAAATCGGGGCGGAGGGAAGAGTGGGATCGTCCGGCCGCCTGACACGGCGGCCGGACCGTTTCGAAGTTCAGCGGCGACCGCTCAGGCGGTCGGGGTGCGATGCAGCGCGCACAATTTGTTGCCGTCGGGATCGCGCAGATACGCGAGATACATTTGACCCCGGGGGCCAGGCGGATCCTCGATCGCCGTGCCGCCATTCGCGACGCCGGCTTTGTGCCAGGCGTTGGCTTGCGCGGCGGTCATCGAGAAGCCGAGCGTACCGCCATTGGCGTGCGTGGCGGGCTTGCCGTCGATGGGTTTGGACACCAGAAAAATCCCACCGTTGTGCAGGTAAACCAGCCGCCCCTTGGCATCGACCGATCCGGGCTTACCGCCCATGGCAACGAACACGGCATCATAGAATTTCTTCGAACGATCGATGTCGTTGCTTCCGACCATGACATGACTGAACATTCCGTTGTCTCCTCCAGGCATCACGGAAGGCTTCGCGCCCCCCTCCGCGTGTAACAGATCATGGTTCGCGAAGGACGAAAAGAGGCACATGCGCCCGCGGCATTGGCGCACGCGCGCAAGGAAGGACGGCACGGTGTGCCGGGCCGATCGACCGCCTGCCGCAACCCGGGCGGCGATAACGAATCGAGGGACGATCGTTCGACCGGCCTACGACCTCCAGGTTCTGGAGGCAGCGACAAGATGGTCGATCTTGTGGCTCGCCACGGCCGGGTCCTTGAAGACCCACCAACCGAAGCAAAGCATCAGCGCGATGAATATAACGGCGATGTTGTCGATCCGCATGTGCCCCCCCATTTTCCCGTGGCCGCGCGACGATGCGCGCGGTCCGGCTTCCGTTGGATATCGTCGCGCGATACCAGGGCGATACCAAGGCGATACCCGCGCGATACTGGCGGGATACTATTGATACAGTTCTTACAGGATGGTTTCGCGCACGGAGGGGCGTCGGCGACAAATGACCGAGGGCCGCCATGGCGCGATGAACGCCTTGGCCTGGGCCGCGGGAACACCCGGCCACATCGACCGGGCAGGCCCGCCGATGCCAATAGGAAGCGCCGAGGCATCGCGATACGATGTGCGCTACCGACGATATCAGAAGGCCCCGCCGATGAACCTCCACGCCCTCCTACAGAAACGCCTCGCCGCCGGTCGTCCCGTTCGCGTGGGCCTGATCGGCGCCGGAAAGTTCGGCTCCATGTTCCTGTCGCAGGTGCCGACCACGCCGGGCCTCGAGGTCGCGGCGATCGCGGATTTATCGCCGGACCGGGCTCGCGCGGCGTGCCGCGGGGTCGGCTGGGAGTGGGAGCGCATCGAGGCCAGCCGCATCACCGACGACGTCATGGCGATGATCGCCAGCCCAGACGTGGAGGTCATCGTCGAGGCGACCGGCCACGCGCCCGCCGGGATCGCGCATGCCCGCGCGGCGATCGAGAACCGCAAACACATCGTCATGGTCAATGTCGAAGCCGACGTGCTGGCGGGGCCATTGCTCGCAAGGGAGGCGGAACAGGCGGGCGTGGTTTACTCGCTGGCGTACGGCGATCAGCCGGCGTTGATCTGCGAGATGGTCGATTGGGCGCGGTCTTGCGGGTTCAATGTGATCGCGGCGGGCAAGGGCACTAAATACATGCCGGAATACCATGCCTCCACGCCCGATACGGTGTGGGGTTATTACGGCCTGACGCCGGAGCAGGCGCGCGCCGGCGGCATGAACCCCCAGATGTTCAACTCGTTCCTGGACGGGACGAAGTCGGGCATCGAGATGGCGGCGGTGGCGAACGCGACAGGGTTGACGCCGCCGCCGGACGGGCTGGCGTTTCCGCCGTGCGGGACACATGAACTGGCCGATGTGCTGCGGCCGGGGAACGCCGGGGCGCTGCATCACGCGGGTCAGGTGGAGGTGATCTCCAGCGTGCACCGCGATGGCCGGACGGTGACCAACGATTTGCGCTGGGGCGTGTTCGTGGCGTTCGAGGCGCCGAACGAGTACGCGATGCGGTGCTTCCAGGAATATGGCGTGGTGACAGATCCCTCGGGCCGGATCACGGCGCTGTACCGGCCGTTCCATTTGATCGGCCTGGAGCTGAACGTGTCCATCCTGTCGGCCGCGCTGCGGGGCGAGGCAACCGGGGCCGCGACGGGCTTTCGCGGCGATGTCGTGTCCACCGCGAAACGCGACCTGAGGGCGGGGGAAGTCCTGGATGGCGAGGGTGGCGCCTGCGTCTGGGGGAGGCTGATGACTGCCGCCGACAGCCTTCGACACGGCGGGCTGCCGATCGGTTTGGCGAACAAAGTGCCGCTGATCCGCGACATTCCTCGCGGCGCTCCGGTTACCTGGGGTGACGTGCGGATCGATGAGGCGGACGCGGCGTACCGGTATCGCCGCGCCATGGAAGCCGCGTTCGGCTGATCGGGCGCCCAGGGGGTCAGGCGTCCAAGGGGGAATCGCGCCCAAGGGGGCCCAGGCTCCCAAGGGGGACCAGGCGCCCAAGAAGGATCAGGCGCGATGCACTGGCCGCACCCATTCTTTCAGGTGCGGAGACAGATCGTGGTCGGACGTCTTCACCAGATCCTTCGCGAGGCTACCGATCAGCTTCGCGCTGGTCGTGGTGTCGAGAGCCTCGGTCAGCTCGGTCAGCACATGCGTGGGCGCCACGATCACGAGTTCGTTGAAGGTGCCGGCGGCGGACTTCTCGTTGAGCCGTTTGGCGACCGTATGGGCGAAATGCTCTTTCGCCATCTCATGCGGGTCGTGCCGCGGGCTGTAAGCGGACCGTCCGGTCCCGGCGCTTTCGAACGACCGGCCTTCCCGGTCGGAGACGAGGTCATGATCCTTTTTATGCACGGTCGAGGAATCCAGCGCCTCGAATGTGTGCAGCGCGAAATCGGGCGCGGGCCGTAGAAAGCGCGCATGGCCGCCATCCGCCACGACGAAACACAGCTTGCGATGTTTGGGCATCGGGAACTCCCTGATTTTTGTTCCCGCACCTTCCACCCTTTGGACCGGACGCGCCTTGATCTCGGTCAACGGATCGTCAGACACCGTCCTCGGGTCGCACCCAGGATCGCAGATGCGGCCATAGTTCCAGGTCCGGAACGTCGGTCAGGTCCTTCGCCAGGCTGCCGATCAGGCTGGCGCTGGTGGGACCGTCCAGCATGGACAGCAGGTCGTTCAGCACCTCCGCCGCCGCGACCAGGACGAGTTCGACGAACAGGTCCACCGCGAAATCGTCGTTGATACGGTCCGCCAGCAGCCGCGTGAAGCGGTTTGGCTCGGCGTCCGCCGGCGAGGGCGGGACGGGGTTGCCGCCATTGCGCATGTCGGGGCCGGCCACGGTGATCGAGTCGACGACCCGGACCGTATGCAGGTTGTTATCCGGACCCGGCCGCACGAAGCGCGCGCGGTTGGTACTGGCGATGACAAAATAAAGTCCCTCGATGCCTACCATTGAATGTTCTCGTTATGTTCTAATCGGCGAGAACTGCGCCTGCCGGACAGAAAAGGCAATGACTTATATCAAACGTTCCGCGCATATTCCGAACTGCCCGTGCTCGCCACTGGCTTTATCGGCGGTACGATTTCGGCGGCGTTGCAAAGTGCCGGCGCGGTGGACAGGTACCTCGGGACCGGACAACGTGGCGGGAACGCAACCGGAGGACCGTCCCCATGACACGCCAAACCTTGCGCCAGACCGGCGAGGCGACGCAGCGAACGCTGCTGGGATCGAACAGGCAAGCTCACGGCTTCGCGAATTTGCTGACCGAGGCGGTGTTCGGCGGCGTGTGGAACCGGCCGGGTCTGACGCGGGACGACCGGCTGCTGGTCACGATCGCGGCGCTGGCGGCCGGGCCGCGGATGCGCTCCTTGCGGACATATATCAACGCCGGACTGGATCATGGGCTGGATGGCGCCGCGATCCGGGAAATCCTGGTGCAGGCGGCGCTGTACGCAGGTTTCTCCAGCGCCGAGGAAACCTTGCCGCTGCTGGCGGAGGCGTTGGGCGATCGCGACCTGCCGTTTCCGGACGATCCGCCGGAGGATGCGTCGTTGGAAGAACTCACGCGGCGGGGCACCGAACTGATGCACGAACTGCATGGCGCGCGCGCTCAGCTGGGCTACGCGGCGCCGGATAATCCGGTGACCGGCGCGCTGTATCCGACGGCGATCCAGTATGGCTATGGCGAGATCTGGTATCGCCCTGGCCTCGAACGGCGACAGCGGGCGCTGGTCGCGGTGGCCGGTTTCACGGCGCTGCGAATGCCCGAGCAGGCGGGAAAGTTCGGGCAGTCGGCGCTGAATGTGGGATTGTCGAAGACGGAGGTGATCGAGGCGATCATTCAGACGGCGCCTTATACGGGGTTTCCCCCGGCGCTGAACGCACTGGGAGCGCTGAGCGCGGCGTTCGCCTGAGGGAGCCCTCGCGCTTCCCCACTCCCGGCGAACGCCCCCAACCCCGGCCCCCGACCCCGGGTTGCCCGCCACGCCCCTCAAAGATACCCTGCCGATGTCAACAAACCTCGGACTTAAAAACATGTCTCAACAACAAGTCATCGCCGAGCTCGCGCCGCATGGCGTTTTGCGCGCCGCGATCAACATGGGAAACTTCCTGCTCGTCACCGGTCGCGCACCGAACGGTGATCCCGACGGCTGCTCCCCCGACATGGCCCGCGCCATCGCCGCCGCACTGGGCGTCCCGGTCCAGTTCGTGCCCTATGCCAAACCTGGCGAACTCGCCGACGACGCGGAAAACGACAAGTGGGACATCGGCAACATCGGCGCCGAGCCCTCGCGCGCCGAGAAAATCGAGTTCACCGCCGCTTACGTGGAGATCGAAGCGACCTATCTGGTGCCCGCCGGCTCACCGATCAAATCCATCGCCGAGGTCGATGTCAAAGGCAATCGCATCGCGGTCACCGCGCGCAGCGCGTACGATCTCTGGCTGGAACGAAATATCAAGAACGCCACGCTGCATCGCGGCAACAGTCAGGCGGCCGTGGTCGAGATGTTCCTCAAGGAAAAGATGGAGGCTCTGGCTGGACTCCGGCCCGGCCTGATTGGCGACGTGGAAAAGATCCCCGGCTCGCGCATGCTGGACGGTCAGTTCACCGCCGTGCAACAGGCGATCGGCACGCCGAAGAAAAACGTCGCCGGCGCCGCGTATCTCAAACAGTTCGTCGAGGACGCCAAAAAATCCGGCGCCGTTGCAAAGCTGATCGAGAAGCACGGTGTCGTCGGGCGCCTGTCGGTCGCGCCGCTCTCGTAACGTTTACTGGCAGGCCCCTATTGGCAGGCCCCTATTGGCAGGCAAGGCATTCCTCGTAATCCGTCGTTGACGCGGCCGCCGCCACCAAAGGCAACGGCGCGGCCGCGTCATTCGCCGGCATGTGAATATCGTCCACCGGAGCAATCGCTTTCGAGCTGACATTGTCGGCGCGCTGGATCGATAGGCTGCGGCAATAATACAGCGACTTCATGCCGCGCTTCCAGGCCATGAAATGGATCTGATGCAGATCCCGCTTGCTGACATTGGCGGGCAGGAAGACGTTGACCGACTGGCTCTGGCAGATGAACGGCGTGCGATCGGCGGCGTGCTCGACGATCCAGCGTTGGTCGAGCTCGAACGCCGTCTTGTAAACCGCCTTCTCGTCCGCGGTCAGGAAGTCCAGATGCTGCACGCTACCTTTCGTGGTGGTGATCGACGACCACACCGCGTCGTTGTCCTGGCCCTTTTGCTCCAACAGTTTTTGCAGATGCCGGTTGCGAACCGTGAAACTGCCGGACAGCGTCTTTTGCAAAAACACGTTCGCCGCGATCGGCTCGATCCCCGGCGAAGCATTGCCCGCGATGATGGAAATCGACGCGGTCGGCGCCAACGACATTTTGTGCGAGAAACGTTCTTTGCTGCCGTATTCCTCGGCGTCCGGGCAGGCGCCGCGCTCATCCGCCAGCATCACCGACGCCGCGTCGGCCTGCGCGCGGATATGCTTGAAGATGCGCTTGTTCCACACCTTCGCGACGACGCTTTCCCACGGCACGTTCAACGCTTGCAGGAACGAATGGAACCCCATCACGCCCAGACCCACCGAGCGTTCGCGCATCGCCGAGTACCGCGCCTTTTCCATCCCCGGCGGCGCGCGATCGATAAAGTCCTGCAACACGTTATCAAGGAACCGCATCACGTCCTCGATGAACGTCGGATGGTTCTCCCACTCGAACCATTTTTCCAGGTTCAACGACGACAGGCAGCACACCGCTGTCCGCTCGACGCCATGATGATCGCGTCCGGTCGGCAGAGTAATTTCGCTGCACAGGTTTGAGGTTTTCACCTCCAGGCCGGCCAGCTTGTGATGCTCCGGCTGCGCCCGCGCGACGTGATCGGAGAACACCAGATACGGTTCACCGGTTTCGATCCGCGCGGTCAGGATACGGATCCACAACGAGCGCGCCGAGATCTCCCGCACCACGGATTTATCTTTGGGCGAGCGCAACGCCCATTTCTCGTCCGCCTCGACCGCGCGCATGAACGCGTCGGGAATTTGAATGCCGTGATGCAGGTTCAGCGCCTTGCGGTTCGGATCGCCGCCGGTCGGCCGCCGCAACTCGATGAACTCTTCGATCTCCGGATGCGATACCGGCAAATACACCGCCGCCGACCCGCGGCGCAGAGAGCCTTGCGAAATCGCCAGTGTCAGGCTGTCCATCACGCGAATGAACGGAATGACGCCCGAGGTCTTGCCGACCGCGCCGACCTTCTCCCCGATCGAGCGCAAATTGCCCCAATACGAGCCGATGCCGCCGCCCTTCGACGCCAGCCAGACATTTTCGTTCCACAAACCGACGATGCCCTCAAGACTGTCGGTCGCTTCGTTCAAAAAGCATGAGATCGGCAAGCCGCGCGCCGTGCCGCCGTTCGACAGCACCGGAGTCGCGGGCATGAACCACAATTTGCTCATGTAATCGTAGATGCGCTGGGAGTGGCCCTGGTCGTCACCGTAAAACGACGCGACCCGCGCGAATAGATCCTGAAATTCCTCGCCCGGCATCAGATAGCGATCGGTCAATGTCGCTCGCCCGAAATCCGTCAGCAGCGAGTCGCGGGTGCGATCGACCCGAACCTGGTGGCGACCCGGCATCTGGACGGCATCTAGATCAAGCACATCGGCCTCCGTGGCGTTTCTCATTGTCGGATCGGTGCTCCGCCATGTCAGCTGTGAACCACAATATATAGGCTACCAGGTGGGCGACGGCGATCCCGTGAACCGATTATTTTTTGGTGGGCGGATTCGGGCCAAACACAAAATCTGGCATCGCGGGATCGATCACCCACTACATATACGATTCATGAGGGCTGTGGCGGCTCGGCCACGACGTTCGCGTGGTGTTCTGTCCCCAGGTTCCACAGGCCTATTGGGTTCTGTGTATGTTCTCAGTCGGAAGCGCCTTCGTCAAACCCTCGCCAGGCCATGAACTGGTCCGAGGCCACACGTTCCGTTTCCAACCGATTCTCCGGCGCGTCCGGGTCGGCCAGGCCCAGTGCCATGCCGCAAACGACGACTTCTTCGTCCGCAAACCCGAGTACGGGCCGCATCACCTTATGATAATGTGTCCACGCCGCCTGAGCGCAGGTATCCAGCCCTTGCGCCCGCGCCGCGATCATGACGTTCTCCAGGAACATCCCGTAATCGAGCCAGGACCCCGTCGCGAGGCTGCGGTGAATGGTGAACACCAACCCCACCGGCGCATCGAAAAACTGGAAGTTCCGCCGGTGCTGCGCGCGCATTTTCGCCGCCTCGCCGCGCGCGATTCCAAGCCGTCCGTAAAGATCCCAGCCAACCTTCCGCCGGCGGCTTAAATAAGGCTCGAAGAATTCATCGGGATAATATTGTACCTCGTGCCGGTGGCCGGGCTCCTCGGTATCGAACACGGCCTGCACCGCGGCGCAGAGCGCGTCTCGCTCGGCGCCCACCAGCACGTAGCCTCGCCAGGGCTGCATGTTCGTCCCACTGGGCGCGCGCGCCGCGGCATCCAAAATCTCCGCGATCACCGAGCGCGGCACCTCGGCCGGCAGGAACCGGCGGACGGAACGGCGCGACGTGATCGCGGCCAGAACGGGATCGGTCATCATGGGGGTAGCCTAGCGGCATCCGGGCGGGGTGCAATCAAGCGCCAGGGCGTTGCCAGGGGGCAGCGCCCTGACACTTGACGTCCACCGCCCCGAGGTGCCCAGATTTCCCCAAGGAGGACACAGCCATGGTTCAGATCCGCAAGATGGGCCCGCAAATCGGCGTGGAGGTCAGCGGCGTCGATGTCCGAACGCTCGACGACGCCGGGTTCGCCCCGATTTATCAGGCCTGGCTGGACCACAACGTTCTGGTGGTCACCGGCCAGGAGCTCAGCATCCCCGAGTTCCTGCGCTACAGCCGCCGCTTTGGCCACGTCACGCCGCACCCGTCGAAAAGCACGCGCCATCCCGAATATCCGGACATCACGCTGCTCGGCGTCAACAAGTTCGGTCCCGACGGCAAGCTCAACCAATCGATCTACCGCCGCGGCGCCGAGGGCTGGCACACCGACGGCGCGTACGATCCCGTCCCCTTCAAAGCCACCCAGTTGTACGCTCTGGCGATCCCTGATACCGGCGGAGACACCCTGTTCGCCAGTGGCTACGCCGCCTATGACGCGTTGCCGCGACGGCTCAAAGACCGCCTCGACGGCGTCAACGGGGCATTTTGTTACGGTGGCAGCCGTGCGAATCAGGCATTGCTGAACCCCGAGGATCGCGACCGTCCGCCCGCCATTCATCCCATCATCCGCACCCACGGCGAGACCGGTCGAAAGTCGCTCTATTTCGACCCGGGCAAGATCCTGTCGATCGAAGGCGCCGACCCGGCCGAGACCAAAGACCTGATCGCCGAGCTGGAGACCTATATGGTGCGGCCCGACGGCCAATATCGTCACAAATGGCACGTCGGCGACATCGTGATCTGGGATAATCGCTGTTCCTATCACAAGGCCGCCGGCGACTATCCGCCCGAGCAGGACCGCGTCCACTGGCGCGTCTCGATCCAGGAATACGTCCAATCCGGCCAGCTTGCCGCGGAATAGGAAGACTTCTGGAACGCCAGGCCGGTCAAGCACGTCTCCATTTCGGTAATGACGCGGCGCTGAAAGGCACGCGACGACGGAACTTCCAATCTTTCCGTACGTTACCACCGTCCGCCATCAAAAAGAGCTTCGGTACGTCACCGCGCGTGGTTTTCGGCTTTGACGCGCGCAAAGTTTCTCGCCATGATCGGCAACTCTCTCTTGAACGCGGTCCGGGCATCAGGGGGCAATAAATGCAAAGCGCGCTGGATGGAATTCTGCGGCGTTTCATCGGGACAGGCCGGCTGTCGGTACGGTGGCCTGACGGGAGTTCAGGTCTTTACTCGGGTAACGACGGCCCGCCAGGGGGCCCATCGGCGGGCATCGTCATCCGCTCGTCCAGCGCCGTACGCGGTCTGGTGCTTAACCCCGGCCTCGCGTTGGGGGAGGCCTATATGGATGGCACCATCACCCCCGACGGCTGCGGCATCTATGACGTGCTCGACGTCCTGTTCGCGAACCTCACCGACGATTTTCAGCGTCAGCCGATCCTGCGCGTTCGCACGCTGCTGCGTAAATGGAAAAAGCGCATCGACCAATACAACCCGGCCGCTCGCTCGCAGAAAAACGTCGCTCATCATTACGATCTGAACGGCCGCCTTTACAGCCTGTTCCTCGATCGCGACCGACAATACTCGTGCGCTTATTTCCCGAACGGCGACGAAACGCTGGAGGCCGCGCAACTGGCGAAGAAGCGTCACATCGCCACGAAACTGTGCCTCGATCGTCCGGACCTGCGCGTGCTCGACATCGGCTGTGGCTGGGGCGGCCTGGCGTTGACCCTGGCCCGCGATTACGGCGCCCGCGTCACCGGCATCACCCTGTCGCGCGAGCAACTGACCGCCGCGCGCGACCGCGCCCTCGCCGAAGGCCTGGAAGACCAGGTCAATTTCGAATTGCTCGACTATCGCGCGGTCGATCAACGGTTCGACCGCGTCGTCTCCGTCGGCATGTTCGAGCACGTTGGCGTCGGCCATTATCAGACCTACGTCGATACCGTCGCGCGCTGCCTCAATCCCGGCGGCGTCGCGCTGCTGCACGCGATCGGCCGCGGTGACGGCCCGGCCTGCACCAACGCCTGGCTCGATAAGTACATCTTCCCCGGCGGCTACAGCCCAGCGTTGTCGGAGGTTTTGCCGGCGGTCGAAAAGTCCGGCCTCGTCGCGACCGACATCGAAATCCTGCGGCTGCATTACGCGCAAACCCTGCGTCACTGGCGCTGGCGGTTCAACGCCAATCGCGACACCATCGCCTCGATTTACGATGAGCGGTTCTGCCGCATGTTCGAGTTCTATCTGTGCGGCTCCGAGCTCGCGTTCCGCCGCGGCGGCCACATGGTGTTCCAGATCCAACTCGGCGTTCGCCAGGACGCGGTGCCGCTGACCCGGGACTATTTATATGCCGGGGCCGGACGGGTTGGGGTGCAGTCCGAGGTGTCGTCCTGAATTTCGCGAGCGTCCCCGCCTCCCATCCACGGCCCGAATCGGTATAGCGTCCCCGATATCCTCCTGACTCACACCCTGGGCGCCAGTGCGCCCAGTACCGAGCCGGGCTATGGTGACGCCACATGAACACCATCATCGATTCGCCGCTGCTTGGCCTCTCGCAGCGTCTGCCCCCCTCCAATCTCCAGGCGGAACAGGCGCTTCTGGGCGCGTTGCTCGCCAATAACCGCGCCTATGAGCGGGTGTCGGAATACCTCGCCCCCGTCCATTTCGCCGACCCCATCCACGGCCGCGTCTTCCAGTCCATCGCCCGCCGCATCGAGCAGGGTCAACTGGCCGACGCCGTCACCCTGAAAGCCGAATTCGAGCATTCCGGCGTCCTGGAAGAAGTTGGCGGCACCGCCTATCTCGCGCAGCTGCTGTCCTCGATGGTCGGCATCATCAACGCCGGGGAATACGGCCGCGCCATCCACGATTCCTGGCTCCGCCGCCAGCTCATCGACATCGGCGAAACCGTCGTCAACAACGCGTTCGGCGCCGACGCGGAACTGGACGGCTCGGGCCAGATCGAAGCCGCCGAGCAATCCTTGTTCGAACTCGCCACGCAAGGCGGCGACGGCGGCGGCGGTTTCGTCACCTTCGAAATCGCCCTGTCCGAGGCGATCAAGGGCGCCGAGCGTGCCTTCCAGCAATCCGGCCACGTCACCGGCCTCACCACCGGCCTGCGCGACATCGACGGCAAACTCGGCGGTCTGCACCCGTCCGACCTGCTGATCCTCGCCGGCCGTCCCGGCATGGGAAAATCCGCGCTGGCCACCAAAATCGCTTACGGCGCCGCCAAAGCCCTGCTGGAGCAGGCGCGCGCCGAGGACCCCACCGCGCAGCCGAAACAACAGGTCGCGATCTTCTCGCTGGAAATGAGTTCGGAACAGCTCGCCACCCGCTTGTTGAGTGAGGAATCGCGCATCTCCGGCGACCGCATCCGCCGCGGCGACATCGCGCAAAAGGACGTCGATAAGTTCGTTCAGGTGGCGCGGGATATCGGCTCGTTGCCACTGCAAATCGACGACACGCCGGCAATCAGCATGTCGATGTTGCGCACGCGGTGTCGCAGGCTGCAACGCACCAAAGGCCTCGCGCTGGTGATCATCGATTATTTGCAGTTGATGCGTCCATCGGCCGGCAGCCGGCCGGAAAACCGCGTGCTGGAAATCAGCCAGATCACCCAGGGTCTGAAGGCGTTGGCGAAAGAACTCGCGATCCCGGTCATGGCGCTGTCGCAGCTATCGCGCCAGGTCGAAAGCCGCGAGGACAAGCGCCCGCAATTGTCCGACCTGCGTGAGTCCGGCTCCATCGAGCAGGATGCCGACGTGGTGATGTTCATCTATCGAGACGAATATTACCTGGAACAGCGCATGCCGAAGGAGGTCGCGTTCGAAGGCGGCAGCGAAAAGTTCAACGCCGCGATGGACGATTGGAAGCAGAAGATGGTGCAGGTGCACCACAAGGCGGACCTGATCGTCGCCAAGCAGCGGCACGGCCCGACCGGCTCCATCCCGCTGTTCTTCGAAGGCGAGTTCACCCGTTTCGCCGATCTCGACGTCGTTCATTCCGGCTATGGAAGCTGATACCGCGCACGCGGTGCTGACCATCGATCTGGGCGCGATTGTCGCCAACTGGCGATATTTGCACGCGAAACAAAAATCCGGCGCGGTGGTGAAAGCCGACGGCTACGGCCTCGGCGCGATCTCGGTGGCGCGGGCGTTGCTGGCGGCGGGTTGCCGGGATTTCTTTGTCGCCACGCCGGACGAGGCGTTGGCCCTGCGCGACACCATTCCAGGCGTGGCGCTGGTCGTCCTCGGCGGCCTGTTTCCCGGCGCTGAGGCCGATTATGCCGCGCACGATATCATCCCCGCGCTCGGTTCGCTGGCCGAGATCGACGCCTGGTCCGCGCTGTCCCGCCGCCTGGGCCGAGCGCTCCCCGCCTGGCTGCACGTCGATACCGGCATGTCCCGCCTCGGCCTCGACGCGCGGGAACGCGCGATCCTGGCCCAGAACCACGCTTGGCTCGCCGGCATCGAGGTTCACGCCGTGATGTCGCATCTGGTCTCGGCCGAGTGCCCGGATGATCCGCTCAACGCGCTGCAACGCGACCGCTTCGTCGCCTGGCGGACCGATCTGCCCCAAGCGCCCGCCAGCCTCGCCAATTCCGCGGGCATCTTCCTGGGTGCGGGGTTCGGCTTCGACCTCGCGCGTCCCGGGTCCGCGCTGTACGGCGTCAACCCCACGCCGGGCCGGGAAAATCCGATGCGGCCCGTCGTGACCCTGGCGGCGCGCGTTCTCGCGGTTCGCGACATCCCGGCCGGCGCCACGGTCGGCTACAGCGCCACCTGGACCGCCGCCCGTCCAACCCGGATCGCCACCGTCGGCATTGGCTACGCCGACGGCTGGCATCGCGCGCATTCCAACGCCGGCGCGGCTTTCTTTGACGGCCACCCCGTTCCGCTGGTAGGCCGTGTCTCCATGGACCTGACCACGTTCGACGTCACCGATCTTCCAGCCGCGCGGCCGGGGAGTTGGCTGGAATTGCTTGGCCCGCATCGTGCCGTGGACGACGCCGCCCGCGACGCCGGGACGATCGGGTATGAGGTTTTGACTGCTCTCGGCCGCCGGTACCATCGGGTATACTCGCCCGCGTGAACGAGATTTTGTCCTTTCTCGCCGCGGTCGGCCGCGCGGTCCTCGCTGCCTGCACCGAAACCGGCAAGCTGGCGCGTTTCGCGGGCGAGGGCCTGTCGCACATCGTCCGCCCCCCGTTCTACGGCCGGCAGTTCCTGCGCGCTTTGCTCGACATCGGCTATTTCAGCCTGCCGGTGGTGGCGATGACCGCGATATTCACCGGGATGGTGCTGGCGTTGCAGTCCTACACCGGATTTTCCCGCTTCTCCGCGCAGGGCGCGGTCGCCAAAGTGGTCGCGCTGTCGGTGACCCGCGAACTGGGTCCCGTGTTGGCCGCGTTGATGGTCTCCGGCCGCGTCGGCGCCGCGATGGCCGCCGAACTCGGCACCATGCGGGTGACCGATCAGATCGACGCGTTATCGACTTTGTCGACCAATCCGATGAAATATTTGGTGGCGCCGCGCCTGTTGGCGGGCACCATCGCCCTGCCGATACTGGTGTTGATCGCCGACATCCTGGGCGTCATGGGCGGCTTCATCGTTTCGACTTTGAAACTTGGTTTCAACGTCTCCGCCTATCTGGCCAATACGATCAGCTTCGTGCAAACTGAGGACGTGGTCTCCGGTTTGGCGAAGGCTGCGGTGTTCGGATTTCTGATCGCGTTGATGGGGTGTTACCAGGGCTACCACAGCAAAGGCGGCGCTCAGGGTGTCGGCGCGGCGACCACGGCGGCGGTGGTGACGGCGTCGATTTTGATTCTGGCGTTCGATTACGTGCTGACGGAGATGTTTTTCAGCCAGTCGTGAGCGAGGGAGGGGCAGGAATCGTCATCACCGGCCCACAAAATCGTCATCACCGGGCTTGACCCGGTGATCTTGCGCGGCACCCCATCAGAAGCAAGCAAGAGGCATCGACCGCCAATGCACCGTGCGGACCAACGATCGTGAGAACGCGCCAGAATGTTCATCGTACCCGGAAGAATGAGACAAAACGCGATCCGTCAAACTTTGTATCGACTCAGTTATCTTAAACCACGAAGACACGAAGCACACGAAGCA
>Ga0182030_10012997_pt1 | contig 16619 bp, 18 predicted proteins | sample 812S3MmetaG_FD_121299 | JGI IMG/M metagenome (GOLD analysis project Ga0182030, IMG submission 121299) | Permafrost microbial communities from Stordalen Mire, Sweden - 812S3M metaG (Illumina Assembly) | ecosystem: Environmental > Terrestrial > Soil > Wetlands > Permafrost | place: Sweden...
CTATCTTCCTTCGTTCATTGAGGCAGTGGCGATCATCGGCGTAGTGGCACTGGGCGCGCTGATCTATCGCGGTTGGAGCAAGTCGGTCCTGCGGGCCAGCTAGGCAGCAGGCCTGTGGCGGAAGCGATTGCGCGATGGGGTGCGAATTCGAGGCTTTATACGGCGCCTCGAATCCGCACCCCGCCTCGCTTACATGGTTCACATGGCGGATTCGAATTGGAGCTTTGGTCCGATCCACCTTTTGCTAACTAAAGCAAGAAGGAACGGTTCTGCTGGCTAACGGCAGAATCCGAATGTAGGCTACGGGCTACCGAGGTTCAAAATGAGGGCTGTTGACCATGGGGCCGGGACGGCTTCTTCGCAGGGCGGATTAGGCAAGGATGCAGAAGCTCGCGCCACGATGTACATGTTCCTGGCTCGGATGTTCAACGAGCGCCCCGATCAGGCACTGGTGCGGCGACTGCGTTCGTTGGGAAGCGAATGGATCGCGGAGTTGGCGCAATCGATTGATCTGCCCGACGAAGCGGTGCGCGGTCTCAAGGACATAGCCAGGTTTGTCGAAGCTTCGGCAGAGGCACCGGAAGATGACATCGCCCAGAGTCTTGCGGTGGACTGGACCCGGCTGTTTCGCGGCGTGGCGCCGGGTTACGGACCGCCGCCTCCCTACGAGGGGGTATACATGCCCGGCAATGTAGAGGCGTCGGCAGTATTGCAGGCCGTGGTGACTGATTATCTAAAACACGATGTGGTGATGTTCCAAGACAGTGTCAACCGCCCCGACTACATAGGCTTGGAATTTGACTTCTTGGCTTTGCTTGCCGAGCGCGAGCAGGCAGCTTGGGAGAGCGGTGACACTGCGGCGGCAGTCGGCAAACGGAGCGGAGCACAGGAGTTTTTCGACCAGCACGCTGGTCGCTGGGTGAAATTGTATTGTGATAAAGCTATCGAGCAGGCCAAAACAGATTTTTACCGCGGCCTTCTTCTCTTAACGCGCGGGGTGGTCGAGGAGTTGACTCACAACGGCGAAAACACCGGAGCTCGCAATCCGCAATGAATTGGCACCCCAGACCCTTCATGGAGGAAAGCCATCTTCAAGGAGATGGAGAAAATCCAGATGGCTGTGCTCGGCTGCCAATTCGACACTGAGGGAGAGCTTCCCGAAGAGCTTGCTCCATTCGAGAACCTAGTAAGCCGGGCTCAGTTCCCGAAGCTCTCTGCGAAAAGAGCCGAGAATTGGTTTGAGCGGTACCGTCTGCAGTTCAACGAGGACCTCTCGATTGACTGGAATAGGGGACCAGTGTCAGTCACCGACCTAGAACAAATCAACCTCACCCGGGATGACCTGATCCACAACGTCGACGTGGCCACAATTTACGTTTACCAAACTGAGAAACATGCAGAACAGTACCCCAAAAGCCTTTTTACCGACCAAATGTGGATGAATCTGGGGCTCGGCGGAAAGATCCTCATAAAAAAGATGAGCTTGCCAGGGCAGTCGCGCTCGTCGAGAACTTCTGTGCATGGCTCGAAGGCATCCGAGGCAACTATCGCGGTCATTTGAAGTCGCTGGTCGAACCTGACGACGCCAATGTCGGTCCGCATAGCGCGCGCGTGGATTTGCCCACCTGGACTTCGGTTTTTCGCCCAAAAACTAAAAACGCAACTGGGACGCAACTAGCCTAAAAATGCCCCTCCGGACAAAATTGTGAGAGGCTTGTAAACAATAGAAGTATATCGGAGTTACTTGATGGCGGCGCGTGGACTCGAACCACGGACCTACGTATTATGAGACCGTAGTTCTCATCAAGGGGCATGTCATCCCAGTGCCAGCCACAAACCAAAAGGTTCGTGACGCCCTGAGTAGCGAAAATCCGTCCTTGTGCTTTCATCTACTTAGGATGGGGCTAGCGAGAGGGGTTTGTGGCCAGGTTGCAACTGTCTAGAATGAGAATTCAATCGCTTCCCCTACTGACTTCGAAGGATGCGTTTCCGTGCCTCCGCGATGGGAAACCAGACGCCCCGACAGACTTCCGGGATCTCAATCCGGTGCTTGGGCCGTGGCGGCCATTCAATTTGACACAGATTGTTCCGCATACACCGGGGAGCACAGTCTCCCTCAGGCGCCCATGCGGCGACGGCCTCCGTCCGACCTAACTTCCTATGCAGTCTCCACCCTGGAGCCAACCCTGACAACCCCCACAATATTGCGTGGCTTCCGGGCAGGTGCTAGGCTGAAAGCGAATAAAAGGCGAATCGTATTTACGGAGTAGCTTGAAATGGCCCCTTCCCGCGAAGCCCTGGCACCAAGCGCCAGCACAACTCTTGATATCGTTCGTCAGATTCTCGGAACCCTGGCAGCTCGCAACCGCGCGGATGAGGTGCTGACCTGTGTGCGCCAGATTCCCGCCCGCGAGGCGACGTTCCGCCCGCTGCCTGAGTGGGTCCGACTGGAACTGCGCGAAGCATACCGCGCGAAAGGAATTTCGCAGCTGCACTCGCATCAGGCTGCCACAGCCGAGCTTGTACACAATTGCAAGAACGTCGTCGTGGTCACGCCGACGGCTTCAGGAAAGACTCTCTGCTAAAACTGCCGGTGTTGAACGAAGTGCTGGAAAATCCAGATACCCGCGCTTTGTATTTGTTTCCGACGAAAGCCCTCGCCCAGGATCAATTGGCGGAGCTACACGATCTGGGTACCAGGCTCGATGACCGCTTCGGTGTGTTCACCTATGATGGCGACACCCCGAGTGACGCCCGCAAGGCGATCCGCGAACGTGGGCACATCGTCCTGACCAATCCGGATATGCTGCACGCCGGCATCCTGCCGCACCACACCAAATGGATGCGGTTGTTCGAGAACCTGCGCTACATCGTCATCGATGAGCTGCATACCTATCGCGGAGTTTTCGGCGGCCATCTTGCCAATGTACTGCGCCGGCTTCATCGTATCGCACGCTTCTACGGCTCGAATCCTCAATTCATCTGCTGCACGGCGACGATTGCGAACCCGGGTGAGCTGGCTTCGCAATTGATCGAGCAGGAGATCGAAGTTGTCGAGGAAAACGGTGCTCCATCCGGCGAGAAGCTCTTCGTTTTCTATAACCCGCCGATGATCGACCGCAATCTCGGTATCCGCCGCAGCTATGTCAAAGAAGCAACCCGATTGACCAACGAACTCCTCGCGCGCAAGCTCCAGACCATCGTGTTTGCCAACAGCCGGCTGCAAACCGAAGTGATCCTCACCTACTTGCAGCAGAGGAATCAGCCCAAGCCTGGGCAGGCGGAACCGGTTCGCGGCTACCGCGGTGGCTACCTGCCACGAGAACGGCGTGATATCGAACATGGGTTGCGGGAAGGGCGCATTCGCGGAGTCGTCACAACCAGCGCGCTGGAGCTGGGGATCGATATCGGCTCGCTCGATGCCTGCGTGATGGCGGGCTATGCGGGTTCGATCGCCTCGACCTGGCAACGCGCCGGACGCGCCGGCACGCGCGCCGACATTACCGTGCTCTCGTGCACGGGTCAGCCCCTTGCCGGCTTTGTCGCCGGTCGCGGGAACGCCTGCGGCAGGGCGGGGACTCGCGACAATCTCTAAGTTGCCGTCATACCAGTTCGCAGGACCGCTTCCGGCCCGTGCGCGCACTCGTCTGCAAGTTCACGAATGGTGAGAACGAGTTCCGCGACTGCGCTGCCGACCTCCGCCGAGATGGGCGCTTCCATCCGCATCGTCTTTGGCTGGATGCCGATCACCGCAACCTTGCAACCGATGGACTGCTGCATGTATTCCGCGAGGAGGTTCAGCGGCAGAATGTGGGTGGAAAAGGCGGTTGTGGCGATGGATTCCTGTGGGACGATTGCGACCTCTCCCGATGCGCCGCCCAGCTCGGCGGCATCGACCACGAGGAGATGCGATGGGCGGTACCTCCTGATCTCGCCGGTCTGGTTCTCCGGCGCGGTACCGCCCTCGAAGGCTGCGATGCTGAACGAGGTGCCGCCGCTGCCCTGCAGCGCCCGCGCAACCAGGAGGCCGGCGCGGTCGTCGCCGAGCAGATCGGAGCCCGCTCCGAGGACGGCGAGCCGTCTGGCACCGGCCAGCGCGGCGCGCAGTTGTGCTTTCAGTGGTTCCACTCAAACCTCCGGAGCAGGCCCTTCGCCGGCATCAGGCTCGGCCGGAGGCGGCCCGGCTGTGATCCTTACCTTCAGGGTCTCGCGATCCAGCGATGCCAGTTCGAAGTTGGCCGAGCTGGCCAGTACCTTACGCGGGCAGGCGTCTACGCACTGGGCGCAGTAAATGCACTTTGCCAAGTCGATGGTGATCTCAAACTGCTTCTCGGCCACCTTGGTGATGGTGATAGCGCCCGCAGGACAATCCTTGATGCAGAGCTTGCATCCCACGCACTTCGCATCGGTGGAGACGAGCTTGCCCCGGAAGTGCGCGGGCATCTCCGCCTTCATGTGCGGGTAGTCGCGCGTCGCCGGCTTCCGAAAGATATACGGAAGCACCTCGCTGAGCATGGCGCCCGGCTTTCTCATCCCAGGATCACTCCTTTCACCGCCAAACTGATCAGGACCTGGAACAGTGCGGCGGTGGAAAGATACTTCCAGCAGAACTCCACCATTTGATCGATCCGCATGCGCGCCATCACGGTGCGGAAGACGGCGAGCAGCGTAACGATGAATAGCACCTTGCCGAGAAAGAGGATGAAGCCAGCCACGGGCGGCAGTCCCAGGCCGAAGGGAAAAAACACCGCCGCCAGCAGTGCCGAACCCACCACCAGTTCCACGTCAATGGTCATGCGGAAGAAGGCCAGCAGTCGGCCGCTGTACTCGGTAAAGGTGCCGCCGACGATTTCGGTTTCGGCGTCGGGAATGTCAAAGGGAAGCCGCTCCAGCTTTCCCTGCAGCGCCACCAGGCACACCACAAAGCCCGGGAGGTTGAAGATCCAGTAGGCGGGGTGGGCTCCATAGAACTGCGCCACTCCGCTCAGTGACCAGCTGCTGGCGACAATGGCCGGCGCAAGAATCCCCATGAAGAGCGGGACCTCGTAGGCAAACAGCTGGGTCAGTGCGCGCACCGCTCCTAGCGCAGCGAACAGCGAATTCGAATACCAGCCGGCAAGGAAGAACGTCAGGGTCGGCAGCGTCAGCAGGTAGAGAACCACGATGACGTCGCCCTCGAACGAGTAGAGCGCACTGCGCGACCAGAGTGGAATATAAATGGACGAGCAGACCACGGCCGTCAGCGCCACCACGGGAAGAAACCTGAAGACCGCCCGATCGGCGTCCGCGGGAACGATCTCCTCCTTCGCAAGCAACTTGATGAAGTCCGCTTCCGGCTGGTACCAGGGCGGCCCCACACGGTTCTGCAGGCGCGCGTATATCTTTCGGTCGGCGAACTCAGCGAGCATCCCGAAGAGGCTGAGAAAAAGTAGCCCAGGAAACACGAGAATATTGAACAGCGCATAGCCCATGGAACAAAGCACCTCAGCTGTCACATGCGCAGCTTGATCTTGCTGCAATCGATTCCGCGATTCTTCCTATACCACTCGATTCCGTATAAGCGCAGTGCCTTCCAATCCATCCGCTGCTCCACGCAGCCCGCTTCGCGGACCACCACGGCGCGGTCGGTACAGGAGAAGCAGGGATCGATGGCGGCCAGCACAATTGGCATATCCGCGAGATAGTTGTTCTCCAGCATCTTGGAGACAGCCTGCACGTTGGCCAGGGTGGGCGCGCGCACCTTCACCCGCTCCGGCCGCTCGGTGCCGTTGCCGCGGACGTAGTGGACATCTTCGCCGCGCGGAGCCTCATACCGGGTCAGCGCCTCCCCGGCCGGGATCTTGCGTGGCGCTTTCACGGCGATTGGGCCCTCCGGGAGGTTGCTGAGCACCTGGCAAATGATGCGGCAGGACTCCATCAGCTCGCCGACACGCACCAGCACGCGGCCATAGACGTCGCAGTGCGTGTCGGTGATCACCTTGAAGTCGAGTTCGCCGTACGCGGCGTAGGGATCGTCGCGCCGCACATCCTGGTTGAGGTTGGAGGCGCGGGCCACCGGGCCCACGGCGCCCAACCGCGCGGCATCCTCGGTGCAGAGCGAGCCGACCGCAACCAGGCGCTCGGCCAGCATCGCATCCTCGGTCGCAAGCTGCATGTAGTACTTGGTGCGCTCCTCCAGCGTGTCGATGCCGCGCAGGATCTCTGCGCATTGCTCCGGCGAAACATCGCGGCGGACGCCACCGATTGTGTTGATGCCGTAATTCACGCGATTGCCTGTCAACGCCGCCAGCAGGTCCATCACGACTTCGCGGTCGCGCCAGGTGTACATCAGCAGCGTGTCAAAGCCAATCTCATGCCCGGCCACGCCCAGCCACAGCAGATGGCTGTGCATGCGCTCCAACTCGGCGATGAGGGTGCGGATATAGCGCGCACGCGCCGGCACCTCCAGCCCGGCAATCTCCTCCACGCATTGCACAAAGGCCGTAGCGTGGGAGTGCGAGCAGATGCCGCAGATGCGCTCGATCAGGTAAAGAGCGCTGATGTAGCTGCGCTGCTCGCAGGCTTTCTCAATGCCGCGATGGTTGTAGCCGAGCCGGGCATTCAGCCGGACGATGCGCTCGCCCAGGATCGTCAGGTCGAAGCGCTCGGGCTCTTTCAAAGCAGGGTGCTGCGGACCGAAGGGGATGGTTACCTTAGCCATGTGGAACCTCCGGCTTCGCCTCGTCCTCGCGTGGCTGCCAGTCCTTTCGCAGGGGATGATCGCCGGCCGGCCACTCGTCGGGGAGGGGATAGCGCGGGCCGGGTGCCAGTCCCGCGACCTTGGCTCCCAGCAGGTCCTCCAGTTCGCGTTCCGGAAGCTCCGCGGCGGGAAAGAAATTTGTGATCGTGGGAATCACCGGATCGCTCTTGGGCACGGCAACCTTGAGGTTGAGCACAATTCCCGTGTACTCCTGCGCCAGGTGATAGATGAATAGCAGGTTTTCTCCCTCGTCGAGCCCCGTCAGCGTGCAGAACTCCACGAACTTGAGCTCCTGCTTGGCGAACTCGAAGAGCGGCAGGAATATCTCTCGCGTCACCTCCACCCAGATACGTCGCGCTCGCTGCAGGCGGAACTTTCCCTCGGTAGCCGGGAACCGGTTCACGATCTTCTGCTGGATGATTTCTTCGTTGGTCACAATCGTCTCTCTTTCATAGGAACGGCAGTGGTGCCGGGCGCGTTCCGTCGTTCTCCTCTACTTTTGCTTGCAGGCTGCCAAGCAGCTTTACCACTCCGTCCAGGATTGCCTCCGGTCGCGCCGGGCATCCGGGGATGTAGGCCGATACCGGGATGATTTGGTCGATACCTCCGTCGTGTATGTTGTAGCAGCCGTTGAAAACTCCTCCCGAGCAGGAGCAAGTGCCGACAGCGACGACAAACTTCGGCTCCGGCATCTGCTCATACACCCGCACCAGCCGGTCCCGCACCTGCTTCGTGACCGGCCCGGAGCAGAGCAGCACATCGGCGTGGCGCGGTGTTCCTTTCAACTGCACGCCGAAGCGCTCCACGTCATAACGCGGCGTCAGCGTGTCCACAATCTCAATGTCGCAGGCGTTGCAGGAGCCCGTGTTGAAGTGGATCACCCAGGGAGATTTCATCCGGGCCCAGGTGACGATTTTCTCTCTCACGCCCATACTCCTACCTCCCGCCCCTGCTCGCCACAACTTCCATGAGAATGCGGAGCAGCCTGCCAAGGTCGCGCTCGATCTTCTCCCCGAAGAGAATGAACAAACCCGAGCCGGCCGCAACCAGGTAGAAAATGACAATGCCGAGAAACTTAGATATTCCATGCGGGGGCACCGTGGCAAGAATCAGCACCACAACGTGCATGATGGTGAAGAAGAAGGCGACCGGAAAGAACTCGTCATAGCTCGGCTGCGCGCGGTTTTTCAGCATGTCTTCGCCGCAGGAGTAGGGTTTTCGCTTGCCGGGTGCATCGTCGCCGTGTGCTGCCAGACTGCCGGCGGCTGCCTGCAGGCCCAACACGGTCAGGCAGAGCAAAGCGAAGCAGATTGGAGGAAGCAGCAGCCAATGACCCATGACCCTACCCCCTCAGCTCTTCCAGGTTGCGGCGATCGAGCGAATCGGTGTGCCGCACCACGTTCACAATGATTCCCGCCGCCACGGCCACCACCACGGCCTCAATCATGATCAGCGTGATCACGCAGGCCTGCGCGAGCGCCGTACGTCCCGTGGTGTAGCCTGCGACCACCAGCAGCAGGGTGACTGCCTTGCTCAAAACCTCTATCCCAATCAGAGTGCGGACCAGGTTGCGCGTGACCACGACGCAAAAGAACCCCACAACGAAAAGCAGGGGGATGAAAATCGTCATCATCCGTAACACCTCTGCGGTCTGATTGTTCATTCGCACACCTTTCCGCGCTGCGCGCACCTATACCCTGATTGCAGGATCAGGTTGATTACTTTCGACTTTCGTTGTCTCATCGGATTTCTCTTTGCGGAAGCGCTCTGCCTTGAGCCATGCGGCTCCCGTCCGGCCCACCCCGGTGGGCTTGTCTTTAAACAGCACCAGGATGCCGAAGAAGCCCGCGAGGATAACCAGGGTCTCTCCCAGCAGGTCAAGCTGACGCTCATTCCACAGCACGCTGCGAACATCCTGAGCGGACGCGGCCTGCGGCAGCGCAAGGTCCGTCGGAATGCCCACCATTACCAGCAGCCCAGCTGCGGCCAGCACCAGGATCGGGAGCACGGCAAAGTGCCGTCCGCGAAGGTGCAGTCGCTCCTCCTCCAGCACCGTCAGCGGCTTGGTCAGGCTGATGGTGCTCATGAAGACGACCGTGATCAACCCGGCGCAGACCGAAAGCTCAAAGACGGCAGCAAGTGGAGAGGCCAGCCGGAACATCAGGACGCTCAGCATGATGCTGGCCAGCGCCAGGGCAATCGCTGCTTTTACCGTATCGCGCTTCATCGCCGCCCCAAGAACGAAGATCAGCAGTGCGGTGAGAATCAGCAGATCGACGATCACGGCGATACCTCCTTTTTCAGCTCAGCCCAGAACGCTCCGGATCGGCAGAATGAACGTCTCCAGCACCCGTGGGAACATGACGCCGACGCCGATGGTGATCAGCGCCAGCACGACTTCCGGGACCAAAATGGCCAGCCGCGCCTCGTGGATGTCCTTGAACTCCTGGGCCAGCACACCGAAGAAGACTCGTCGTTGCATGGAGAGGAAGTAGGCGCAGGTCAGCAGGCTGGCCAGCACCGCAATAACGGCATATGCATGCTGGCCTGCGCTCCACACGGCCACAACGATGATGAACTTGCTCCAGAAGCCGGCCAGCGGAGGAACTCCGGCGGTAGAAAGAAACGCCACCACGGAGGTTGCACCGGTTACCGGCATCCGCGCGGAGAGTCCGCCCATGGTGTCCATGTCGCGGGTCCCGGTCTGCTCTTCAACCGCCGCCGCGTTCACAAAAAGCAGGGTCTTGAATACGGCATGGTTGAAGAGATGGAAGACTGCTCCGGCCACTCCCAGCGCACTTCCCGCTCCCAGGCCCAGGACGATGTATCCCATCTGGCTGATGCTGGAGTAGGCCAGCATCCGTTTGAAGTCCTTCTGCCCGAGTGCGGCTGTGGCGCCGATGATGATAGAGAGCGCCCCGACGAAGAGCAGCACCGCCTGGATCTGCGGCACCGGCCCAAAGACGCTGCTCATCAGCCGGATGAGGGTATATATGCCAGTGGTCTTGGTGACGATGCCGGCCAGTAGCACCGAAGCGCCGGCGGGCGCGGCCGTGTATGCATCCGGCAGCCAGCCGTGGAACGGCACCAGGCCGCCCTTGATGCACAGTCCCGCGACGAAGCTGGCCACCGCGATCCGGGCCATTGGATTCGAAGAGCCCAGCAGCGCCGCATGTACCGCCGCAAACGCGGTGGAGCCGGTGCTCATCAGCAGCAGCGCAATCGCCGCCAACAGCATCACTGAAGCCACGGCGGAGAGGACTAGGTATTTGAAGCCGCCCTCCAGGCTCAGCTTGTCACGCTCCAGCGCGATGAGAGTGAATGACGCGACCGCAGCCACCTCGAGGAAGACGTAAAGCGAGAAGAGATCGTGTACCAGGGCGGCGCCATTCAGCCCGGTAACGGCCAACACCACCAGGTTTACAAACTCAAATCTCCGCTTCCCGCTGCGAATGGTGAAGCAGCCCACCTGCAGCGCGGCAAACATTACAATGGCGATGGAGAGCAGCAGCACAAGGCTCAGCCGGTCGGCTGAGAGATCGAGCCTCTCCAGCCCGAAGAAGTGCGCCAGCACGCGGTTCCACAACGGCAGGGGAAGAAAGATGGCGAGTGCCGCCTGCGCCGCCGCCACTGTGATTGCATACCCGTATGCAAAGCGCCTGAGGAAGCGGAAGGGCAGGTTCAGCGTGATGATTCCGATCAGCGGCACGAATATGAGAAATGCAGCCACCGCTAGTTCCTCTTCCTGGGCGTCGGGTTGTGAGGCCGCCCGCCGCGGCTAATGAACTCCCTGCAACGCCGCAATCACGACGGCAACCAATCCGATCAGCGACCAGATGACGTAGGTCGGATAACTTCCGTTGTGCAATTCGCGAAGCCCGCCAGCAAGCGAGCGGGTAAGCTTTACCGCTACCACTTCATAGAGCCAGTCCATGCCACGGTCGAGTGCGAAGGCCAGACTGGCGTAGGTGTTTATGACCTTCATCGCGATCTCATAGGGATCGAAGCAGCGCCGTTCGGCCATCGCATACACCTGCGCGAGTCCGGGTGCGTAATGAATGTGATCGACGGCCTTCAGTCCCGCGCCGGTTCGCCGCACTCCCCAGGCATGGTTGAGGCAGGCCGCGGCCAGCGCAAGCAGCGTCATCGCGATCAGGAACAGGCTGTGCGGAATCCCAGAAAAGTCACGATTCGCCAGCAGCTCCGCTCCCAGGATGGGCTGGATGAGCGAGCGCAGCGGAAGCGAGTTGTCGATCCCAAAGAACACGCAAAGGCCGGCGAGCGCAATCATCGGCAGCAGCATTGCGGCGGGAGCTTCCCGCACTTCCTCCTGCCCCTCATGAGCCTTGCCGAAGTACGCCGCATGACCCAGCTTAAGGAACGACGCCGCGGTGAGGACCGATCCCAGCAGGGCCGCGGCGTAAAACACCCAGTGCCGTTCCAGCGCGCCGTCATACACTAGTTCCTTGGAGAAAAATCCGTTCAGCGGAGGAACGCCGGAGATAGCGGCTGCGCCGATCACGAAGCAGCTCATTGTCACCGGCATCTTCCGCGCCAGGCCACCAAGCTTGCTCAAGTCCGTGGTGCCCACCTGCCGCTCCACCGAGCCGGCGCTGAGGAAGAGACAGCTCTTGTACATCGCATGATTGATCATGTGGAAGAGCCCGCCCACGATTCCAACCGGGGTGGCCGTTCCAATGCCAAGCACCATGTACCCCACTTGGCTGACGGCGTGGTAGCTGAGCAGCCGCTTATAGTCCTTCTGGATGAGCGCCATTGCCACCGCCAGCAGAATCGTGGCGGCACCCACGATCATCAGCACGGTGCTTACCCAGGAGGCCGCGCTTAGGCGGAACATGTCCAGACTCAGCCGGGCTAGCAGATAGATGCCCAGCAGCTTCTCCAGCGCCGCCGGCAGAAAGGCCATGAACGGCAGTGGAGCATCCAGGGCGGCGTCCGGAATCCAGCTATGGAAGGGCATGCAGCCAGCCTTGGAGAGCGCTCCGGTGGCCATGAAGAGAAATGCAATGGCGCCCATCCGGTCGAGCGGCAGGGAAATCTGCGAGATCGTCATCGTGCCGGCGAGGTGCCAGGTCAGGCCGATGCCGAACATCATGCAGAGATCGGTGACGCCGGTGATAATCAGCGCCTTGATCGCGGTCCGGTAAGCCTCGCGGTGGCCGATCGCGATCATGCCGAACAGTGTCAGCGCCATGCCCTCCCAGAAGAAGAGCAGCAGCCCGAGATTGTCCGCCAGAAGCGCGCCATTCACCAGCCCCAGCGAGAGCAGCAAGAAGGCGTAGAACGGGGCGCTCAACCTCTTGCCGCTCAGGAAGGCGGTGCAGTAGAGGGTTACCAGCAGGGCAAAGCCCGCGGCGGCCAGCATCAGAAAGGCGCTGAAATGATACAGGCGCAACGCAAAAGCAAATCCGTATCCGCCGGCCCACGGCATGGAATAAACCGACTGCCGGGGAAAGAGCGCAGTGGCCAGCGTAAGATCGGCCAAAGTTGCCGCCAGCGCTAGGACTCCGCACCAACTCCGCGCACTTCGGGGAAGCGCCAACGCGCACACCCCGGCCGCCGCGGGAATCGCTATCATCAGCGGCAGCACGGCTGCGGTCATTGGACGCCTCCCAGCATTTGCTGCACGGTCAGGCGGACGGGGTCGGCTATGTAGTTGATCAAGAGTCCGCCGGCAAGCGAGAGCACTGCCAGCGCGGAGACACTGAAGACCATCACCGGCGAGCCCTCCTTTTCCGGAATCCTGGCCTCGCCGAGGAAGACCCGCGCGAAGATACGCAGCAGATAGAGCAGCGTAAGGCATGCGCCCGCGAGGAAGGTCAGGGCAATCCATAGTTTCCCGGTCGCCAGCGCGCCGCTGATCACCATGAACTTGCCGAAGAAGCCGCCGAAAGGCGGAAGTCCCATGACCGAGAAAGCGCAGAAGAGGAAGGCCGTGGCCGTCACCGGCATGGTGTGGAAGAGGCCGCCCAGCTTGCGGATGTCGCGGGTCTGCGTGTTCTGCTCCACGATGCCGGCGCAGAGGAAGAGCCCGCCCTTGGCCATGCCGTGCATCAGGATGTAGAGCAGTGCGCCGGCCACACCGACTTCGCCGCCCACCGAGAGGCCGAGGAAGATGAATGCGATCTGACTGATGGTGGAGAATGCAATAATGCGCTTCAGGTCGGTATCGACCAGTGCCGCGCCAGCCGACAGCAGCATGCTGGCCGCAGCGATGGCGGGAATGATCGTGTGCCATTGGCCGGCCAGCGTGAAGGTGGCAACAAAGAGCCGCGCATACACATAGACGCCGATCATCACCAGCACCGCGGCATGCAGCAGGGCGGTGACCGGCGAGGGTGCTACGCCCGCATCGGGCAGCCACGTGTGCAGCGGCAGCGTCGCCGACTTGGCAAAGATGCCGAACAGGATCAACACCACCGCGATGTTCGGCAGTGGTTTGCCCGCCAGCCATAACCGGATCGCGGCCAGGTCGAAAGAGCCGCTCAGTTCGAAGATGCAGAGGAAGCCAACCAGCATCATCAACGCGCCGAAGACGGTCACCAGGAAGGCCTTGTCAGCCTTGCGCACCGCCTGCGGACTGCGGAAGAAACCAATCAGCCGCCAGGAGGCCAGTGCCGTCATCTCCCAAAACACAAACAGGTAGATAAGGCTGGCAGAGAAGACAATGCCCATCATCGACCCCAGGAAGAGAACCACGATGAAGTAGTACTCATTCTGGTTGTCGTAGTGGCTGATGTATCCCCAGGAGTAAAGCACAATAATGCTGCCGATCAGCGACGAGGTCGCCGCCATGAACAGGGCCAGGGCATCGCCCGTCAGGGCAAAGTTCAGCCCTAGAGGAAGTGGCACAAAGACCCGGGCAATGTCGCCGGCCAGCGCCGCGGGAAACAGGCTGAGCGCAATCGTCAGCGGGAACAGTACCAGCAGCAGCGCCAGTAGATTTCGCAGGCGGGCGGAGTACCACCCTACGCACGGCAAAAGGAAGGAACCGGCAATGGGAACGAAGATGGCGAGGAGGATACAACTCGGGCCACTGACGCTCGGGCCGGTCAAAACAGACGGAACCAAAGGAACCAAGAGAAGCACAACGCCTCCCTTTGGCGGCCCCGAGGACTCGTATGGCAAAAGCAAGAGACCCGGCGCGCCAGACTGATGCGTATTATCACCTTTCGCGCCCGCTTACCGTGACGGCTCTCACCTGCATTGGTGATGCCCCGCGGCGGGGCGCAATGGAAACCATCGGTACGCCAGCGATCCGATCGTTTAACCCATGCGAGGTGATCCCGGTCACCGCTTACGGCTTTTGAGCAGGCGTACTTTAGCGCTGGGTTTTTATCTCCTCAGGGGGGTATCCCATGTCTGCTCCAGCAGCCGTATCCGTCTTTCCTCCACTCAAGAACATCCTCTACGCCACCGATTTCTCCCCTTGCTCGCAGGCGGCGCTGCCCTACTTACAGGCCATCTCTGAGCGTTACGGCGCCGCTGTACACGTGGTTCACGCCCAGCCGCAGGTGCTCACCACGGACCGCGCGGCCAAAATCGATTCGGAGCGATATGCCGCCGAGGTGGAGATGCGCGCCGTGGTAGCCTCCGGCGCCTTTAACAACATCGCCTTCACCACAACCGTGGCCAGCGGAGAGGTGTGGGAGATACTCTCCACTGTCATTCGGGAGAAGAACATCGATGCCATCGTGATGGGCACGCACGGCCGGCGAGGCGTGGACAAACTGGTGCTCGGCTCGGTGACGGAGCAGGTCATCCGCCATGCCTCCTGCCCGGTGCTTACGTTGGGACCGGAGGCTATCCACGAACCGGTGGATGCAGGCTTCTCGCGGATTCTCTTTGCCACCGATTACTCCGCCGGCTCCAAGCACGCATTGCGCTATGCGTTGTCGTTGGCACAGGCCAACCACTCGCACCTCATCATGCTTCACGTCATGGACGGCAAGCTGGGAGCAATGCCGTCCACCTCCGAGGCGACTTCACCGGGAGTGCAGATTCTTGCAGAGTACATTGCGCAGGCCCTAGCTTACGGCCGCCACCACTTGGCCGAGCAGCTCTCCGCCGACGTGCTGCAGCGTCTGAACCCGGAGATCCTTGTCGAGTGCGGCTCGGCTGCCGAGACGATCCTTGCCACTGCCCTAAAGCGCGACGTGCGCTTGATTGTGATGGGCGCTCGCCGCTCGCTGGTCGATTCCATCAGCACCCACTGGCCGTGGGCAACCGCTTCGTTGGTGATATGCGGCGCCCACTGCCCGGTGCTGACGGTCCGGGGCTGAAGTATTCAAATTTGCCCAAAGCAAAGGGCCTAGCCAGTGGCTAGGCCCTTTTTCTTGGTACCGGTCTTCGCTTAAAGGGCCTGAGTTCTTGACAGTGGTGTGATCGCACAGTAGCTTCAGGATCGTCCACTTTGCGGACAGATTTATGGGGGGGATTCCTCGCGCAGCGCCTCCCAACGTTCGATGAAGAGGGAGGGGGATCAGGTGAGCGAGTCATTTGATTTCTCGCTCCTCTAGCCAGTTTGCGATCTCCACAGGATCGAATTTGAAACTGCGGTCAATGCGCATGTGAGGCAGAGCGCCCTGTTTGCACCAGTCGTATAAAGTGTCAAGGCTGACACTGAGCATAGTGGCAATTTGGCGCGAGGTGAGCAGATGGTGCTCATTTCGCAAGGTGTCAATTATGGATTTCGTCGGCATTCCGCACGCCCCAGCGCCGGAGTCATCAGGCAGAAAAATGCGCCTACACACGAGACTGGCGGTCGCTTTGTGGAGCAGCTACGTGCTTGGATTATCGGAATGCGTGGAGGACGACACACACTCCCGATATAAACCAAAGCAGAGTCAACTGCTCAGATTTTGGGTTTGTGCGCGGCTGGGAATTCCTACTTAGTCAGCCGAGTGACTGGAAGGTTCGGGGGCTCCAGTTTTGTCACCGAACGTTAGAGCCCGAGGGGCGTTGGACGGTGACTACTGCGTACGACAAAAGAGATTCAGCTCCATTGGGGAGAGTTGTACGTGGCGATTTTTGCTAGAGAATGACCAGCTACCGAAGCTACCATTTTCGACCTCGCGAGAGGCTGGCAAGCGCTGTGTTAAGCTGTGCTGGGCTGTGATGTAAGCTCAGGTGAAGGAGCGCTGTTGCAGGAACTTTCACGGAATTCTGCCCTATTTTCAAGAGGTTGAGCCGCGTCCGGGATTTCAGTCCCTCCCTCTCCGCCAGTCTTTCAAAATAAAGGGCTTGCGCGCGTAGCTACCATGCGAGCTACCATTTCCGTATCACCGAGGCTCCCTCAGCGAACCCAATCCCGAAGATAAGACAATGCACAGGTCTACCCGACAGCAAAACCAAATTCAAAACCCATAGGTCCGAACGCGTCCGCCGCAAACACTAGCGGCTCAGTTCAAACGGCCCTATCGAAACTGCCCCGACCATGCAAATTTACGCACACCCACGCGTCTCCCGTCGGGGCAGTCCCGATAGGCACCCGCCTCCTTAGCGCGCCAGGGTCTCCGGGAGGAGTGTCGTGATGGCCCGTTCGCTGGGAAGGGCCACATTAAGAGCGTGCGACCGAATTATGCTCCATCTGGCCACCACAATTGGCAAACAGGTTCTGAAATCACGGGAGGTTAGACTTTGTCCCATTTGGGACAAAGTTCACTTGCTGGCGTTCACGATGCGGGAGAGCGCGAGAGTACTTACACGCAACGGCGGTTATCGTTACTACTGATCAGGCCCTAAACAGTGCAACCAATTGTGATCTGATTTCATCCAATAAGTATGGAGAGAACTGACGGGCGGAGGTTATCGATCGAAGCCTTAAACGAGCGGCGCCGGAGGGCGGTCAAGATGCGTC
>Ga0182030_10012998_pt1 | contig 16619 bp, 15 predicted proteins | sample 812S3MmetaG_FD_121299 | JGI IMG/M metagenome (GOLD analysis project Ga0182030, IMG submission 121299) | Permafrost microbial communities from Stordalen Mire, Sweden - 812S3M metaG (Illumina Assembly) | ecosystem: Environmental > Terrestrial > Soil > Wetlands > Permafrost | place: Sweden...
ATCCACCACGAGCCGAAGACCCCCTGTCCCGCGCCGTCGTGGGTCAGAAGCCCGAGCCAGCCGCCAAGCGCGCCGCCGGCGATGAACTGGCCTTCGGCGCCGATGTTCCACAGATTGGCGCGGTAGCAGAAGGCGAGGCCGACGCCGATGAGCACCAGCGGCGTCGCCTTCACCGCGATCGCCTGCAGCGAATAGGACTGCGTCAGCGGCTGGACGAAATAGACGTCGAAGGCGGTCAGCGGCGAGCGGCCCATCAGCGCGATGACGATGCCGCCGACGACGATTGCGACCGCCATCGCCGCCGCGGGCGCGAGAATTTCGCGCAGGCGCGAACGCTGCGCTCGGGCGACGAGATCAACCCGCATGCTCGTCCTCGCCCATCCCCGTCATCAACAGACCGATCGCTTCGCGGGTCGTGGCGCGCGTCTCGCGCGGCGCCGACAGCCGACCGCCATGGATGACGACGAGCCGATCGCAGATCTCGAACAATTCGTCGAGATCCTGGCTGATCGCCAATACCGCCACGCCTTGGGCGGAAAGGTCGAGCAGCGCCTGGCGGATCGCCGCAGAGGCGAGCGCGTCGACGCCCCAGGTCGGCTGGTTGACCACGAAGACGCCGGGGTGGGCGAGAATCTCGCGGCCGACGACGAACTTCTGCAGGTTCCCGCCCGACAGCGTGCGGGCGAGCGGGTTGAACCCGGACTTGCGCACGTCGAACGCGGCGACGACTTCGGCGGCCTTGGCGAGCGCGCGATCGGCGACGATGAAGCCGCCGCGGGTCATCCCTCGCTTGCCGTGGCTGGTGAGGACGACGTTCTCCGACAGGCTGAAGTCGGGCGCGGCGGCGTGGCCGTTGCGCTCTTCGGGCACGAAGACGGCGCGCCGCGCGCGCCGACCGTGAACGCCGACGTCGCCAACCGCGTGGCCGTCGATATAGATCGCGTCGGGTCGGTCGGCGATCAATTCGCCCGACAGACAGGCGAACAGTTCAGACTGGCCGTTGCCGGCGACGCCGGCGACGCCGACCACCTCGCCGGCGCGCACGGTCAGCGACACGTTCTTCAGCGATACGCCGTGCTGCGAGGGCGAAGCCGCGCTCAATCGGTCGACGACGAGGCGCGGCTTGCCCGGCTGGCGCCCCTCGTCAGCCCGCACGTCGTTGATCTGCGCCCCGACCATCAACGCAGCGAGCGAGCGAGCGGTCTCGGCGCCGGGATCGCATGAGGCGACCACCTTGCCGAGCCTGAGAATGGTCGCGCGGTCGCACAGGCGCTGCACCTCTTCGAGATGGTGGGAGATGTAGAGCACCGCCCTGCCCTCGGCCTTCAGCCGCCGCAGCGTCTCGAACAGCCGCTCCGCTTCCTGCGGCGTCAACACCGAAGTCGGCTCGTCGAGGATCAGCGCCTTCGGGTCCTGCAACAGGCAGCGCGCGATTTCGATACGCTGGCGCTCGCCGGCGGAGAGCGAATAGACCGGGCGGCTCGGTTCGAGGGAAAAACCGTAGGCGCGCGAGATTTCGGCGATGCGGCCGGGCAGCGTATCCAGCCGCTCCGTCTTCGGCAACGCGAGCGCGACGTTCTCGGCCACCGTGAGATTGTCGAACAGCGAGAAGTGCTGGAACACCATGCCGATCCCGAGCGCGCGGGCGGCGTTGGGGCTCGGCAGGACGACCGGCTTGCCCCGCCACAGGATTTCGCCCTCGGTCGGGCTCAGCAGCCCATAGAGGATCTTGACCAGAGTCGACTTGCCGGCTCCGTTCTCGCCGAGCAAGGCGTGGATTTCGCCGCGCGCCAGATCGAGGTCGACGCGATCGTTGGCGACGAAATCCCCGAACCGTTTGGTGATCGCCCGCGCAGCGAGCAACGGCGCGCCGCTCGGGTCATTTGCCTCGATCTCCGTCGCCTGATCCACCCCTCCTCCTCGCAGCCGCAGCAATCTACCTCGGCCGTCGCTTCTGGCTAGGCCGTCGCCGGCTGAATTTCACTATGTCACGGCAGGAGGACGGTTGTTCCTGTCGTCTGGCGCGCCTCGAGAGCCGCGTGGACGCGGGCGGCGTCGGCGAGCGGCGCCTCGATCGGCGGCGGGATCTTCACCTTGCCCGAGGCGACGACGGCGAACAGCTCTCGCGCCATCTTTTCGAGCCGCGCGCGGTCGGCGAGAAAGGTGAAGAGCGTCGGCCTGGTGACGAACAGCGAGCCCTTCTGCGCCAGCAGCGCCAAGTTGAAGGATTCGACGCCGCCGGACGCCGAACCGAAGCTCGCAAACATGCCGAACGGACGCAGGCAGTCGAGCGAAGCGGGGAAAGTCGCCTTGCCGACGCCGTCGTAGACGACGTGGCATTTCGCGCCCTTGGTGATCTCGGCGACGCGGACGGCGAAGTCCTCCTCGCGGTACAGGATGACGTGCTTGGCCCCGCATTTCTTGGCGATCTTGGCCTTCTCCGCGGAGCCGACGGTGGCGATCACCGTCGCCCCTAACGCCTTGCCCCACTGGCACAGCAGCTGGCCGACGCCGCCCGCCGCGGCGTGAACGAGGATGACGTCGCCCTTCGTCACCTTGTGGGTCTGACGCAGCAGATATTGGGCGGTCAGGCCCTTCATCATCATCGCCGCGGCGGTCGTGTAGGAGAGCGATTTCGGCAGCTTGACGAGGTGCCTGGCCTCGACATTGCGCTCCTCGGCGTAGGAGCCGAGGGTCGAGACGTAGGCGACCCGGTCGCCGGGACGAAAGCCTTTGACCCCCTTGCCGATCGCGACGACCTCGCCCACGCCCTCGTTGCCGGGCGTGAACGGGTAAGGCGGGGGCGGATAAAAGCCGGTGCGGTAATAGACGTCGAGGTAGTTGACGGCGATCGCGTGGTGGCGAACCCGCGCTTCGCCGGGCCGGGGCGGCGCCAGTTCGACCTCCTCCAGACGCATGACGTCGGGGGCGCCGATGTGATGGATTCGTATCGCGCGCATGATCGCGGCCTCCCCCGCCCGACTGGCGCGCCATGATTCTCCCTCGACCGGGCGGCGCGCAAGGCGCGATGTGAATTGGCAAGCGGCGAATGCGGCTTATCCCCTTGTTCGCGCCGGGCTCCCGCGAGGGCCTTAGGAAAGCGGCGGCGCAGCTTGCCAGCCTGCGCGTCCGACTTTATAGCAGGCCTCGTTCCGCCGGCCTGCAGCCGACCCGCGCCCATCGTCTAGCGGTCCAGGACGTCGCCCTTTCACGGCGAAAACAGGGGTTCGATTCCCCTTGGGCGCGCCAATAAATCAACAACTTAACGCCGTCGCCACCAGGCCCTGTCCAATATCTGGCCAATACACGGACGCGGATTAGGGCGGATCAATGTGGACAATTGAAGGGCATTCGAACGGCCGCCGGGGCGTCTCGGCGGCCGGCCTGAAAGAGCCGCGCGCCTCGGCCTCCCCGGGCTATGCGCGCGCGCCGCGTCCCAACGCCTGCGCCAAGCGGCTCGCGATCGCCATCCGTCGCGCCTTGGCCGGGCGTGAGCCCCACACGGCGCCCGGCGGCGCGCCAAACCGGCCTTGCGGGTGCAATTGCGCGGCGCGATGATGAACTTGCGGCTTTACCGCCGGCGTTCGCCGTCCACCGCTCGGTCGCATTCGCCGGCGTCGAGTTCATTGCCGAGAACGGCGGCGGGGCGCGCGTGAGGCCGCGGAAGAGGGCAGAATGAAGGACCAGGACGTAACAATTGACCCGGCCGAAATCCGTGGGGTTCTGTTGAAGGCCTTGGATGGCCTTGCCGCCGGACTGATCGACACGCGTACCGCCAACAGACTTTCGAAAGCGGTGAAACGCACGAACTCACTTATGCGCGCGAGCCACGAGGGAGCGACGGCCGATCAGCGCAGCGAGTTTGCCTCAATCGTCGCAGAGTTACGAGAGGCCAACCGAATGCTTACCGATCTTCTCGCTCGCAATCCTGACTCGACGATCGCCGCCGAAGATCTGAACGCGAGCAACGACGAGTAGGCGGCGGCGTTCGGCAAAGAGGCTCCGATGGCAGGATACGCACGGGTCGCCGGAATTTGGATCAGCGGCCTTTTGGGATCGACGATCGTCGGCTCAATGCTTGGGACGCTCTTCTTCAACGCTTTCGGAGACCCCAGCATTCTCGGGGGTATTGCAGGCTTCCTCCTGTTCACTTGCTTCCGGCTTTGGGTGCGCGAGGCGAGGGCTGACACTGACCTCGCGGCAAGGCTCTCGGACGACTAATTTGCGGGAATTACGGTATTACGGAATTGTGCTGAACTGCGCCCCTCGACTGAGACAAATCATTTGAGGGACAAGTCCTTGGTTATGGCCTTTCAGACAGTTTCAAGTTGGCGGAGTTCGTTCTCGAACTCGACCGGGAATTACGGAATTACGGTGACGCATGCACAAATCCCTTTTCGGCGGTTCGCGGGGTTCGCAGGGCGCTCAACTCAACCTTTCATTGCGCCGCCGTCCGCTGGGGCGATGGCCACGCAGTCCACCGGCCCGGCGGACAATTTCCACGCAACCCGCTGAAAACAATTCATCGCGCCCGAAAATGGCGCCCCCGCTATTCGTCGAAGACCGCGCGGCGATAGTCGGCCGGATCGGCGGCGACTAGGCGGAGCAGGCTGCATCGGCCGCCCTCGCGCTCCGCTGCTTCCTGTCGAGCGCCACCGACACGGCGAAGACCGCCAATCCCGCCAATGCGAGCAGCGCCCCGACCCAGCCGGTCGAGGCCCAGCCGTAGCCGGCGCTGATGACCGCTCCGCCCAGCCAGGCGCCGACGGCGTTGGCGATGTTGAGGGCCGAGTGGTTAAGCGCCGCCGCCAGCGTCTGCGCCTCACGACCGACATCCATCAGCCGCGTCTGCAGCGCCGGCACGGCCGCGAAGCCCGTGCCGATCAGCAGCACGAACGGGACCGCGGTCCACGCCCAATGCACGGCGAGAGAGAAGAGCGCGAGGACCGCCGCGTTCCAGACGATCGCTCCGAAGATGGTCGGCAGCAGGCCTCGATCGGCGAAGCGCGGGCCGACGACGTTGCCCAGGATCATGCCTGCGCCGAAGCAGGCCAGCACCGCGGGAACCCACGCGAGCGGGATGCCCGACACCTGCACCAGGGTCGGGGTGATGTAGGTGAAGACCGCAAACATGCCGCCGAAGCCGACCGCGCCGACGGCGAGCGTCAGCCAGACTTGCGGATTGCGCAGCGCGCCGAGCTCGCGCAGCGGTCCGGCGTCGGGATGCGGCGCGTCGTGCGGAACCAGGACGGCAGAGAGGACGACGCCCAAGAGGCCAATGGCGCCGACCAGCGCGAACGCCGCCCGCCAGCCGAGCAACTGTCCCGCCCAGGTGGCGAGCGGCGTGCCGAGCAGGGTGGCGATGGTGAGCCCGAGCATCACGCGGCCGACCGCCTTGGCGCGTCCGCCCGGCCCCGCCATGCCGGCTGCGACCAAAGAGGCGACGCCAAAGAACGCGCCGTGCGGCAGGCCGCTGACGAAGCGAAGGCCGACGAGCATTGGAAAGCTCATGGCGAAGCCGCTGGCGATGTTGCCCAGCCCGAACATCGCCAGCAGCAGCAGCAGGAAATTGCGCCGGGCGAGTTTGGCGCCAAGGACCGCAAAGACGGGCGCGCCGACCACCACGCCGAGCGCGTAGGCGCTGATGATGTGGCCGGCCTGAGGCACGGTGACGCCGAACCCATCGGCGACGCTCGGCAGGAAGCCCATGGCGGCGAACTCGCCGGTGCCGATCGCGAAACTGCCGACCGCGAGCGCCGCCTCGGCGGCGCGGGCGCGGCCAAGTGAAATCGACGCCGATGGCTCGACGGACATGACGTGTTTCCCCGAATGTCGGAATTGGCGAAGCGGCGGAGAGCCCGCCGCCGATTGGCGCCACTATGCCCGGCGCGCGTTCAGCAATAAACGGTGAAATTCGGAATTTGGTCGCGGAACCATCGCGAATTTGTGATGTCGTTCGCCGACCGTGGAGCTGCGCGTTCCCTTCCGCGGCGGCGCGGCCTAGGCTTTCGGCGCAGCGAAGGAGCGAGACATGGGCGACCAAATCGGCGTCATCGGCTACGGCGCGGTCGGCGCGGCGACCGTCGGACGGCTTGCCGCGGCGGGACGCGCAGTCGTCGTCGCGCAGCGTCAGCCGCCCGCGAGTCTGCCCCCGGGCGTCGATTTTCGCCGCTGCGACGCGCTCGACGCGGCAAGCGTGCGGGCGGCCGTAGCGGGATTGTCCCAGGTCGTGCTGGCGATCGGCTTTCCCTATGTCGGCGCGCTGTGGCGCGAGGCCTGGCCGCGCACGATGACGAATTTTGTCGAGGCTTGCGCGGCTGAAGGCGCGCGCCTGGTGTTCTTCGACAATCTCTACATGTACGGCCCGCAGACGGCGCCGCTCAGCGAATCGACGCCGCTGCAGCCCGTCGGCGTCAAGCCAGCGGCGCGGGTCGCTGCGACGCGCATCTGGATGGCGGCGAGCCAGGCCGGGCGGCTGCGCGTCGCCGCTCTGCGTGCGCCCGACTTCTACGGCCCCGGCGTGATCCAGGCCCATCTCGGCGACACCGCCTTCGGCGCGCTGGCGCGTGGCGGCCGCGCGCAGTTCATCGGCTCGCCGGACACTCCGCACGACTTCGCCTACGTGCCGGATTGCGCGCGCGCGGTCGTCAGCCTGCTCGACGCGCCCGACGACGCCTACGGCCAGGCTTGGCACGCTCCCAGCGCGCCGATCCGAACGCCCCGCCAGATCCTCGCCCTTGGCGCCGCGGCGATTGGCGTTGCGCCGCGCGCGATCGGCCTGCCGACCGTGCTCCTCGGCCCGCTCGGCCTGTTCGTTCCGCCGCTGCGCGAACTCGCCGAGATGCGGTTCCAGTGGGATCGGCCGTACCTGGTGGATTCGAGCCGCTTCGCCAAGCGTTTCTGGGCCGACGCGACGCCGTTCGAGATCGGAGCGCCGGCGACCGCGCGGTGGTTCCGCGACCGCGTCGGCGCACGATAGCGGCGGCGGTCATTTCGGTGGCAAGGAGCGCACGAAGCGAAGAGCGGCGTCGATCAGCCTGCCGCGCAAGGCGTCGTCGCCGAACGCCGCCGGCCCGGCCCGCACCCAGCCGCGCATCCGTCGACCGCGCGAGATCATCGGTGCGACGTCGGGAATTTCCAGCGCCCAGCCGTCCCTGTCCGCGCCGAGCCGGACCAACATCCCGTCGTCGCGGGCGCCGCAAAGCAGGGCGCCATTGAGCAGCCAGGCGCGCCCTCCGAACATGGGCTTTTCCGTCAATCCCGGTTCCGACGCGAGACGCTCCCGCAACAGCTCCTCCAGACCCTCGTCGCGCGCCATGCCCGCCTCCGTCGATCCGGCGCCGATGCTAACCGAAACCGCGCCGCGGCGCGCGGACTTGGCGCGCGGCCGTAGCGCGTTATGATGAGCCGGCGCCTCCCGAGCGCCCCTCCCACAAGACGTCCCGCATGCCCGCAGAACTCGCCGTCCGCACCGTCGCCAGCCTCGCCGAGATCGCCCCCGAGGCCTGGGACGCCTGCGCCAACCCGCCTGGGCTGACGGCGGAGGGAAACGCCGGCGAGCGTTTCAATCCGTTCGTCACGCACGCATTCTTGCGCGCGCTCGAGCAATCAGGCTCGGTCGGCGGCCGCTCGGGTTGGACGCCCGCCCATGTGATCGTCGAGGACGCGAACGGCCGGCTGGTCGCCGCCGCGCCGACCTACCTCAAGACCCACAGCCAGGGCGAATACGTCTTCGACCACGCCTGGGCCGACGCCTATCAGCGCGCCGGCGGCCAGTACTATCCCAAGCTGCAGATCGCCGCGCCGTTCACGCCGGCGACCGGCCGCCGTCTGCTGGTCGGGGCCGATGCGCCTGACGGCGCGGCGCTGGCGCTCGTCGCCGGTTGGCGCGCGTTGCGCGAGGCGATCGAGGCGTCGTCGATCCACGTCACCTTCTGCGATCGACGCGACGCGGAGACGTTGCAGCGCGCCGGTTTCGTCTTGCGGACGGGCGAGCAGTTCCACTTCATCAACGAAGGCTATCGCGACTTCGACGACTTCCTCGCTTCCCTCGCCTCGCGCAAGCGCAAGGCGATCAAGCGCGAGCGGCGCGACGCGCTGGGCGACGACATCGAAGTCGGCCTTCTCACCGGAAGCGAGATCAAACCAGAGCATTGGGATGCGTTCTTTGCCTTCTACATGGATACCGGCTCGCGCAAATGGGGCCGCCCCTACCTGACGCGCGCGTTCTTCGACCGCATCGGCGCGACGTTCGCCGACCGCGTGCTGCTGGTGATGGCGCGCCAGGGTCGGCGCTATGTCGCCGGGGCGATCAATTTCCTTGGCGACGACGCGCTCTACGGCCGCAACTGGGGCGCGATCGTCGAGCGGCCGTTTCTCCATTTCGAGATTTGCTATTATCAAGCGATCGAATTCGCCATCCGACGCGGCATCGGCCGAGTCGAAGCGGGCGCGCAGGGGGAGCACAAGCTGTCGCGCGGCTATCGTCCGGTCGCGACCTACTCGGCGCATGAGTTTGGCGACGTCCGTATGCAGCGGGCCGTCGCCGACTATCTCGCCCGCGAACGGCCGGCGGTGGCCGAGGCGATCGAGGAATATTCCGAGCGCCTGCCCTTCCGTCGCGCTGAGTCGGAAAGCGATTGACAGTGGAGACACACGTGAGCGCGTCCTACGATCCGCAGAACATATTCGCCAAGATCCTGCGCGGCGAGGCGCCGTGCGTGCGCGTCGCCGAGGACGAGGCCTCGCTCGCGTTCATGGACATCATGCCGCGCGCCGAAGGCCACGTCCTCGTCATTCCCAAGACGCCGGCCCGCAACCTGCTCGACATTTCCGCCGCCGAACTCGCGCGCTTCATCCCGTCGGTGCAGAAGATCGCCCGCGCAGTCAAGGCGGGCATGGCGGCGGAGGGAATCGTCGTCCAACAGTTCAACGAGCTCGGCGGCGGACAGGTCGTCTTTCATCTCCACTTTCACGTTCTGCCGCGCTGGACCGGCGTCGCGATCAAGCCGCCGGGCGGGCCGGTCGTCCCCGCCGACCAGCTCGAACCGCACGCCGCCAAGATCCGCGCCGCGCTGAAGGGCTAGGCGCGCAAGAAAACAGCGGTGCCGCCCGTCGCTGCGCTCCTCGCAACGATGGCGCCGCGATTCGATGGATTCCTGCCGCACCGAACGCCGGGCGACCGATGTATTCAAACCATCTGCATTACCTCCCCGCGCAGATCCTGCTCTATCTGCTGGCCGGCGGGCTGCTTCTCGTCCTGGTGACGCTGCTCGAGATCGGCATCCTCAACAGCGCCTATCGCCGGCTCGGATTGCCGCCGCGGGCGGCGATGCTGGTGCTGCTCGCCTCGCTGGTCGGTTCCTATCTCAACATTCCGGTTGCGCGACTGCCTGAGGCGCACGTCGTCGCCCGCGCCTTCGTCGACGCCTTCGGCATGCCTTATCTCGTCCCGCAGGTCGTCGACTGGCCGGGCACGATCGTCGCCGTCAACGTCGGCGGCGCGCTCATTCCGGCGCTGCTGTCGATCTATCTCGTCGTCGCCAACCGCCTCTATTTCGAGGCGGCGGTCGCGACGGCGATTGTCGCGGTGGTCGTGCACCTTCTGGCGACGCCGATCCAGGGCGTCGGCATTTCGGTGCCGATCTTCTGGCCGCCGGTCCTCGCGGCGGTCACGGCGCTCGTCCTTTCGCGCCGCTACGCCGCGCCGCTCGCCTATGTCGCCGGCTCGATCGGCGTGCTGACCGGCGCCGACCTCGCCAACCTCGACAAGCTGCAGGACCTCGGCGCGCCCGTCGCCTCGATCGGCGGCGCGGGAACCTTCGACGGCGTGTTTCTCGCCGGCGTGGTCGCGGTTCTGCTGTCGGGAATCGGCCAGCGGCGCGCCGTGTCAGGCGCGCCGCGGTAAGCTCAGCTCGCCTGCGGCTCGCTCGGCGATTCCTCGCTCGATTCGCTCGGTTCGCTCTCGGCGCGCTTGCGCGCCCTGCCCTTGCGCGCCTCGGCGGCCCCCTCGGCCCGCTTGCGGCCGGCGACGATCAGGTCGCGTTCGAGCCGCGGCTGCGCCGGGCCCTCGGGATAGACGAAGCTGAGCTTCTTGACCCCGGAATCGTCGGCGGTGACGACGACCTTGACGATCCCGCCATTCTTCAGCTTGCCGAACAGCACTTCGTCGGCGAGCGGCGTCTTGATCTGAGTCTGGATGACGCGCGCCATCGGCCGCGCCCCCATCGCCTCGTCATAGCCGTTCTTGACCAGCCAGGCGCGGGCTTCGTCGGTGAGCTCGATGGTCACGTTGCGATCGGCGAGCTGCGCCTCGAGCTGCAGGATGAACTTGTCGACCACCTGGGCGATGACTTCTTCCGGCAGCCGCGAGAACGGCACGATGGCGTCGAGCCGGTTGCGGAACTCCGGCGAGAACAGCCGGTTGATCGCTTCGGTGTCGTCGCCCTCGCGCCTCGACTTGTGAAAGCCGAACGACTCGCGGGCGAGGTCCTGCGCGCCGGCATTGGTCGTCATGATCAGGATAACGTTGCGGAAGTCGATCTGCTTGCCGGCATGGTCGGTCAGTTTGCCGTGATCCATCACTTGCAACAGGATGTTGAAAAGATCGGGATGCGCCTTCTCGATCTCGTCGAGCAGCAACACCGAATGCGGATGCTGGTCGATCGCGTCGGTCAGCAGCCCCCCCTGGTCGAAGCCGACATAACCGGGCGGCGCGCCGATCAGCCGCGAAACGGTGTGGCGCTCCATGTATTCGGACATGTCGAAGCGGGTCAGCTCGAGGCCGAGGCTGGAGGCGAGCTGCCGCGCGGCTTCCGTCTTGCCGACGCCGGTCGGGCCGGAGAACAGATAGCAGCCGATCGGCTTCTCGGGATCGCGCAGGCCGGCGCGCGCGAGCTTGATCGCCGAAGCGAGCGCGCCGAGCGCAGCGTCCTGACCGTAGACGACGCGCTTCAGCGTCGCGTCGAGATGTTGCAGCACCTCGGCGTCGTCCTTTGAGACGGACTTCGGCGGGATGCGCGCCATCGAGGCGATCGTCGCCTCGATTTCCTTGATGCCGATGACTTTCTTGCGCTTGGCCTCGGCGACCAGCATCTGCGAGGCGCCGGTCTCGTCGATGACGTCGATCGCCTTGTCAGGCAGCTTGCGGTCGTGGATGTAGCGCGCCGACAGTTCGACCGCCGCCTTCACCGCCTCCTGGGTGTAGCGAACCTTGTGGAACTCCTCGAAATAGGGCTTGAGACCCTTGAGGATCTCCACCGTGTCGGGAACGCTCGGCTCGTGCACGTCGATCTTCTGGAAACGGCGCACCAGCGCGCGGTCCTTCTCGAAATACTGGCGGTATTCCTTGTAAGTGGTCGAGCCGATGCAGCGCAGCGACCCTTGCGCCAGGGCCGGCTTGAGCAGGTTGGAGGCGTCCATCGCCCCACCCGAAGTCGCGCCGGCGCCGATGACGGTGTGAATCTCGTCGATGAACAAGATCGCGTCCTTGTGTTGCTCGATCTCCTTCATCACCTGCTTCAGGCGCTCTTCGAAATCGCCGCGATAGCGCGTGCCGGCGAGCAACGCGCCCATGTCGAGGGCGAACACGGTCGCGCCGGCGAGCACTTCCGGCACCTCGCCGCCGACGATCTTGCGCGCGAGGCCTTCGGCGATCGCCGTCTTGCCGACGCCGGGATCGCCGACCAGCAGCGGGTTGTTCTTCTGCCGCCGGCACAGCACCTGGATGGTGCGCTGGACCTCGGCCTCGCGGCCAATCAGCGGATCGATGCGACCGTCGCGCGCCTTGCGATTGAGATTGACGCAATAGGCGTCGAGCGCGCCTTCCTTCTTCTTGCCCTCGGGGCCGTCCTTGGCCTCCTTCGACTCGCGCGCGTCCGCATCTTCGTCGACGCCGCGCGGGGTCCGCGACGGGTCTGAGAGACCGGCCCGCTTGGCGATGCCATGGCTGATGTAATTGACCGCATCGTAGCGGGTCATGTCCTGCTCTTGCAGGAAGTAGGCGGCGTGGCTCTCGCGCTCGGCGAAGATCGCCACCAGCACGTTGGCGCCCGTCACTTCCTCGCGGCCCGACGACTGGACGTGGATCGCCGCGCGCTGCACGACGCGCTGAAAGCCTGCAGTCGCCTTCGCCTCGTCGATCGTTTCGACGATCAAGTTGTCGAGATCGGTGTCGAGATATTGGACGACGTTCTTGCGCAGCTGGTCGAGATCGACGTTGCAGGCGCGCAGCACCGCCGCGGCGTCGGGATCGTCGATCAGCGCCAACAGCAGATGTTCGAGCGTCGCATATTCGTGACGGCGTTCGTTGGCGAGCGCCAGCGCCTTGCGAAGGGTCTTTTCGAGCGCGCGGGAGAATACCGGCATCAGACGCCTTTCATTTCTTTTCCATGATGCATTGCAGAGGATGCTGATTCTTGCGCGCGTGGTCCATCACCTGCGCGACCTTCGTCTCGGCGACCTCGTAGGTGTAGACGCCGCACTCGCCGACGCCGTTGTTGTGCACGTGGAGCATGATCTGGGTCGCCTCTTCCGGGGTCTTGTTGAAGAACGCTTGAAGAATGGCGATGACGAACTCCATCGGCGTATAGTCGTCGTTGAGCAGCAACACGCGGTACATATTCGGCCGCCGCGTCTGCGCGCGGGTGCGCGTGATGACGGCGGCGCCGACGCCAGGCACTTCCGGGGCGCGCCGAGGTTCGCGCGCCGCTTCGATCGCCGGCCGAGTCGTCGGAGCGGCGCGCGATGCCGAGAAGATGCGCGCGAGTCGCGCAATTCCGGCCCGGAACCGACTGACCAACGGATGCGGATCGGCGATCAAGTTCGACCTCGACAAACCTCACAGGCGGCGTGGCCGCGACATTTCGGGGGTTCGCCGCGATTCCCCACGATTCACATCTAGGCGCCGCACACTTCGGGCGCCAGAGGCGAAGCGACACAAACAAGGTTCGCCAATTTGCAACCGGCGCGCAAGTACGAATTTCGATCAGAGGCGCGCAACAAAAAAAGGGCCGGCGCGACGCCGACCCTGACATGTGAGAACAGTTACGCGGCCGCGCTTCGCGCACCGCCGTTCGCTTGCGTCATTTGACCTGAAGCTTGGTGAACGCAGCCTCGACCGGCTTGAACGCTTCGGTCGCCAGCTTGATGTAAATTTCGTTGATCTTGTTCGCCTGTGCGACGAAGCCCTCGTAGATCGATTTCGCGTAGTCGGTCTGGATCTGCACCGCCGTCTCCACCGACTTCGCGCCGAGCAGCTTCTCCACCGTCGCCGAACTGGAGGCGAACGCCTTCTTCGAATAGTCGGACGACTCCGCGGCAATCTCCTGCAGACCCTTGGCGACGCTCGCGGCGGCCGTATTGACGGCGTCGAGATGCTGTTTGCTGAACTTCTGGAACTCTTCGAACGTCGGGGTGGTCATGGCGGAACCTCGTGCGCTTCGTTGCGGCGGCAGATGCGGACGCCGCGAAGCGACGGCGTCGATGGCTCGCAACATGTGCACTGCACAATGAACTGTCAAGAAGAATGTTGCGGTGCAACAAAAGGCCGCAGGCCTTGTTCCCCGCGGCCTGGAGCGAATTTTATCAATCGCTTAAGCAAGTTCGTCGCGTTTCGTGACGCCCCGCCCGCCCCTCGCTTCGCCTGTCCGATCAAAGCCTTGCTGCACAAAGTCGGCAAAACCGGGTCGGCGCGTTAACGCCGCCGTAACCGCGCCCGCATAGCCTTTCGAAGCGTATTCGCCGCGCAACGGTCCGTCTGTCGCGGCTGTTGCGCCGCGTCAGTTCAACAGGGCGTCCATGGTGTTGCGTGGCTCTCGGTCTTCCTCTTTCCCCCTCCTCACCATCGCCTCGGCGGCTTGCGCGGCGCTTGCGCTGCTGAGCCTGACCTCGACCCCCGCCGAGGCGCGATATTGGCGTCACTACCGCCACGCCGTTCATTACGCCGCGCGCGCCCCCGCGCCGGCCGACCCAGCCTTCGCGGCGCTCGTCGTCGACGCCAACGCCGGTCGCACGCTTTACGCCGCCAATGAGAACGAGCCGCGCCATCCCGCGTCGCTGACCAAGGTGATGACGCTCTACCTGCTGTTCGAACAGCTCGACAAAGGCGCGATGACCTTGCAGACGGAGCTTCCGATCTCCGAGCACGCCGCTGCGCAGGAGCCCTCGAAGCTCGGGCTCGAGCCGGGCGACACGATTTCCGTCGACGACGCCATCAAGGCGATCGTCACCCGCTCGGCCAACGACGTCGCCGTGGCGATCGCCGAAGCGATCGGCGGCGACGAGCCGCATTTCGCCGACATGATGACGCGCAAGGCGCATGCGCTCGGCATGTCGCGCACCCTCTACCGCAACGCCTCCGGCCTGCCCAACGACGAGCAGATCACCACCGCGCGCGACCTGACCATTCTCGCGCGCGCCACCGAGGAGCGCTTCCCGCGCTACTTCAAGTACTTCTCGACCCACGAGTTCGCGTACGGCGGCGAGATCATCGGCAATCACAATCACCTGCTCGGTCGCGTCGACGGCGTCGACGGCATCAAGACCGGCTACACCCGCGCTTCCGGCTTCAACCTTCTGACCTCGGTCCATCGTGACGGCCGCTCGCTGGTCGCAGTCGTGCTTGGCGGCCGCACCGCCGCGGCGCGTGACGTCTACATGGAAGGCTTGATCCGCGATCACTTCGCTCAGGCTTCCGATCGCGGCCACACCGCGCCGATGATCGCCGAGGCTGCGGCGCCGCCCGCCCCGCCGATCAAGCTCGCCAGCCTCGCCGTCCCTCCCGGCGCCATTTCGGCGCCGCCCGCTCGTTCCGCCGCCGGCGTGATCGAGGAAGGCGACGAGGATTCCGCGGAAGAAGCGCCGCCCACGCCCGCTGTCGCGACGGCGAAACCCGTCGTTGCGCCAGTCGCGACGAAGCCCGCCGCCGTCGCGCCCGCCGCCAAGCCCGTCGCGCCGGTCGCCGCCGCGCCGCGGACTGCGCCGACCGCCGTCGTCGCCGCAACGCCGCAGCAGCTCGGTTGGGTCAAGGGCCCCGATCCTGTCGCGAAGGGACCGTCGCGCGACGACGCCCCCGCCGCCGCCCCGGCGCCCCAAGCCAAAACGGCGACCACAATCGCCGCCGAGACCGCGCCAGCGCCGACCGATCATGGGGGTTGGATCATCCAGGTCGGCATCTCGGACGACGCCGCCAAGGCCAACGACCTGCTCGCCCGCGCGCGCGCCCAGAACCATGGGCAACTCGCTCAGGCGCGGCCGTTCACCGAGAAAGTCGCCAAGGGAGAGGACGTCTTCTACCGCGCCCGCTTCGCCGGCCTCGACTCGGCGAGCGCCGAGACCGCCTGCCGGTCGCTGAAGAAGAGCGGCTTCGCCTGTTTCGCAGCGCGCGACTGAGGAGCGTCACCCGTGTCCCAGCAGGACGTCCTTGGCTTCGTTGACTTGCGCCGCCAAAGCGGTCGGTCCGCCATGGTCTGGATGAAGCTTTTGCATCAGCGACCGGTGGGCGCGAATGATTTCCTCGGCGCTCGCGCCCTGCGCCAAGCCCAGGATCTGATACGCTTGGTCGCGCGTCATCGCCCCGCCGCGGTCGCCCCGCCGCCGCTCCTCGCTCTGACCCTCGTCTGCCTGACGCCAACCGGCAAACCGGCGGTCGAGATACGTTTCCAGTAGACGCGCCCCTTCCGGGTCGTCGCGGCGGCAATCCTCATAGAGCGCCAGGCACTCGCCGCGCGTCAGCAAATCGAGATCGCGTCCCTGCTGTGGGCCGGCGAGCACCGTGCCGGTCACCGCTCCGGTGTCCTGGTCGAGCCGCATCTCGATCGTCGCCGAACGCGCCGTCGCGACCCGACCTCGCCGCGGCCCGAAGCCGGCGGCGCCGAAGACCGAGGCGAGCCGCCCCCCCCGACCGAACAATCCGAGGCTCGTCGCGACGGCGGCGAGCGTCGCCGCGCCGGCGAAGTTGCCGCGTAGCAGCAGGAACGCCGCGATGGCGAAAACCGCCACCGCGCCGCCGTTGCGCACCGTCGCCGCGACGGAAGCCGGGCTCAGCCGCGCGAATCTGCGGATGCCCAACAGCAGCAGATAGAGGGCGAGAACTCCGGCGATCAGTGTCGGCATAAGCGAAATCGGTTCCCGAGGCGGCGGATCGCCGCGTCTCTTGTCACGCTTCGCGCATCTGTTCCAGCAGCGCGCGGGCGCAGCCGTCGCGGTCCGCCTGCGCCGCCAGCGCCGTCCGGCCGCCCGCCGCGTAGACGGCCGCCGCGCTCAGCAGCGCCTCGAGCCGCGCCGCGGCGCCGGCGTTGAAGGCCTCGTAAGCGCCGCCGGTCAGGCGGGCGATCTCCTTGAAGGCGCGGCGCGCGACGGGATCTGCGCCCTCCTGGAACATGAACGCCTTGACCCCGACCAGCGCCAGCTCGGCGGCGGTCGCCAGCAGCGGATCGACGCCCTCCTCCATCGCGTCGCCGACGAACACCAGGGCGCCGACCCGCGCCCGGCGCGCCTCGTCGCGCGCGTGGGCAAGCACGCGACGCAATTGAGTCGTCCCGCCTTGCACCGAAATTTGGCTCATCAGCTCTGCGAGCCCGGCGCCGCCGGAGACGAAGTTGGTCACGCGGCACTCGCCC
>Ga0182030_10012999_pt1 | contig 16619 bp, 15 predicted proteins | sample 812S3MmetaG_FD_121299 | JGI IMG/M metagenome (GOLD analysis project Ga0182030, IMG submission 121299) | Permafrost microbial communities from Stordalen Mire, Sweden - 812S3M metaG (Illumina Assembly) | ecosystem: Environmental > Terrestrial > Soil > Wetlands > Permafrost | place: Sweden...
ACGGGGGGCCGCTGCCGGAATCAGTCCTGATTTGTGTGTGTTCGGGCCGCTTCCCAAGCCAGCATGGCTCTCTTTCGGGCGCTGCCCCAGTGGTAACCGCCGATTCCTCCCGCTTTGCGGATGACGCGATGGCAGGGAATCAGGAAGGCGATGGGGTTTTTCCCCACGGCACCCCCCACCGCTCGCGCAGCTCGCGCGCTGCAAACCCCGGTGGCGAGAACTTCATAGGGGACTACCGCACCCATGGGAATCTTCAGCAAAGCTTCCCACACCTTGACCTGGAAGTTGGTTCCGTGCAGCACCAAGGTGATCGGCTGGCTTCCATTCCGCTCTTCGCCGCCAAAAATGCGGCTGATATAGGGCCGGGTAAGCTGCCCGTTCTCTTCCCAGTGAGCCTCCGGCCAGCGCGACTGGAAATCGCGGAGTAGCTGCGCGCGCCCGCCGCCGACGATAAATCCCAGACCGCAAATGCCCCTCTCCGTCACCGAAAGCAGGCACTCCCCAAAAGGGCTTGGGTGAAAGCCATAGCTGATGCGGAGTCCCGCCCCTTTGGCTTTGAATTCACCCGGCGTCATGGCCTCAATGTTGACGAACAGGTCGTGCAGCCGCCCGGGGCTGGAAAGGCCGGCGTCGTAAGTTGCGTCAAGAACGCTGTGCGATCCCTCGAGCAACTTCTTGGCATGTTCCAAGGTCAAGAATTGAATGAAGCGTTTGGGACTGATCCCCGCCCAGCGTCGGAACAAACGGTGGAAATGGAACTCGCTCAGGTGCACGCTTTGCGCCACCTCGCGCAATTCCGGTTGGCGATGGTAGTTTTCTTCCAGGAAGAGAATGGCTTTCTCAATTCGGGTGTAATCTTCCGCCTTCGGTGGCATAGCTTTTGGCTCCTCAATTAGAATCTGCTTCATCTTGAAGGGATCGCAAAAGTTGAGCAACCCGAATCTTGCTTTTTCCCTATCCCAATCGCCAGTGAAATTGATCGAGTTTGAGGCTCCGGGATCAGCTACCGTCGCTAGCTGCCAAGTTACTCCGGCTACCCCCTGCCTTCACGACGATTGTCCTGTACCTATGCCTGCGTGACACCATTCCCGCGGATCTTCATTGCCTGCTGTTCGTCGAGGGTTGGGAGCCCGTCAGCGTCAGGGGCCATCGCCACGGGCTGGGGACGATGGGAAAGAATCAGTGCCACCGCTGTGACGATGATGGCAGTGGCCAGCAACTCGCGCGCGGAAATGGATTCCGCTCCGAAGACCCAGCCAAGGAACACGGCGACGAGGGGATTGACATAAGCGTAGGTCGCAACGCGGGATGTCGAGACCACGCTCAGGAGCCAAATGTAGGCCGTAAAACTCACGAGCGAACCAAATACAATCAAATAAAGGAGCCCGGCCATTGATCGAATTGAAATCGCGCGCCAGTGCAGTTGGTGGCCTTCGAACAGGTAGCCCAAGAGAATCAGCATCGCGCCTCCGGCCAGCATTTCCATAGCCGCAGCCAGGAAGGGGGAGGGCGGAAGGTTGGCGCCGCGGGAACAAAGCGAACCCACCGCCCAAGAAAAAGCACTGAATATCAAAACTGCTGCACCCAGGAGGTCCACCCGAGAACTTCCCCAAAGCCTTGCCGGACCGACCAGAATTCCCACGCCTGCCAGCCCGATCACCAACCCGCCCGCCACACGCCCCGTCAGCTTTGGACCTCCCTTGCGCAAGCTGTCGAGCAAGACCATCCAAAGCGGAATCATGGCGAGAATCGTCGCGGCCAATCCGGAGGGCACACGCTGCTCGGACCACGATAGCGAGCCGTTTCCACCCACCAACAAAACGACGCCCACCACTGACGCGGAGAGCCAGTGGTGTCGAAGAGGAGGCGGCGTGCCCCGCAATCGCATAAAGGCGTACAGAATCGATCCCGCGAGAAGGAAACGTGCGCCTGCCATCCAGAATGGAGGGATCGATTGGACTGCGAACCTTATCGCCAAATAAGTTCCGCCCCAAATGGTGTAGATCACCCCGAACGCCAGCACAATCATGGCGCGTGAAGGACGGCCGGTTTGTGAAGGTTCACTCACGTGTCTTGCCTCGCAAAGTCACGGAGACCTTTTCTTCCAGCACCGCTTATTATTTCTTCCGAATATTATTTCAACCGAAGCAGAACGTCCAGGCAAGAGCTTATTCACTCGAAGGGGTTTCCTGGTGCTCACTGGACAGGCAAGAACCCTCCCCCTTTGCAACGGCTGGGAGTATGATGTTCTGGGTGTCAGGCGGCGCCCCGAAGCAACCTATGCCCAGATTCCGTTCCGCCTCAATGCTTGCTTTCGTCCTTCTCCTGGGGGTGCCAGCGCCCCACCCTCTTGACGTCATGACCGTAGATCTGGAGCCGGAAACGCTGGAAGCCTTTAATCGCTATGTCCAGGCTTCGGAAGCGCGCATTGTCAAGGAGGTGGCGCGGCCTGGTGCCTTTCTCTACATTGAAGGCTTACCGGAACCCACGCGCGCGCAAACTCTGGCCAGCCTTCGAAAGGGCGACATCTACATAGAGCGTCTCCAGACCCAGGACGCTTCTGGCTCGGACATCGCAGCCCCGGATGGGTTAATCCACCACTGGATCGCCGCGGTCTTCATCCCTGGAGCCACCCTGCGTCAGGTCCTGGATCTGGTCCAGGATTATAATCATCATCAGGACGTTTACCAACCGGAGGTCGCACGTTCGCGATTAATCCACCAGGAGGGAAACCGTTACCAAGTTTATTACCGGCTGCGCGAAGAAAAGGTCATCACGGTCATCCTTAACACCAACCATGATGTGCAGTACTTCCCCGTGGATGCCACCCGTTGGCGAAGCCGGTCCGTCGCCACTCGCATTGCGGAAGTCGAGGACCCCGGCCAATCCAATGAGCACGAAAAACCCATAGGACACGATGGTGGGTTTCTGTGGCGGATGAACTCCTACTGGCGATTCGAAGAAAAGGACCGGGGCGTTTATGTTGAGGTGGAGTCCATTTCACTGACGCGCGACATCCCGAAAGGCTTGGGCTGGATGATCAGACCGTTTGTGGTCAGCATTCCCCGTGAATCGCTGCTCAAGACGCTGGGCTCGACGCGCTCAGCCGTCGAAGCCCGCGTTCAACATGCTTCGCAAAAATGATCCTGATTGGACCTACAACGGCAGTCGTACGGGCCGCTTCTCTCGCGCGGAAATCTGAGAAGCAAAGCATATTTCATGAGTCAGCGCGGCATCTTCCAGGTTGGCGTGTGACTCGCGATCGTTCAGGATGCAATCGACGAAGTGCCGAACTTCCTCGCTGAACGGGTGGTGGGAAACGTCACCGCTGTCCGGCATGATGGTGGGAAACGAGGCCCACCCCTTTTGGCCCGCCCAGTGTTTGGAGAAAATCTGGTTGTTGCGAATCGTCCCGTGATCTCCGAAAAGGGCGACGTTGAAAATGTAAGGCTGAACGCACTCAATGGACGACGCCACTTTCCCCATCGTCCCGTCCGCAAATTTCACCAACGTCAAACTGTTTGGTTCATATTCATACTGCAGCGGATTCTGCCGGCTTACATTCCCATAGGCGAAGACTTCAACCGGCCGGGCGCCGACAAACCAGCGCAGGCCATCCACTGCGTGGCACCCGGCGGTAAGGAGGTCGCTACCGGCGATTTCCTTTTTGGTATTCCACTCGTACTGCGCATACCAGGGGCCGATTCCGTGCAAATAATCAACCTCGGCGAGAAAAAGATTTCCCAGAAGGCCGTCCGCCAGAAAAACCTTGATCATCTCGAAGAGGGGATTCCACCGCAACACAAAGCTGACCACCGTTTTGACTTGGGCAGAGCGCACGGCGGCTTGGAGTTTGCGCAGCCCCTCGAGATCCAAGGCAACCGGCTTTTCTAATACCAAGTGCTTCCCGGCCTGTGCCGCAGCAATGCCCTGGGTAACATGCAGATGGTGGGGAGTGCATATGACCACAATGTGAATCGATGAATCCGCGAGCATTTCATCCACCCGGTCATAAGCGTGGCAACGTGGCGCATTGAACTCTTGCGCCTTGGCCTTGGCGCGGGCCATGTCGCGACTGACCAGTCCCAGAACTTCGGTGTGCGGGTTCGCTTCAAACGCCCGGATATACTCACCGGAAACCCAGCCCGTTCCGATGATGCCAATTCCCAATTCCTTCATCTTTGCCTCCTGGATTTTCCGCGATCAGCGGTGGGAATTGTATTGTATTTTTGCCGGGACGGTAAGGGGCAGGTTTGGGCAACCCGTACCCTGTTCCGCCAGGGGGGATTCTTCGAGGGAGAACCACCACCGCCGTCCATAAGGGGGCCTCTACAAAATCCATGCCGACGACGCGAGGCACGCCCGGCGTTGACTTTTGCGTTTTGCATTTTGACTTTCTTCTGCGGCTTTGCTGCGCTGAGCCTCCCATTCCTCCTTACCCCCCGACTCCCTGTGATAGAATATTTCCCTTAGATCTATCTTGAATTTTGAGGCGAGGAGAGTGGGGGGGGCCCTTGATCCATTTGTGCCATTTCTGTTCTCCGCCCTCGGCCCGCTAGCCATGTTGCGGAGCCTCATCTTCATTTTCGCCGTCTTCTTTGCCGCTATTTCCGCATTTGCCCAAGGCGGCCCGCCCTTCTACACCAATGATCCGGGCACCCCCGGCAATCATAATTGGGAAATTAATCTCGGCTACATGCCCTTTTTCTACAGCGGCCAGTCCATCTCCCATACCCCCGACGTCGACATCAATTTTGGCGTTGGCGATCGCATCCAGCTCACTTACGAAAATGCCTGGTTACGCGTCCAAAATCCCTCTTCCGCAACTAAATTTGGCCTGGGTCAATCCAATCCGGGCGTCAAGTGGCGTTTCTACGACGCCGGGGAGTCTGGCCTCTCTATCTCAGTTTTCCCCCAGGCCTTCCTCAACAACCCCAACAATGCGGTGCGGCGGGGAATCACCCCCGCGAGCGATACCTTCCTCATGCCCGTCGAATTCTCGAAAAAATTTGGCCCGGTCGATGTAAATTACGAAGTGGGCTATGAGGTTGTCCACAAGGGGCCCAACGGCTGGATCAGCGGCCTTGTCCTCGGGCACGATCTCACAAAGAAGGTCGAATTAGACATGGAACTCTATTCCCAAGGCACCTTCCATGCTTCCGACATTCAGCCCACAATAGACTTTGGCGCCCGCTACAAACTCCATAGCCCCGTGATCCTTCTCCTCATGGCCGGTCGCAGCCTCGAACCCACCCGCCCCAATCAATCCTATTTCATCGGCTATTTCGGCATTCAACTCCTGCTACCCACCAAGTCGTACAAATGAGATCGCTCCTTTCTTTCAATATGGGTTCATTGGTGTCCCACAGCTTTCCTATAGATTTCGCATCCGGTTGCGAATATGATCGTCGCGTTCCGGTTCGCTCGGGACTGGCAGGGGTAGAACCCTCCAGGCCGGCCGCCAAAGAGAATATGGTCAAGGAGTTTCGACATGAAACGTCTGCTGGTAGCAGTGTTTGGCTTATTGCTGGCTTCGCAAGCGGGGGCTCAGGCGCCTGCGGGTAAAGGGTGGATTGCCCTTTTCAACGGCAAGAATCTGAGCGGTTGGGAGAATAACGGACAGGAGAAGTGGGTGGTAGATGACGGCACGATTTTGGGGGAGAGCACCGTGGGGCACTACGGCTATCTCACCACCAAGAAAACTTACAGCAATTTTCTGTTGCGCGTGAAGTTCAATCCGGAGAAGGGAAATAGCGGAGTCTTTACCCGCTCGCGTATCACCGGCAACTCCCCCAAGACCGGTCCTGATATTGAAGGTATGCAGGTGGAAGTGGACCCGGTTCGCAATACGGGATCAATTTATGAAAGTGGTCATCGCGGCTGGGTGGCGATGGGCACGCCCGAATGCGAGCATGCCATCAAACCCGGCGAATGGAACGATCTGGAAATTCAGGAGGAGGGAGTCCACTACGTCACACGCTTGAACGGCGTGCCTTGCGTAGACTTTACCGATCCCCAACCAAATTTCACCGAGGGTGTCATCGGTTTACAGCTTCACACCGGTGGCGGAGTGAGAGTTCGGTACAAAGATATTTACCTGAAAAACATCGGGGTTAAAGTTAAGGGTTAGGGATTGGGGGCTGGCAGTGCGGGGGCAAAATTTCGGTCCCCCCGCCCCTAACTCCTAATGTCTAATCCCTACCATAAGGAGGAGTGGAAATGACTGAGCAACAAACGAGCAAGTTAGGCCGCAGGGAATTCCTGGGGGCAGCCGCGGCGGCGAGTTTTATGATCCTCAAGCCACAGCACGTGCGGGGGACGGATGCGAACTCCCAGGTGCGCTTCGGAATTCTTGGCTGCGGGGGCCGCGCCACCGAGGAGGGTACAAGTTTCGTGGAGAATGCCGGTGCCCGGGTGACCGCCATCGCCGATCTTTTTGCCGACCAACTGGAAAAGGGGCGCAAACACTTCGACGACGTGCAGCAAGCGAAGGGCTATGCACCCATCGACGCCGCACAACTTTTCAAGGGCCCCAACGCCTATCAAGAAATCGCCAATTCGAAGGAAGTAGACTTTATCCTTATCACCACCCCGCCCTATTTCCATCCGCATCATCTTGAAACGGTCGTCGCCGCGGGCAAGCATGTCTATTGCGAAAAACCGGTGGCTGTGGACGTGCCGGGAGCACATCACGTCATCGGCATTGGCGAGAAGGCAAAAGGCAAGCTAAGCCTCGCGGTAGGGTTCCAGATCCGCATGGCGCCTCCTATGGTGGAGATGACCCGGCGCATCCAAACAGGTGCGCTCGGGAAGATCGGTTGCGGCCTCGCCTACTACTATTGCGCCCATATCGACCGGCCCGAATGGCCCAACGCCTCACCTGAGGAAAAGCGGCTGCGAAATTGGGTGTGGGATCGCCAGCTTTCCGGCGACATTATTGTGGAGCAAAACATCCACGTTATTGACATGTGCAACTGGATGCTGAACGGCCACCCCGTTAAGGCCGTGGGCATGTGCGACCGCAAGATTCGCACCGACGCCGGAGATTGCAAAGACAACTTCAACGTGCTCTTTACCTATCCGGACAACGTGCAGATCAGCTTCGGATCCGCCCAATTCGGCCATCCCAATTTTGACGCCGCCGTGCAATTGTTTGGTGCCGATGGGAGCTCCGAATCGCACTACGATTGGCGCGTCAACATTGCGGGGAAGAACAAATGGGATGCGGGATTGAAGCCCAGTGGATCGGAAGAATTCTCCGTGGCGGGAAAATTCCGGGGCGCGCTCGACGAAGCCGACGCGGAAAAGGAAAAGGCGTTTGTCGCCAGCATCACCAGTGGCCAATTCGCTAACCAAGCCGCGCTCGGCGCGGAATCAGCGATGAGCGCCATGCTGGGCCGTAATGCGGCCTATACCGGTAGGCCTATCACTTGGGACGAACTGCAAAAGTCGAAGGAAGTGTACGATCCTAAAATCGATATTACGAAGTTTGCATAATTCTGGCCGGACAAGGCGGCTGCCCGGGAGACCGCAAGGGTTTCCCGGGCGGTCCCCCCGGATTACGCTGAGCTGCAAGGCGGACTTTCATATCGTGCCGGAGAATAGACTACCGCACGCCCTGCCTGCGGCCAAAATAGGAGGTTATCATGAAGCAATATTCTTCTTCGCGCCGGGATTTTCTGAAGGTTTCCATGGGCGCCGCCTGCGCCGCACCGCTGGCATCGCTGGCTCCGGCGGCAACGAGCCTGGCCGCCGCGCCTGCGTCGGTTCCCGCCGAAGGGCGCATTAAGAAGGCCGTGCAGATTTATATGCTGCCTGAGAAACTGAGCTACGCCGACCGCTTCAAGCTTGCCGGCGATGTGGGGTTTGAGGGCGTAGAAGGCCAGACCGCGGAGGACCCCAAGGTGGCCGAAGAGATCAAGAAGGCCTCGGAGGATGCCAAGGTTCCTATTCATTCCGTCATGAACATGGCCCACTGGAAAAACCCCCTCTCCTCCAATGACCCTGCCGTGGTGAAGAAATCCCTGGACGGCATGAAGACTTCGCTCCACAACGCTAAGCTGTGGGGAGCGGAAACCGTGCTGCTTGTTCCCGCTGTCGTGAACGCTGACACGAGTTACCAAGATGCCTGGACGCGTTCGCAAAAGAATATTCGGACGCTAATCCCGCTGGCGGAAGAATTGAAGATTGTCATCTGCATCGAAGAAGTATGGAACAAGTTCCTGCTCAGCCCACTCGAGATGGCAAAGTACGTGGACGAATTCAAGAGCCCTTGGATCAGGCAATACTTCGACGTGGGCAACGTGGTCCTTTACGGTTATCCGCAGGACTGGATTCACACGCTGGGCAAGCGCTTCAGAAAAGTTCATCTGAAGGATTTTAAGGTGCTATCGAAGGGATTCAGCCCGTTCCAGGCCGATTTCGTGAATCTCGGCGACGGCGACATCGATTGGGCCGCCGTGCGCCAGGCGTTTGCCGACGTCGGTTACACCGGATGGGCCACGACTGAGCTTGAGGGGGGCGATGAAGCCTACCTGCGCGACGTGGTGAAGCGCGTCGATAAGCTGGTTCTGGGCTTGTAAGGACAGCCCTTAGCTCAGGGTCAGATTCTTCAGATAATTGAAGCTGATCTTAATGGCCTCGAGGGGCGGCATATTGCAGACGTCCTGCTCGACGTATATGTGTTTTGTGCCGGCCTCGCCCACGTGGTCGAAGATCTTGGCCCAATCAATTTTCCCCTGGCCTACCGGCGCGAAGGGATTAGGGCCGTTCTCGGGCGGATCCTCGTGCGGGTTGACCGCAACGTCTTTGTAGAGATCCTTGATGTGCAGAAGAGGGAAGCGGCCGGGGTAGAGCCGGAAATAGTGGAGGGGGTCGGCTCCGGCGTAGGTGGCCCAGAAGATATCCATTTCCATTTTCAGGAGCTTCGCGTCGCAGCGCGTGAGCATGATGTCGTATCCGGTCGTGCCGCCGACGGTTTCGAGCTCGTGGAAGTGCGCGTGGTAGCAGAACTGAATTCCAGCGCTGAGAGAAAGCGTTCCACATTGGTTGAAAAGGTCAGCCCGGCGCTTCCAGGCTTCGGCGTCGAGCCGGGGGTTATCCCCGACCACCAGGTAGCGCAGACCATAATTCCTGGCCGCATCAACTGTCTTCTTCCAATCCTCGATCGTTTTTGGCACCTCAAAATAGCCGCTCGGAGCGGTTAGGCCGGCGGCCCGCAGGTCGGGATTCAGCGAAGCAGGCTTGACGCTAGGTCCGATTTCCACTTCCTTGTAACCTACAGCCGCGACTTGTTTCAGGGTTCCCGCCGGGTCCTTGGCAAACAATTCCCTGACCGTATAGAGTTCAAGCCCAATCGGTTTTGCCCAGGCGGGGCGGTCTGCTCCCCACAGGGTGGGGCCGGTCGCCAGCGCCGTCGCTCCTCCGAGAGTCTTCAGAAGATTTCTGCGTGTTAACATGAGATTCGCCTCCTTGGGCACGGCGCCATTTAAGCGCATCGGGTCGTCAATGTCAATGGATCGTCAACGCACTGTCGTCAACGCACTGCAATGAAACTGCTCCCCTCCTCAGATGAGGAGGGGGTAGGGGGTGGTGCTGATTGCGACTTAATGTTTTCGGCTTCATAAGATAACCACCCCGGCGCTCGGCGCACCACCCCTCCTGAATCAGGGGGGGAATCGCCCGGAGCATTTTCATTCATTGGGGTGAGCCGAATGCCCATGGGCGTCTGTGCGGCCGGGGCGCACAAGGCGGGCCGGCTTCACGGCCTGGGTTACAATTCCTCCATGCTGAAAATCCGAAAAGCAACTCCCGACGATATTCCCCTGATTCTGGAATTCATCCGCGAACTGGCCGAATACGAGCGCGCGCCGGAACAGGCCGTTGCAACGCCGGAAGATCTGCGGCGCGATGGATTTTCCGGGGAGCCGCGCTTCTACGTTGAAATTGCGGAGTGGGATGGCGAGCCGGCAGGCTTCGCGCTTTGGTTTTTCAATTACTCCACTTGGCAAGGGAAGCCCGGGCTCTATCTGGAAGACCTCTTCGTCCGGCCGCAGGTCCGCAAGAAAGGAATCGGCAAGGCGCTGTTGACATACCTGGCAAAAGTCGCTGTGGAGAAGGGCTGCGGGCGCTACCAGTGGCAGGTGCTGGATTGGAATACACCGGCCATTGAGTTTTACGAATCTCTGGGCGCGAAGGTGATGAACGAGTGGCTCACCATGCGCGTGAGCGGGGAAGCGCTGCGCCAGTTGGGTGAGCGGAGCCCATAGGGCATATCTTGAGTCCGCGCGGATTCATGTCATGGCTTCGCGGATTGCGTTCCCACCACCTGAGTCGAGAAGTGAACGAAAGTGAACGTCTCGGGGATGTGAGAGTCGTAGTGGCCGTGCCGGTTCCAGGTCCACCCCGCGCTGGGGTCCAGGCGCTTGCCGTCCGGGCCGACTTGCTGGAAGCGTGAACAATCAATGCGCCAAACATCACCGTCCCGGGGAGGAAGCGAGCGGCCGTCGGCAAGCAACTCCAGCCCCTTCCAAGGGAGGGCGAGTTCGGCGCTCCATCCCTTGTCGTTTCCGGCGCGCGTATTCAGGCCGCCCTCAACATGCACGGCGTGGCGTAGTTCGGGAAAATCCCAATCGAGAAATCCCCAGCGCTCGCCCCGTGGATGCACGTGCCCCCCGATGCCGGAAATCTCCATCGTGGGGTGGGCTGTGGGGTTGAACTCCGGCCGGCCGAAGTATGGGTTGCCGGACTGGAAAATGTCTTTCCAAATCCAAAAGACCTCATAAATTGTGTTTAAGGCATTAATTTCAAACTCGTAGTACGCATCCTTGCCGGCGATGAACACTTCCAGGTCGTTATCTTCGTAAATTCTGGAGTCGCGCGCGGTGAGCGTGGCCCAGACGTTGGGTTCCTCGGCCTGGAATCCGAAGTAAAGGTAAGTGTCGTCCCACAGAATGGTCACGCGCGTGTCAAACCATGCAGAATCGCCTGTGACGATATCCACAAAACGGCTCGATCGCGGCGCCAGCTTCCAAGAGGGTTCATCCAGCTTGCCGTCGATGGAGAGATGGCCTGCCGTACGATAGCAGGTGTAATGGGCGAGTTCCTGCGGTGTGGGCCAGTTCATCACGAGTTAAGGAGCAATCGGAAGGCAAAACCACCGCGCCGCTTTGGGCTCGGATTCTCCTCCACGATTGTGTACGCCGCCTTTCCGGACAGCGATCTTCTGCGCTGAGTCCACATTGTACACCATGAAAACCGGATACTCACGCAGGCAGCCAATGCGCCGATTACTCCCCGGCCAATTGAGCGTGATTTGGGCGGCGCGGCAAGAACCTGTACCGCTGAAAGAACCGCCGGGCCGTAGTGCGGGGGTTGCGCTACTTGCCGATGGCATTCTGCCACTGCCGATATTGCGTTCGGTGCTATACATCGACGATCTGAGCCCTGCTGCCGTGCTTGGCAATAACATGCTTCTGCTCGCCTCGAATATAGATACGTTCGATTTCAATCGACTTCCAGTTCTGCGGTAACGTGGCGTCGTATTTATTCCAATCAGACTCGCCAATGCGAATCCCTGTGAAGCCGAGCATTGCGGTTTGCAGGATGGCGCCATAGTCGGTGAGAAAGCAACCGTAGGTGTGCGAGGAAAGTTCACGTATCATTCCAAACGGTTCCAGCCAGTAGGGTTCCCACGACAAGCGGAATAGCTCCGCCGATGCTTTTCGATCATCCATGGCGGCAGCCAAAGCCGAAGTCGCAGCAATGGCGAAACCGATGCCAGCAGCCGTTTCCTTTCGACCGCGAAATGCTTGCCAAGTGCGTTTAATTACGGCTGGGCTGAGATCAACGTCAAACGGGAAAAGATAACTGATGTCCCCGAACGCATCATTGGACGAGCCCTCGGCGATGGTCAAGACTCCGTCTGTATTGACGGGCAGATACATACTGCTGACGATCTTTTGCCACAGTGCCGGAACCGTCATCCCCATCATCTGAGCGCAACGGATGCAAGCTTTCATGACCATGCGGCACGCAACGTTAACGTAGGCGCTGTTGTCCAATCCATTGCTTGTTTCATCGGGACCCATGATGTTGCGAATTTCGAAGCCCCGCGGGGTTGTTACTCCCCGGCTTTCGATCCACTCTGCCACCGCGCGGAGCACCGGCCAGGTTGCCTCCTGGAGGAAATCCTTGTCAGCCGTCGCAAGCTGGTACTGCCAAAACGCGAGTGCCACATCGGGCACAACGTGTTGCTCCGCCCAACCGGTGGCAGCGAAGACGGGAGTAACCTCCTCGCCATTGAGCGGCGCGGCTTCCCATGGGAATTGAGCACCTCGATATCCGAAGAGTCCCGCTACCTTTTGGGCGGCGGGCAACCCTCTGAGCCGGAAGCGCAGCAGCGATTCCGCTGTTCTTGGAGTGGAGAGCAACACCGGCAGGAAAGACCATGTGTCGGTATCCCAGAAGGTGTGGCCAAGATAGTATCTGCTTGCAGAGAGACCATAGGGGGCCATCCCGTTCAAATTCGCCGGATGCAAACTGGAGTGCAGGTAGAAGAAAGCGGAATCCAGGACCCTCTGGTCCTGATTATCACCCGTCACGAGCACGCGGGATTTCCAAAGGTCGCTCCACGCGCTCCGGTTGTCAGCAAGTAAGCGGTCAACACCAGTCTGCACTCCCCAGTTTACGAGGCGTATGGCCTCAATATCGGGCTCGGTGTGGTAGAAGCTGGAAACCATGGATGCCAGCGTGTGAAACGTGTAGGTTTGGTTCGGGACTATATCTCCCGCGTATCCGGATGAGTCTGCATCCCTGGAAAATCCTTTATCAGGAATAACGCGAACGGCAATGCCTAAGCGGCTGAGGTTTCCAGTTGACTGGAAGAGCAATGCTCGATCGACGTGTCCACTGCCGGGAGCAGAGTTGCTGACTATCTGGCCGGGAACGTCCGCGAGGGAGACTTGCGGGATGAATTCAATGCGTGTCGGCGCGGAAGTCTGCAACTCAATCCTTTGCCAAAGCAGAGTGGGTTCGGAGCGCGATGCGAATTGACGGACTTTTACAATCAGACGTATATCGTTGCCAGCATGATATACAAATTCGGTCGTCAATTCCCCATTGTTCATGTCGATGTTCTGAGTTGTAAGAGTTGTCCTCTCGGGCTCTCGCAGACTTGCGTTGTCTACATTAAGATCTGTTTGCAGCGGATAGGGTGCCGGCGAAAGAGCCTCGACTTGGAATTCGGGATGGAGGTATACAAACCCGGTTACAAAGGTGGGTGCAGGCAAAAGGGGAACCGGACCTGGGCGGATACCGATGAATCCGTTGCTGACGTAGGCAGGATCGACTTGGGGATGGCCTCCTCCGTATCCCAAGATAGGTATGGACGAGTCGGCAAACAAATAGCCGCTGCGAGCCAGTGCGAGAGCGGCGGCTGTAGACTTCATCATCGCGCGTCGAGAAAGAAGCATTTGGTTGAGCCCTCAAATCTCCGAAGTAAGATTACGACAAGACTATTTGGGTCGTAATAGAGGATTGAGCGCGGCAATGCTGCTGCCATTACGCTGAACGCGGCGGTTATTGCGCCGATCCCGAGCGCAAGACCTCGCAGCGCCGTTGCCGCAAAGCCGCGGTTCCGAAGGGACGTCCTTATTCCGTAGCCGATGTCCTTTCCGAAGTTGTCGAATGCGGTTAAGGTTTCATTCCGGTGTCAGCATCAGATTATACCTTCGGGGCAACGCCTGCACGCTCTTTACCTCAGGACTGCGATTGTTTTAACAATTGTGGATCAACGGGCAAGCGGCGCAGGCGCTTTCCGGTGGCGGCAAAAACGGCGTTGGCAAAAGCCGGTGCCAGCGGTGGCACACCCGGCTCGCCCATGCCGCCGGGATTCGCAGTGCTGGGCACGATGTGGACTTCGATGTCAGGAGCCCGATCCATGCGCAGGACTTGATAATCGTGGAAATTGCTCTGCTCCACCGCGCCGTCTTTAATGGTGATCTCGCCGGTGAGGACGGGAGTGAGGGCGTAGTTGATGGCGCCTTCGGTCATGGCGCGGACGCCGTCGGGGTTCACGGGCGTGCCGCAATCGACGACGCTTACGACGCGGTTAACTCGCACGGTCCCATCCGTTTCCACCGATACCTCCGCGACTTGGGCGATATAGCTACCGAAAGAAAAGAAGCACGCAATGCCGCGCCCGTGGCCTGCCGGCAGGGGCTTGCCCCAGCCGGACTTCTCCGCCGCGAGCTGCAATACGGCGCGAAATCTTGACGTGTCCAGCGGTTCATCAACCCCAAGCTTGCGGCTTTCCGGCACCAGACTCATCCGGAACTCATAGGGATCGCGCCCGGCAGCGTGGGCCAATTCGTCAACAAAGCATTCTACGGCAAAGGCGTTGAAAGATGACTCTACCGAGCGCCACCAGGCCCGCGGAACAGCGGACTCGGCAGGAGCATAATCCAACCGAAAGTTTGCCGCCATGTAGGGGATAACATTCGCCCCGCCCAGCTCCTGAGACGCCACGTGCTTGGGATCTTTCAAGGACTCGGGTGAGTCGAAAACAGCCCGAATCGATGTGGAAACGATCCGATGTGACCAGGCCACGATGGCGCCGCTCTCATCCAGCCCACCCGACATGCGATGATAGGAGTAGGGCCGGTAAAAATCGTGCTGGATGTCATCTTCGCGGGTCCACAGCAACTGCACAGGCTGTTCCACTTCTTTTGCCACTTGCCACGCTTGCGCGGCGTAGTCCCACTGATAACGGCGGCCGAACGAGCCTCCGCAAAAGGTCATGTGAACCGTGACCTTGTCGGGCGAAAGCCCCGAAAGTTGTGCTATCAAATCCCTGTGAACTTCCCCAATTTGCGTCGGTGACCAGACTTCAATGTGGTCATCGTGGACATGCACCGTGGTGTTCATCGGTTCCATCGTGGCGTGGGCCTGAAACGGCAACTCGTAGGTGGCTTCCACCTTCTTGGGAGAACTCACCAGCGTTTTCAGGGCATCGCCTTGATTGGCCGCGACATAGGATGGAGGGGCTGCGGCTTGCTCCTGGAACAGCTTTCGCAAACTGTCCGTACTCTCGTTTCCAAGCCCCTTGTCCCAGGAAATCTTCAGGGCTTCCCGGCCCTTCAAGGCTGCCCACGTCGAGTCCGCAACAATGGCAACACCCCCGGCAGAATTGATGTTACGTTCCATCTTCGGAATGAATCCAATCGGCGGAATCGCGAAAACCGCGCGGACACCGGGAACCGCTTTGGCGGCCGTTGCGTCGAAGCTGATCAGCTTTCCGCCAAATTGGGGACAGCGGGAGATGACCGCGAACAGCATGCCGGGAATTCGAACGTCAATACCGAATTGCGCGCTGCCGTCCACTTTCGCGGGCACATCCACGCGCGGAAGGGGCCGGCCGATAATCCGATACTCGGCCGGTGGCTTCAGAGGGATGGTATCGATACCGATGGGCGGGAGCTTCGCGGCGGCTTCGACCAGTTCCCCGTAAGTGAGGCGCCGATTCGTGGCCGCATGAATGACCGCCCCCTCTCGAGCGCGGCACTCCGTTTTCGCCACACCCCATCGCTGCGCTGCAGCGGTTAGAAGGATTTCCCGCGCCTGGGCGCCTGCCTGCCGCATGTGCCCCCAAGCCCACTCGGCGCCACCGCTCCCACCGGTCTTCAAGTGATGATAAACCTCGGGAACGACGGGCGCCTGTTCCACTTGAATCGTGGACCAGTCCGCTTCGAGTTCATCGGCCAGCAGCATGGTCTCCATGGTTCGGGGCCCTTGGCCCATTTCCGGATTTTCCACCAGGACGGTAATCTGATTGTCGCGCGTGATGCGTAGCCAGGTGTTGGGCTTGAATACCGCGGCTTCCCCCGGCGAAGAAACTTGTGCACGGCCCCGCTTGGGTAGGTAGAAGCCCAAGAGAAATGCCGCACCACCACTGGCGCTGGTCTTCAGAAATTCGCGGCGGTTTATTTCCGTGGTCAACATCATGTTATCCTTTCGATCGATACCGGACCGCTCTTTCGGTTCAGGACTTCGAAAGCTTTAGCAATCGTGGATCGATGGGCAGGCGTCGTACCCGCACTCCCGTTGCGGCGAAAACGGCATTGACCACGGCCGGAGGGACAAGCATTGCGCCAAGTTCACCCACACCGCTCGGATCTTCGATGCTCGGAACGATGTGCACTTCGGCTTCAGGCGCCTGATTGATGCGCAGCACTTGATAGTCGTGGAAATTGCTCTGCTCCACCGCTCCATCTTTAATCGTGATCTCGCCCGTGAGCACGGCAGTGAGGGCAAAGTTGATGGCCCCTTCGATCATCATCGGGGTATATGTACGCGAACCTTGTCCAAGCTCTGGCTTCTCAACAAAAACTGTGATCTGATTGCCGGCAGTAATTCTCAGCCATGCGTTGGGTTCGAAAACCCTGGGTTGTGGCTCCGTACTCGATCCCTGACCTCGTCCGCATGTGGGTAAATAGAAACCTAGTGTGGTGTCCCACGTAAGAATTGACAATAGGCGAGACCCCCTCACCCGGCCCGCCCCGGCTGGCGATTACGCCGGATGCGCGCCACCCTCTCCCCCAAAGGGGCGAGGGCAATAAAAT
>Ga0182030_10013000_pt1:0-15000 | contig 16617 bp, 8 predicted proteins | sample 812S3MmetaG_FD_121299 | JGI IMG/M metagenome (GOLD analysis project Ga0182030, IMG submission 121299) | Permafrost microbial communities from Stordalen Mire, Sweden - 812S3M metaG (Illumina Assembly) | ecosystem: Environmental > Terrestrial > Soil > Wetlands > Permafrost | place: Sweden...
AGACAGTGATTATAATTTTGGTTTCTTTGGTTTTATGAACAATGGATTAAATGCTTATGAAGGAGCTGAGGAATATAATAAAAAACAAAAAGAATTTTTATCACATAACCGGCTTGGCATTCCTGCCATAAAAAGCGGAGAAGCTCTTTTTGCTTACTTAGGTAATGGATCAACTGCTTTCCCTCAGTCAATAGCCCTTGCCAGCTCATGGGATCCGGAAGTGGTTTCAAAAATGGCAGACGCATTGGGGGATGAGATTGTTGCACGTGGTATTCGACAGATTTATGCGCCCAATATCAACATAGCACGTGATTCACGTTGGGGACGTACAGGTGAATGTTATGGGGAAGATCCATACCTGATGTCAAAAATGGGAGTGGCCTATTGCAAGGAGATGAAGAAAAAAAGAATTCTGACTTGTCCCAAGCATTGGGCTGCAAACATGGGTTTGGATGGTAAATTCGGCGCTCAGGTTCATTTTACTGAAAGATTGTTGCGCGATATTTATTTCCCGGCCTTCAAAGCCTGTGTACAGGAAGGTGGCGCAAATTTAATCATGATGGCATATAACACCATTGATGGTATTCCTTGTCATGCCAATAAGTGGATGATGACAGATGTTCTTAAAGGGGAATGGGGTTTTGATGGTTTTGTTGTTTCCGATGGCGGTTCAGAACAAATAACCTTCGAAGCGATGGGTGTGGCAAAAACAAAAATGGATTTATTTGTCCGTTCTTTCAATGCCGGTTGCGATATTTCGGATTTTAATAATTACATCCCGGAAGCACTCCGGCAAGGATTAATCGGCAAAGACAGGATTGACGATGCTGTCCGGAGAGTATTGCGTCAGAAATTTAAAAGCGGCATTTTCGAAAATCCGTATGTGGATCCCGAAAAAGCCTCAAAAATAAATGACTGTGATCAGCACAGGCAACTGTCACTTGAATTGGCAAAAAAATGCATGGTGTTATTGAAAAATGAAAACAATGTTCTTCCTTTTAAAAAAGACGTGAAGTCAGTTGCAATTGTCGGACCTATGTCAGATTGGCTTCTTATTAATCATTATGGTGGATTTGGTCGTAAAGAAAAAACAATTAAAGATGGTATTAAAAAATTACTTCCAAATGTAAAAATATATTACGAAAAGGGAGCAGAATTAGCATATTGTGCTTATCCTGCCATTCATCCCGAAAATTTTATCGGAGGATTAAAAGGCGAATACTTTGACAATGTTAATCTCGAAGGAAAACCAAAATACGTTCGCATGGATCCGAAAATAGAATTTAACTGGAAAGATTCTTCTCCGGAAGGATTACCCCATGATAATTTTTCGATACGCTGGACTGGAAAATTGAAATCGCCCGTGAACGGTACATATCATATTGGAGGTACTGCCGATGATGGCTTTCGATTATATATTGACGGGAAGAAAATTATTGATATGTGGGTTGGCGGCAACCGCAGGTTAAAAGATACAACTTTTCATTTTGAAAAAAATAAAATATATGATATTAAAATGGAGTATTTCGAAAATAGATTCAGTGCATTTGCTCAATTGGGCTGGGATGTGGATCCCTATATAGATATTCCAAAAGCAATTGAAGCTGTAAAGAAATCAGATATAGCCATTGTTGCAGTTGGTATGCGTGATGATGAAAATGGAGACAGGGCAGATCTGAATTTGAACGATGAACAGGAAATGCTCATCAGGGAAGTGGCGAAAACAGGGAAACCTTTTGTTGTGGTTATTCAAACAGGAACGGTGATTACAATGCACAACTGGATTGAGAAAGCTCCCGCTGTCATGGTTGCATGGTATCCGGGGGAGGAAGGCGGAAACGCCATTGCCCAAACCTTATTTGGCGATAATAATCCGGGTGGAAAACTTCCTGTTACTTTTCCGCAAACAACAGGACAGGTTCCAATTAATTATGATCATTTCCCTTATAAATCGTCAGATGTATACCTGGGAATCGGAAACGAACCTCTGTTTCCTTTTGGTCATGGTTTGAGTTATACAACATTTGAATATACCCATGCGAAAATATCAAATGATAAAATCAAAATGGACGATTCCCTTACTGTTCGTGTTGATATAAAAAATACCGGCCCATATGATGGCGATGAAATTGTGCAGTTGTATATTCATCCATTAGTGTCATCCGTATGCCAGCCTGTGATGCGCCTGAAAGGCTTTTCCCGCATTTCTTTAAAAAAAGGCGAGACGAAGAATATAAGTCTGACATTGGTTCCTGATGATTTAAAAATATGGAATATCAACATGAAATTTGTCGTTGAACCCGGAGTCTTCGACCTGATGGTTGGAAGCTCCTCAAAAGATATACGGTATAAAACCCAATTTGAAGTTATAAAATAATTTATGCTCCATTTATTTATATCAGTTATATCATTTTCCCATGGTATGATTGTGCTTTGGAAGTAATTTCAAAAAAAAAGTAAATATGCGGATTTCAGGCATGGTCCCCGGAGTAAATATAAACCAATAATGTTTGTCACAATATTTGCAAACTAAAAAGCCACTACTATTATATTTTTGTAAGTGGCTGATTATTAGCGTGACCCCGGAGGGATTCGAACCCTCGACCCATTGATTAAGAGTCAATTGCTCTACCAACTGAGCTACGGAGTCCAATTTTTTAAAGTGCAAAAATAAACATATTTTCCATTCGTATAATATTTAATTTTAAAAATGTTCCCGGGAAGCCGACTCTCCTTTAATAAATTATAGGTATCCCGAAAAAATGGATTTAAATAAACCAAAACACTCTTAAAATAATTATTTTTGTTTTTTAAAATTTAACAAATTCCTGACAAAATGAACTTTCTTAAAAATTTCCCTTCAAAGGACAAACTTCTTGAAAAACATAAAGCATCAGATGTGCTTAATGTGAACGGACATATCCATACCCCATACTCATTCAGTGCCTTTCATGACATCAGCCAGATATTCGACATGGCTCAGAAGGAAAATATAAAGGTCCTAGGCATTAACGATTTCTTTGTTAGCGACGGATACCGGCCTTTTTATGAACGGGCTGATCAATCAAAAATTTTTCCATTGTTCAATATAGAATTTATAGGGTTGTTAAAGTCAGAACAGGAAAAGGGTATCCGTATTAATGACCCGAATAATCCCGGAAGAATTTATTTCAGCGGGAAAGGGTTAAACTATCCATTTTTTCTCCCCCCTGCCCTCAGACAAAAATTAGATAAAGTGGTGGCAGAAAGCCAGGTTCAGATTTCACAAATGATAACCAAAGCCAATGAATGGTTTAAGACTGTTACTGTTCCCATTGTTTTAAATATGACCGGGATAAAGAGGAATTATGCCAAAGAACTGATCCGTGAACGCCACATTGCTAAAGCCATCCGGATAGCTCTATTTGAAAAGTTTCACACGGACTCTGAAAGATTAGAAATCTTTAAAAAAATTTATGGAGGTAAAGAATGTAAAGCTGCTTTAAACGATATTCCCGCTATTGAAAATGAAATAAGAGGAAACCTTCTTAAATCTGGTGGAAAAGCTTATGTTGAAGAAGACGATAACGCTTTTATGTCGTTGGATGAAATCATAGATATCATTCTCACGGCCGGAGGAATACCTTGTTATCCCGTTCTCCTTGACGACAAGAACGGTTCTTATACTGAATATGAAAAGGACAAAGACAAACTATACACGGAATTGATTCAACGTAAGATTACCTGTATTGAATTAATCCCCGGTCGAAATGATTTCAGCCCATTGAAAGATTTTGTAAAATTCTTTCACGACAAAGGTTTTATCATTACTTTCGGAACTGAACACAACGCTCCTGAATTGTTTCCGCTAACGGTAGATACCCGAGGCAAAAAGCCATTAGATGATGAATTGAAAAGAATCTCCTTTGAAGGTTGTTGTGCCATTGCCGCCCATCAATATCTGCAAGCTACCGGTAAGAAGGGTTATTTCCACCCTTGCGGAACACCCAGATTATCTGACTTGCCCGAATTTATTAAATTAGGAAATGCAGTGATCAGGGAGTTTACGGAAGAAGTTGATTAAACACAGGGACGCGGAGAAAAAATTTGTTGTCATTGACGTTAAAGCAGTTTGAGGTCAGGAAAAATTTAATATTTTGAGGTTAGCAATATAAAGAAATAGAATCACTAAGATTATAATAAAATGGATGCAATGAAACAACTTATTGAGATTTCTCATTTTTATGGAAAAAACAAAGATTTTGTAATCGCCGGCGGTGGAAATACTTCCTGTAAAGATGAGAAAAGATTATGGGTAAAAGCCAGCGGAACAACTCTGGCTGACATTACTGAAGACGGTTTTGCAGTGCTTGACAGAGAAAAACTGAAGGTCATTTCGACAAAAACATATAATAATAATGCAGATCAGCGTGAACAGGAAATAAAAACTGATTTGTTTCGCAGCAGTTTATTCCCTGAAAAAAACCTCAGACCATCTGTAGAAACATCGTTGCATGATATCATCAATTATAAATATGTTGTTCATACACATCCGACTCTGATTAACGCGTTGCTGTGCTCAAAAGATTCTGAGAAAAAAACAAAAGAACTCTTTGGCGAGGATGTATTGTTTATTCCATATACCGACCCCGGCTATGTACTTTTTAAAAAAGTTGACAACGAATTGTTATCCTATCGAAGGAAAAAAGGAAGTGATCCAAAGATTATCATGTTGCAAAACCATGGCGTATTTGTTTCAGCAGATACGACCAAAGAAATACACGCGATTTATGATCAGATTATCTCCACGCTGAAGAAAAATATTAACACTGAAGCTGATCTTTCTCAGCTTCCCGTTCACCCTGATGTAACAAAGATATTACCCGCCATACGGATGATTGCTTCAGAGGATTCTGTTCAATTATGTTCTGCCCGGAATAATAAGCTGGTAGCAGGATTTACCAAAAATGCCGACTCATTTAAAAAAGTGGCAAACCCATTTACACCTGATAACATTGTTTATTGCAAAGCACGTGCATTGTATATAGAGCGTACAGACCCGGCAGAAATAATTCGTGAATTCAATGAAAAATACCGGCAATATAAAAAAGACTTCGGTTATCCTCCAAAAATTGTTCTTATCAAAGACCTTGGGATGATTGCTATTGAAGACAACATCAAATCTGTTCAAATCGCTCTTGATGTTTTTGAGGATCTGATGAAAATCAGTTATTATTCAGATACCTTCGGCGGCCCGAAATTTATGAATGACCGTGAAATAAGTTTTATTGATAATTGGGAAGTTGAGAATTATCGCCGCCAGATATCTAAGGGATCCGGGCAAGTCAGCAAAGTTGTAAATAAAATTATTGTTGTTACAGGGGGTGCTCAGGGTTTTGGTGCCGGCATTGCTGACATGTTGTTTGCAGATAATGCGAACATCGTGATCGCGGATCTGAATGAAGAAAAAGGGAGAGAGATGGAAATTTCTTTAACTGCTAAAGCGAATAAGAATGCGGCTCTTTTTGTAAAAACGGATGTATCTAATGCTGATTCAATTATAAATCTTATTCATGAAACGGTAGTTCGTTTTGGTGGTATAGATACCTTTATCAGCAATGCCGGTATTCTCAGGGCAGGAAGTCTGGAAGAAATGAACCTGGAAACCTTTGAACTGATGACAAAAATCAACTATACGGCTTATTTCCTATGCGCCAAATATACATCTGACGTACTCAAATTACAAGCTGCTTATAAAAAACATTATTTTACTGATATCATCCAGATCAATTCAAAATCGGGACTCAAAGGCAGCAACAAAAATTTCTCTTACGCGGGTGGAAAATTTGGAGGAATCGGACTCACACAGTCTTTTGCTCTAGAACTCATTCCATATAATATAAAAGTAAATTCGGTTTGTCCCGGGAATTTCTTCGATGGCCCTCTTTGGGCTGATCCTGATAAAGGATTGTTTGTTCAGTACCTGAAAGCAGGAAAGGTACCAGGAGCAAAAACAATTGATGATATAAAAAAGCATTATGAGGGACAAGTTCCTGCCAAACGCGGATGTTCGGTGCCGGATGTATATAAAGCAATCGTTTATATAATAGACCAGGAGTACGAGACCGGACAAGCTGTACCGGTTACCGGAGGTCAGGAGATGTTGAGATAAAACAATTAAATATTCATTCCTTATGATGGAACATGATATTGTAAGTGTAATACAAGCCATGCTGGCGCCGGGAATAATGATCTCTGCCTGTGGATTGTTATTACTGGCCATTAACAACAAATACTCAATGGTGGTTAACCGCATCAGGGTATTGGATGAAGAGAAAAGGAAAATGAAATATCAAAAAAAAGTCTCCGGGTTAAATGATGATGAAGAAAACCGCTTTCACAGTATTTCCATTCAGACAAAAAAACTGAACAGGAGAATGCTGTTAATACGCAATGCCATTATCTACTATTCGATTGCTGTAGCGTTATTTCTTATTTCCTGTCTCTTTATCGGACTGCAATATATTGTCATGCCTGATATCTCAAGATATACAGTAGTTATATTCTTTTTACTGGGAATGTTATCCGTGCTGATTGGTATATTATACGCGATCAGGGAAGTTTTCAAAGGATATGACATCATGCAGATTGAAATTGATTATACAGAGAATTTACATAAATAAAGATTTACAATGAAGACAAAAGCAGTAAGGATATACGGAAAAAATGACATCCGGCTTGAAGAATTTGAATTGCCGCCGATAAATGATAATGAAATACTGGCTCAGGTTATCTCCGATAGTATTTGTATGTCATCATACAAAGCAGTGAAACAGGGAGCGGATCATAAAAGAGTCCCGAATGATATATCTGTGAATCCTACCATGATAGGCCACGAATTTAGCGGACTCATTAAAGAAGTTGGAAAGAAATGGCAGCATAAGTATCAGGCCGGGGATAAATTTTCCATTCAGCCCGCGCTGGGTTATGAAGGTAGTCCTATGGGAGTTCTTGGCGCTCCAGGTTATTCATACAGATATATAGGCGGTGATGCTACTTATATTATTATTCCGAATGAAGTCATGGAGACAGGCAGTCTGCTCGCTTATCAGGGGGAGAGTTTTTTCCAGGCTTCGCTTTCAGAACCTATGTCATGTATTGTTGGCGCCTTTCATGCCAGTTATCACACCAAAACTGGCGTGTACGTTCATGAGATGGGAATTAAAAAAGGCGGAAATATGGCCATACTGGCCGGTGTTGGCCCGATGGGTCTTGGAGCCATTGATTATGCTTTGCATTGCAATAGAAAACCCAGGCTTCTTGTTGTGACTGATATTGACGATTCCCGGTTGAAAAGAGCTGAGAGCATATACTCTATTAACGAGGCTGAGAAATGCGGTGTGAAGCTGAACTATGTGAATACAAAATCTTTTGCCAATCCGGTTGAGCATCTTAAAAGTCTTTCGAATAACACCGGTTTTGATGACGTATTTGTTTTTGCACCTGTAAAACCGGTTATTGAACAGGGAGATCAGATTCTTGGTTTTGACGGATGTCTTAATTTCTTTGCTGGACCAGCAGATCAGAATTTTAAAGCGGAATTCAATTTCTATAACGTTCACTACGCGTTCACTCATATTGTCGGAACCAGCGGGGGAAATACGGATGATATGAAAGAATCCCTTGACATGATGTCCAAAGGACTTCTCAATCCGGCTGTTATGATTACCCATATCGGAGGAATGGATGCTGTAATTGAAACGACCAAACATTTACCCGAAATACCCGGTGGTAAAAAGCTGATGTATACCAACATCTCCTTACCCCTTACAGCAATTGACGACTTTGCCGAAAAAGGAAAACAATCGCCCTTATTTAATCAATTGGACATCCTTGTTAAAAATAATAATGGCAACTGGTCAAAGGAAGCTGAACAATACCTTCTGACTCACGCGTCCGTAATATAATGGACGATTATAGTGCATAAAAAAAGCCGGATGATGTCGGCATCCGGCTAACGTACCTTTTATTAAGTCGAACCAATTAAAGTAATGAGGTACGTATAATATCTTAAATTCAGAATAAGACTTGACCCTTTACTTATTCTTCAAGTTCAATAACAACGCTATTTCTAAGCACTTTAATCACTATCTTCCTCATTTTCAATATGTCTGCCCAAATATACACAAATCATGTTTTTTCAAAATCACCAATTATCACTAAAACAAGAATTTAAATAATAAATTTAGGCATAAATTGATAAAGCCAATATACAATAAAATAATTACCCACCATATTAAAATTATGTTAAAATCATTTTCCTTAACCTGATTAAATTACTTGAAAAGGGTTGATAAAACATTCATGTTTTTGATTTAATGCTATTTATAATATAAAATTTAAAATCTATGCGCCTGAAAAAAATTAATTTTTTATTGTTTTGTTTAATTAAATTTATAATTAATTAATCAATATGTTTTTTAAGATAAAAAAAGAGGAAGACAAAGCTTCCTCTTTAGTCAATATCACATAATATTAATTCTTTACAATTTTTTCTGTGATTGAAACATTATTTTCAGTTATATATTTAACTAAATATAAACCATTAGCTAAACCGGAAACATTAACATCTTGTGTTTGGTCAGCTTCTACAACTGTTTTACCCACGAGATCAATAACTTTAACTTCCTTAACCATGGCACTGAATTGAATATCATCAGTTACAGGATTGGTTAAAATTCTAGCATTACCAATTACAGTTGGATTTTTTAGCGTGGTACAACCAGAAGCAAGAAGTCCAAGTGAATCAAGAAGATTAGAGTATGTAGGACAAGGCAAATCAGGTCCAAGCAAAACCTTACCGTCAAACAGCATAGTAGCCCATATATCGTTATTATTCGTACTCCACGCGGTCTGAACAAAAGAAGAAGCGGCTGTGGCAGCATCATATTCTATATTGGTAATATTAAAAGCTATAGAATTTCCTTCTGTCGCAGTATAAGGTGTTCCTCCGCCCGTGGCGCTACCGCCATTAGACATAGCCCATGAAAAACTAACCATCAACAAACCTTCATAACCTAATGAATGAATATTTGTACCACTAGCGCAACCATAAAAACTTTGATTTGATGCAGCATCTTGACTACCAGACACATAGTTAAACTGGCCTATCCAACCGGAAAAATTGGCTGTATTAGCAATAGGGTCAAGAAAAAAAGTCAATTTACGAGCACCAAGAGAATTCCAATTTGCAAATTCATCCTGATAGTCTGTAGCTGCATATCCAGGGGCAATAGAATCATAAGGGGCAACTTCTACCTCAAACTGACTGACTCCGGCGGTTGAAGCACCACTGTTACTATTATAAAGATATGAATTCGGATCGGAAACTTTTGTTAAAATATATAAATAATCAGCATCATATAATAACTTTGCCTGAGAAGAATAACCAGTTGGCGGTACACTCCATGTTGAATTAGTTGAAGGAGATTGTCCCCAAGGCCCACTAACGCCAAAATACCCATCAATCATAAGTGGATCACCTGGAATTGCATCCCATAATTGATCAATAGCCGAAGTATCATTGGTCCATAAACCAGGACTGAAATAATAGGCTGTGGCAACCGTTTTTGGACCATTAGCAGCTTGTGCAGTTAGCCATGTATTACTTCCACATTCAACATACCAACTACATGTAGGAGATTGAGTAAAAGCGATTACGCTTAAACTTAAACCTAATAGAAACAAGTAAATCTTTTTCATATGTATTAAAATTTATTATTAGTTAATAAATAAAAAAATCAGCCATAAAGATAACATATTTAACTTGAATATTTCAAGCTTTTATGAAATTAATTTCTTTAGGACACCTCAAAAAAACAAATTTTTAGAGCAGCCTTTTATGAGTAAAACCACAATCGTAGCTCATAAATGTCTACTAAACTTTTGATAATCACTATAATATTTTGCACTGATTATCCTGCTAATCCTTAAATAATATTTGCAACCTGTAACCTGTTTCTTTTTTAACTTCTGTATTCATCATGTGATGAACAGGAATAAACATACCGGGTTTTCCTTTTGCTTTAAAAAGCTCACGGGTAATAGGTTCAAACTCCAGATGTTGAGGCAGAGATACTTCGTTTTTATCAATATATCCTATAATTAATGGTCCAAAGTAATATTTATGGGTGCTTTTTACACTATTTAAATTTTCGGTTTTTTCTTCACCCGACTTTATTTTAAAAGATATTTCAATAAAATCTCCTTTTTTAAGTTCTGGTGAAACAGCAATAAAGCCGGCTTTGATTTCATAATTTACTTTATTACCATTAATGGTAATGATGGGATCCGTAATCCATCGAGGCATAAAAAATCTCAATTCCGGTTTTAAAGGCAGGTTGTTATCAATAACATCAAAATTAATTTTCCCGACAAAAGGATAATTAGTCGTTTCTTCCAGGATGATTGAATCATTTCCTATTCCAACTTTTATAACAGCATTATCAAAAGTCGTAAAGTAAATAATATTATGTAAGGTGTAAACCATATTTTCCGCGGCGCATGATAAGCCCTCGCCTCCACGCATGGTACAGCACCAGCTTGCTTCATCCAGCTCAACATGAAGAAAACAATTCTCCGCTCCGCTGCAATTATCACAGCCAAATCCACCGTTTGATCGCTGCCCCATTCCGATCGCGTTATAATATATGTGTTGAGCATCTTCAAGATATTCGGGTTTTCCCGTGATACGCCATAACCAAACGGAAACAATGTAAGAATCAATGAAAGCACAGGGTTCTGTCCATTGCGGACGACCAAACCAATTATAGTTCTCGTAATTTTCAGTCATCGCATTTTTCTTGTATAATATATACCTGCTTTCAACAGATGTAATTAAAGAAGTATCTTTTGTTATCTCATAATATCGCAGCAATCCTCTTAGCGCGGTCAGAGTAGCATGAGTCTGTGCTTTTAACTTAAGCAGATCCATCTGAAGAAATTTAGTCGCCATTTCATCAATTATTCCTTTTAATTCCGGTCGTTGAGTAACCTGATACGACTGAACTACACCGTCCATAAAAATAAAGTCACAGCCAATATCGGAAGATAAAATCCAGTGGCCTGTTTTTTGTGCCATCCGGTTTCCGGAGAATGCACCGTTATGAGTTCTCTTATCAGGATCTATAGGATATTGCGCGTGCAAACCTTTCGTCGGGATCACCAGATTATCAATTATTGTATTAATCATTTTCAAAACTGCCGGATCTTTCTTCCAGAGATAATATTCGCAGAGTCCCCGTAATACCCATCCATGCGAAGAGAGTTGTTGTTCATCGGCTTCCCCGGAAGTATGGTTGGTGCCAAAATATCCTTTGGCATTCATTTTTTTAGGGAATAAATGAATTATCGAATCAAGATATACAGGAGAACGATGCGTAGCCTGAGCATCCATCACCAAACCGAGAACAGTTCTCCCCTCTTTATCACCGGGCCACCAACCGCTTTCTTCTTCTGAAAGAAACACAGAATCAGGCTGGTATTTGCTTTCTTCCAACCTGTTGAAATTCTTTAAAAGACGTGTTAATAACTCTCCCTGTACTCTCAAATCAGAAAAAGCTATTGGTTTGGGCTCTTCCTGCTTTCTTTTATTAAAAATAGAGCAGGATGTGGAAGTGATGTATATTAGTAGTATCACAAAAACCTTTGTTAATAAATAAGATCTGGGGTTCATAAAAAATAGATTTTATTTTGTTTTCTAAAAGAGAGTAAATTTAAAAGATTTCGGGAAGAACCAATTAAAAAAATTCAACTATTTTATATTTAAGATGAAAACCAATTATTTGCTGGTGGGAGTACCGGGCAACCGGGGTTCTGAATACCCTATGACAGGATGGTATTTTATTCCCTGATAATATTTTTATAATGCTGATATAAGTTGACTATCTCGCTAACATATTTATTTGTTTGCTTACCTATACAATATCCGCACTTAATATCCGGATCCTGATAAAATTTCGGATTGGATTTATTGAGCAAACAACTGTCCACATTTCCTTCCCATACAGAAGGATTTTTATTTGTTTTTCCAGCGATCACCTGTGCATCTATAATGTGACCTAAGCCAATGTTATAAGCTGCTAAAACAAATTTGATACGCTCCTCTTTGTTTGGAATTTCTTTGTTAAATTTATGATCAAGAATACGAAGCATTCTGACTCCGGCCCGTATATGTGCTTCCGGAGATGAAGTACTGTTCACGCCAAAACGCACTGCCGTATGTGGCATTAATTGCATAATACCAAATGCACCTTTATGGGAAATAACATTGGATCTGAACTTTGATTCATTATAAATCAATGCTGCCAGCAATCGCCAGTCCCAGTTAAGCTCTTTACTATACTTCTTGATCAGTTCATCATACTGAGAAATTCTGCTGCTATTGAATACATAATAATCATTATTAATCAATCTGGTATCAATCGGATTCTTAAAATATTTTTGACACAGTGCCGCGTATCTGTTCGTCTTCTTATATTGGATCATCCAGGTATTGAGAAGTTGTAACAACTCAGGTGATGATTTCCTTACTGCCCACGACAAATCCTCATAATCAGAAATTGCAGTTAAAGCGTCAAGTTCAGAAGAATAATTTTCATTTACCAACGCGCCCATTTCATCACACAAGGTATAATCAATTTTGCTATTAGCAACTTCACCTATCAGTTGATCCGATTGTTTGGAAACCTCAATAATATTTATAGTACCACATATTCCGGAAGAAATATTTTTTAACGCGTTTGCAAACACCGAATTCTTCTGGACATAAATAGTTTTTCCACAAAGCTGATATACATTACGTATTAATTTCCCTTCCAACTCTTCTTCTGACAGTTTTTCCCAGTTGGCAGGTTTTCTTTGCACAAGCACCTGTCGGGTCTTCATAAGTGGTTCGGTAAATGAAAATAATGCTCCCTGATTTTTTGAATGCGTCAGATTAATCGCGATCAGATCACAATCGCCTTCTTTCAGGGTAGAAAAAGAATTGTCCAGATTATTTTCTGCTTTTAATTCTAATTTCAGACCAGAAAAATCAGCAAAATCCTTTAACAGTTCAAGTTGAAATCCCATCGCGTTACCTTTATAAATAAAGTAGTTGATGGTGTTGTAATCTGTGATTGCTACAAGTTTGCCTCTTTGTTTGATTTGTTGGAGATCAATTTTTACTTCAGATTTCTGTGCTGAGTGATTGCACGAATTAAAAAGAATAAAATAAGTTAAAGAGACAAATAACGCAAAATATCTTTTCAAATACATCTTGTTATTTTAAGTTCATATAAGAATGAAGTTGCAAATATACGATTTATATTGTAATAAACAATTCCTATAAACTTATGTTCAGTGTTTAGTCATAGAACAGCCATGTCAACCCAATTTTAAGAGATTTTGTATCCATGGGATAATGATAAGCATTAAAATAATTTAATCCTGAAAAACCCGAATTAACGTGCTCATACATAATGAAAAACAGAAATCTTTTCAAACCAAATTTTCCAAAAACATTTACATAGGGGTAATTACCTGATTTCTTTTCATTTTGATGATAAAATAATCCTGTTTCAGGATTATACCCATCCATAAAAAATGCTGAATTCCAATAAAAATCAGCACCCAGTTGTACATGAAGCTGTCCCCCGGTATTTCTAAAGTTAAAAGTATGATCAAAATAAGTCGAATTATAACCTGAAAGTTTTGGTAATCTGACTATAGTATCATTACTTGTAATTTGATATACGATTTTAAAGTAACTACAGAATTTTCCCAAAACGAAAAGCTTGTTTATTGATAATGAACCTACATTTACCGGTTTATTATATTGATAAGGTGAAATGGAATCAATACAGATTATATTATTAATAATTCCATAATTAATAGAAATATTAATTTTATCGCTGACTGATGTATATCCAATGGAGGCATGTGTATAGCCTGTCTGATTAAAAGTCGGAAGATATTTGGTCTGATTAAAATCATTGGTGTTATTGGTCCATCTGTACCTGTTTGATTCGAAGTTTTGAAGCATATAAGAGGGTCTTGTCAGTTCGTAGGAAGCATTTAAAAAAATAATATTATTTTTATCTAATGCTTGTTTCAGATTCAATTTTAAAGAAATATCACCATGATTATATCCACTGATTCCATATTGACCTTTAAAAGTCCAGTAAAGTTTATGATCAGGCAGTGCAGTCAGATAAAATTTAAAATAATGATCCGGATATGAAAATTTACTCTTCCAGGAATATAAAGAATCGTTAAGGATAGGTGTTTGTACCAGACTGTTTCCGGAGATGACATAGGTATTTCTTAAAAATACGTTCATTGAATCACGGGAATACTGATACTTCAATATGTTTTGCACATTTAGCAGGGAAACGCCCCACCTGAAAACATTAAATACCTTTCCAAAATTAACCTGAACTTCATTATTCAAAGACCATGAAAAAGAAGAGTCAACATAATTACCTAATGATTTATTTTTATTATAAAAGACGGTATCATTATCTTCATACTGTCTTTTATTTCTTTCGAAATAAACTATATAACTGATTGAATTATTTCTTTCATTTTCATTGGATGTATCGGCGAAAGATAACAATCTGTCAAAAAATATACTTTGATTCAGGTATACATTCATATTTTTATATTTGCTGGTGGCAGATTCTAAATTTACAGTTGCATCGAGGTTATTTGTTACGATATGCTTTAATGAGCTATCAACAATACCGCCATTTTCCTGCCTGTTAATAATATTATAATTGATATTAAAATAATATCCATATCGCTTTCTTTTATAACTTGAAAATGCTGTTAAAGACTGGTTGACAATTTTCTGGTCAGAATATTGTCCATAATTAGAGAACACACTATAATCCAATCCAACATTCAAATCCCTATTAACATTTTGCGTATGTATAATATGCAGATTTTCATTGTCCATTAATTTAACAGTATTCGTTGAGT
>Ga0182030_10013001_pt1 | contig 16617 bp, 10 predicted proteins | sample 812S3MmetaG_FD_121299 | JGI IMG/M metagenome (GOLD analysis project Ga0182030, IMG submission 121299) | Permafrost microbial communities from Stordalen Mire, Sweden - 812S3M metaG (Illumina Assembly) | ecosystem: Environmental > Terrestrial > Soil > Wetlands > Permafrost | place: Sweden...
CACGACCGAGGTGAGTAGGCCGAGCACGCAAGTTGAACCGGCGAATTGTGAAGCGCGCGCGGTCACGAGGGAGAGGCTCGCGCGGCTGCTGCGCGGCGATCTCGATGTCATCGTGCTCAAGGCCTTGGCGAAGGAGCCGGGAGAGCGCTACGCGAGCGCAGCGAGCATGGCGGAGGATTTGCGGCGGCATATGCAGAGTGAAGCCATCCGGGCGCAGCCTCCCTCGCTGTCGTATCGCGCGCGCAAGTTCGTGCGCCGGCGGCGAACGGGGGTCGCGGTGGCTGCACTGGTGGTTGTCGTTGTTGTTGCGTCAGTGGGATACGAGACGCATCGCGTTGCCACGGAACCGGCGCGAGAAATAGCGGCACTGCCGGCGGCGAAGCCTCTGGGAGACAAATCCATTGCGGTACTGCCGTTCGTGGATTTAAGCGAGAAGAAGGATCAGGAGTATTTCTCGGACGGACTTTCTGAAGAGCTGATCGAACGGCTAGCGCAAGTGAAAGAACTACAGGTCATTGCTCGTACTTCGTCTTTTTACTTCAAAAGCAAGCCCGTGACGATTCCGCAGATTGCGAAGACCTTAGGTGTTGTGCACGTGCTGGAGGGAAGCGTACGCCGGGCCGGGAATACCCTTCGTGTGACCGCGCAGCTAATTCGAGCCGCAAGCGGTGCGCAACTGTGGTCCGGCACTTTCGACCGCAATGTGAGAGATATTTTCGCGGTGCAGGATGAGGTCGCGGTGGCCGTCGTCGAAGCCCTGAAGCTCAACCTTGTGTCACAGCTACCACTCAGGGATCTCGAGCGCAGCGACAATGCGGAGGCATATGACCAGTACTTACTGGGCAGACATTTTAGCTCCAGTAAGAATCTCGACGGCTTTCGTCAGGGCGCGGCGGCCGATCGGAGAGCCGTGGCACTCGACCCGGGATACGCCGCGGCCTACGCGGCCTTGGCCATGAACGAAAATAATGTCGCCTCCTACAGCGACGATACGTCGGCCTATGAGCGCGCGGGCGTAGCTGCAGAGAAGGCCATTGAGCTTGCGCCGGAACTGGCCGCCGGCTACCGTGCACGCGCCGGCACGCGACTACTTACATTGGATTTTGCGGGAGGGCGTGGAGATGCGGAAAAAGCGGTGACGCTGGCGTCGGGCGACAGCGGTGCTCAGAACGACTACGGGTACATGCTGGCAACGTTTGGGCGCCTTCCCGAAGCTGTCGCGGCGATGCACAAGGCCATCGAGCTAGACCCGCTCAATAGTAATGCCTGGGGCAACTTGGGTATCTTCCTGATTTCGCGCAGAGATTTCGCGGGAGCCAGGCGGGCGCTCGAGCGATCGCTCGCACTCAGCCCAGACGACACAATTGAGCACTCCAATTTGGGGGTACTCGACTTGATGGAGGGTCGTTTGCAGGATGCGCTAGTAGAGTTTAAAAGAAGCGGCGATGAAGGAATTCATCAGGCTGGCGAGGCAATGGTGGAGCACACGCTCGGTGACGAGGGGAAATCTCAGCACTCTCTGGAAAGTCTGATCGCGAAGCATGCTTCGGACTCTGCGTATCAAATCTGTCAGGTGTATGCATGGCGCGGAGAGAACGGCAAGGCATTTGAATGGATGTACCGGGCTTATCAACAGCGCGATAGCGGCATAGATGAAATCAGCTACGATCCTTTGCTATCTGGTTTGCGAAGCGATCCGCGCTACCGGGCGATGCTGAACAAGCTCAATCTGAACGATTGAGACGGCAGGTCAGAAGGTAATCGGTGGGCGGTGAACGGTTGAGCCCGGCGTCTCTCGACGGCAATAGCCGTTTAGCGGTCAGATCATGTTGAGTTGCGCGAGGCGCTGTTGATACAGCCGATTGAGGGAGGCATGAATGATCAACTCATGCTCCCGGGCGTTGGATAGCATCATCCTGTTCACATGCATGTGTGTCAGTGAACGTACGATTTCTTGAAGCGATATCGTCAATTGCTGCCCGGCCGCCAGTTCAAAAAAGCGTGCCGCCAGCTGCTCAAGCCGGGCATTGAACGCGATCAGCGGTGGCTGCACCCAGCGCAATTGGGCCGGACCGGCCGCTTGATCATCAAGTAGCGATTCGAGTACTCTGCGTTCCTTCCTGTACCGACGACTCAGTTGGCCTTCGAACGCCTTACCGAGGCCGAATTGGATACGCATAGTGGCGTCCGTAAACCTGGCCTGGCTTTGCCGCATCGGAAGATCGAACCCAAATGCGTTGTGATATATGTCGATTATCTTCATCGATACCTTCCAGCGCCAAGCCGAACTCCCATCTACGGGAGCCATTCTTAGCAAGTCGCCAACAAGTTCGCTATCGGCATGAAAGACCTCCTCCGCGATCTCGATTGCCTCGCTTCCACCGTAGCGGTGGACTTCGCGCTCGTAGGTGTCCCATTGACAACGCCAAATGGCGCTACCTGCGGTCCATTGATTGAAAAGACGTTCCAATTGTGGCCGGAGATGCCGCCGGAGCGCCTCGGGGTTTCCATGAAAGCGCAGACGCAGGTGATCATCGGTGTCGCGGTACCGAACAAAATGCCACCGGTCAATGGCGCCGATAGTTAGAGCTTGACGGACCACATCGGCGATGGTCGTGAGCAAGACTTGCTCCGTCGCCAGCAAACTCCCGTAGACCTTGGCATATAGCCAGTCGCTGCCTGGCGCAAACCGCCTTTGACGGGGGCGCGGATCTGGCTGACCGGGCGTCGTAGGCGGTAAAGGGCGGTCCGAGCGGCGGCGCAAGAATGGGATCATCACTTCATGCGCGTGGTGCCCCTTCGGACCGCGGAGGCAGAATTCGTCCGGCTGTGGCACGAGTTCTCTAACATGTTCCAATCGAGAACGGCCCAATTCGTCGATCAGAGCGTCAACGCATAGGGGATTGTCGAGATCGAACGACAGCCAATTGTCCAAATCGCCCACTTGGATCCACCGAGGTATACCGCGTTGCACCCGTAGGGATTCAACCGCTGACTGCCGCCTTGCGGTGGGCAATTGCGCCAGCTCGGAGGTCAGTGCGCGATCAATGCGCCATAATGCGGGGCACAGCACCACGCGACCGTAGCAGACTCTCGGGAGAAATCGAGCGTTGCCGAACAGGGTGCCCCAGGAGAAACTGAGCCCGGCGGCGCCGTCCTGCAAGGCCAGTGCCGCTAGAAATCGATAGACGCTAGCGTGAGCCCCGGAGGCATTGTGGGCGTTTGACTTCCGCGGCAAAACCTCCCTGCCGAGGGACTGTGAGCGAAGGATGATGCGGTTCGCCTCGACCGACACTGTGAGATCCGAGAGCAGAATCTGGTCGGCGGACTTGAGGCCGGATTCGCCCAGATAAACCAGGTCTTTGGCACGAAAGTCGGGATGGGAGATTATGTTGGCCGCTCGATCGTCAGGAAGGTGGACAATCTCGGCGAAGATCGCGTCGGGACGCAAGGCCTCCTCGTTCCGAAGTAGGGCCTCGAGCTTTGCATTCAGCACAGCGTCCGAGCGACAAAAGCGGCCCATCGGGCCAACGCCCTGAGATGCGGATGAAAGTAAGAAGCAGGGTCTGTCGCCCATAACGTCGTTGGGTGGTTCAATCACCGATCCGAACACGGTGAACAGGTCGGGTAAGGGCAATGGATCGCTGACCATCAACTGGGTGACATCCTCATCGCTTAGTTGGATCTCGCGCCTTTGTTCGGACCAAGCGATCTCAACGAGTTGGATCAGGCGCCTGAGTTGTCGGTCGGCTGTATGGGGCCGCGCGTCATTGGTATGTTCGAACTTGAAATCTGAAAGCAGGCCTTCGTTCCGCCGGTTGGCGGGGTCTACCTCAAATCCGATACCGCTTTCCTCGTCGAGCGCGGTCACCAGCTCGATCACACGGTCACCATATCGATCGGCGAATCGGTCGCGGAATTTCTGCAGCGGAGTGTGTGGCCAACCGCCAGGACTGATCTTCCGCAGAACTTCCACGGCACCGAGGATGTCGGGCAGAATCGATCGCGGCAGTGATAACTGAGGAGTCTCGCGGTGCAGATCGACGTGAATCACGTGGCGTCCATCGGCACCTTCTAATTGACCCACTAGAGATTGGGCGAGGGCCTCGTATTCCTCCCGAAGGCCGGCGACGTCGTTCGCATCGAGGGCAGTGAGCCGCTCGGTAGCCGACTGTAAAGTCGCATGGAAGCCTGCGAGTGCCGGGGACTCGGCTGCTACATCGATCAAGCGACGCACCGGATCCTGACCGGTCAGGGTGGGAGCGAGCGTAGAAACCAGTATTTGACTGTCGATCAGCTGGTTCAGGTAGTGGTCCGCCTGAGGTCGCGTGACCCCCGGGGCGCGGGAGAGAATTAAAACCATGATATCGACGAACTTCAGACCGGGTGCACAGGATTCAAGTAGCCGATCGAGCAGTTCCGTAGATTCAATGCGGACCAGCTTTTGCAGAGATTGGCCGCGCTCTGCTCGTACATCGACATACTGCCACCCGTCCTCGCGCTTGATGAGGGTCGTGTTCGGTACATAGCAAAGCTCCCGTCGAATTGCGGCTTTGGACACCTGTTGTCTGCAGAATGGGTGGATGAAGCCGAGGTCGATGCTGGAATGCCGACGGAGGGTATCGCTGGGTCCGAGCTCGAATTGCAAGTCGGGGCCGACGCGGCCTGTCGAGAACGAGGCGAAAAGTCCGAATGGCGTGGCACGCGTTGTCATCCGCAGAAAATAGCGAAACAGCGCTGGCCGCAGCGACTCGAAGGTATGAGGTGTTGGCTGGCTGAGCCAGTGCGTGAGCCGCTTGCTCAACGACGGAGAGCCGATGTAGATAGCGGCTTGTACCAGGGGGTCGCGAATCCAAGCTTGGAAGGTAACCTCGGGCGCGCCGAGTCCCGTGTCAGTCGGCGGCAACCCTTGATCCGATGTCCGCGGTCTCAAAGCCGATCCCGTATGGAGAGACTCGATTGGGAGCATGGCGGCCCGCATGACGAAGAAATCTGCAGCAGCAAATTCCACCGAAACAGAATTGGGAGGGGCCACGCTTATCAAGCGTGGCCCCGACTGCCAGGACGGGTTCCCACTTTGCACTTAATCGTTCTGCTCTGAAGTTGGGGGCTAATTGAAAGCCGGCGGAGACGGATTTATACGGGAAGCGCCCCCGCCCGCTACTGCGCCAAGTTCGGCATTGGTCAGTGTGCGCATGACCTCCCGCCGAAGGCGTAGCATCGGCGGAACGTCGTGGCTACCGCCTTTCGCGTCGGCGTCGGCCACCGCAATGGCGTTCTCGGTATCTTGGACTTTGCTCATGTTGGATTCTCCTAGGGGAAGTAAAGTAAGTTCGACACAATTAAAATTGAGGCCGTATCGCGGTGACCGTAAAACAACCACTCGTTTCGGCGTCTCATTGATTAGGGCACGGTTCGAGGGGGAAAGCCGACATCTGAAATTAAGAGGAAGGCGGACGGTCGCCCGGCGGCGACCTCGGTGCTGCCGCACCTAGAGGGTTGCGCGGGGGATCGAATGGCAATCGGTGTGCGGAGCGGGGTGATCAGGAGGTTGATCCGGCAATGGTCCCAGTAGCGTGGCGAGCCGCTCTGATGCACAGTTAGGCACTCAACTGGAGCTGGGAATAGGGAAAGCAATGGGACTGTCGAGCGCTCAGATGGTGCGGATGAGCAGGCTGCTCGATGAGGCACTTGAGCTCGATGAGGCAGGGCGGCGGGAATGGCTCGTATCTCTGCGCGATGATGCTGAGATCGCGCCGAGCGCGAACGACGCCGAGTCTTATGCGTGCATCAGAATGGTGAGGGCATCCTTCGAGTGGGCTCCTCAACATCGAGGTTGCGCGCTACGAGACCGGCTCGGTTGCGCGGCGGCGCATAGACCGGTGATTGACAGCGCCCTCCTTGATCGGCGGGACCGACCGGGCAGGCGGATCGCGCTACGATGTGCACTTCTTGATGATAGGTCGAATTCGGGCGCACCGGAGTAAAAAGTCTGGCCACCGTACTCGCAGAAACAAGCAGTACCAAAGCGGAACACGCCGCAAAAACATGCATTTCCCTATCGGTGCCAAAAGACATGGTGGTCTCCTTTCGATCGGGCGTCGGTTTAGTTGGCGATGTCGGGGGGTTGATGAGGTCGACGCCGACGTAGGAGGCGCCTTGCTCATTCCATGTGGTTGGTCAGCCGGGCACAAAATCGTCGGTGACAACCGCGGGGATACCCCACACGGTCACGATATATGGGCCCTCACCGTGGTTCGGATCGAGCGCGCGGATGTGCATAGGGGATCCGGTCGGAAAGGAGAGATCTTGAAGGTCTGACTGCGGTGAACAGGCGGCGATCAAGAGTGTTGATCCGAGTAAACCGAGAAGGCTTTTCATGGGTGTTCTCCAGGTTGGGGTTTGGTGTAGTCGCCGAGCCGTCCAGTGACGTCTCTCACTGAAGAAGACACCGTGCTGTTGGGGATTACGACATTGGAAAGCAGAAATTGAATTAGGGGGTGGAATTCGAGGGGATAAAGGAGAAGGCGGACGGCGCCGTGGGCGCCTCGGCGGCGGTGCCGCCCAGAACGTTTTGCAAGGTTCGACGTGTGACGTGGGACCCGGGCGAGGGGAGGTGCGGGTCGTGGGGGACGCGATGCGCTGTTCCGGCGTGCGGGCCGGCCTTCAGTCGACATTCACCGAGCCTGCGCCGCGGGGCGGGAGTTCGGGTTCATGGGCCGGGGCGTGCAAGACAGGAAGTCTTGCCCGCAGCCTCCATGGATGGATTTACGGCGGCCCGGAACGTGAATTCGAACTCCCGCCCCTCTGTGCCCCCGGGGTGGGTGACTGGCGGCTATTGCCGCCGCTCTCGCACATATCGGTACACCGGCAGCGACTCCAAGAACGGATGCGCCTCGAGCTTGGATTGCCGGACGCGCGGGGGTCGTCGGGATCTACGAGTTCTGGGAAGCGCACGTGAGGAGGTTCGGCGCGCCGGCCTTTTGGATAGATCAGGGGAAGCTCGGCGGCGATTTGGATCCGGCCGCGGCCGCGTGGGTCGAGGTGGGCGTAGAGCACGTTGGCGCGGATGTTCTGGTAACGGTCCTTGACCAATGCCAGATGAGTCTCGCGGCGGTCGAGGGTGGCTAATCGCTCCCGATCCTTGAGGGACGTCGGCGCGCCGAGGTTGATCAGTATCTCGTCGATCCCCTCGATGGACTTGCGATAGACCGCGCGGGTGTTGGCGCGCGTGAAGGTGACGGAGGCGGGCGTCGCCTTGAGAAGGGGGATCTTGCGGTACGCGGCCAAGAGATTGAGGTCGCTCCGCTGGATATTTCGCAGCAGCACGCGGATGGCGGGAATGGCTTTGGTGGGGCCCGTGGTGCCCTTTACTGGAATGCGGATGCGGATCCTTTGTAGGGGCGTGCAGATCTTTTTGAATGCAGCCTTGGCGGCATTCACTCGTTCTGCGAGTCGCAGGATGTCCGCGCCGGCGCCGATGACGCCGAGGCAGGTCACGGAATCGCCGACGACATCGTCCATGCGGAAGTCGATAGCTGAATACGCCTCGCAGGCGAGGCGTATCGGGCTGGCCTGGGAGAGAGTGGATTCGATCTGCACCGACACGGCGTCGTGAGCGGGAGTGTACGGAGTATGTATAATATGGGCTAAATTTCGCCACTTTTGCATAAGCAAGATACCGTCGCGGAGAGATTCTCCCGCGAGGTATTGATCGATGTCGCCCGCCGTGTGCACAAGGGAGCTTTCCAGTGCGGCCGATGCGGACGAATACGCCGGCGCCTGGGTTTCTAACTCTCTGCACACTCGTTCCAGTATCGTTTACCGATGGATCGCGCAGCTTGTCCGCGTCGTTTGAGCGCACCTGTCAGATCGGAATGTCGTTCCCGATTGTTCTCGGCGCTGGGCTCATTTCCGTGGATTCTTGTGTCGTGGGTGTGCCTTGCCGGTGTTCAGGCGCCGTCGGATCCACTCGACGCCCCGGCGGTCATCACAGTTCCTGCACAACCGCTCGGCGATGCGCTGCGCGCGATCGCCAAGCAGGCGAATCTGCAAATTCTGTTCGATGCTAAGCTGGTCGCCGGACGCACGGTGAAACCCCTCGGCGAAGCCGCCTCGGTGCGGGTAGCGCTCGCCGAGCTGCTGCAGGGAACGGATCTCGAGGCACATGAACTCGGCCCGGGCATCGTGGTCATTCGCCGCGGCAAGGAAAATCCGACGAGGCCGTCCGCGGCAGTTTCGTTGGCGAATGCAAGCTCGCCCACATCATTGGCTGAGTCCCTGGGGTTGGGAGAGGTTCTGGTGACCGCGGAAAGGCGTGTGCAGCGCTTGCAGGACGTGCCGATCAGCGTCAGTGCTTATGGTCCGGGAGTGATGGACGCGCAGGGATCGCGAAGCATCGATGACATTGCGCGTCTGACGCCCGGCGTCGATTTCGAACGCGGCACCAATTACAACTCCGAGTCCTCTACCATTTCGATCCGCGGTATCTCATCGGTGGCGGGTGCAGCCACCACCGGCGTGTACATCGACGACACGCCGATCCAGAGCCGGCAACTCTCGTTTGGGACGTTTGATGCGTTTCCCCAACTTTTCGATCTGGACCGAGTCGAAGTGCTGCGCGGTCCGCAAGGTACGCTGTTCGGATCCGGTTCGGAGGGGGGTACGATCCGCTTCATTACCCCAGAGCCGAATCTAGACGAGGCCGCTCTCTATGCGCGCACCGAAAGCGGCGGTACCTCGCATGGTGGGCCCATCGCCGAGCTGGGCGTGGCCGGAGGAACTCCGATTGTCGAGGATGAAATCGCATTCCGGGGGAGCCTTTCCTATCGTTACGAGGGCGGCTACGTCGATCGGGTCGATTGGCACACGCAACAGATCGTTGATCCTAACTCAAACGCGAACACGACCAAGACGGCGCGGCTGTCGGTCAAATGGGCGGCCAACGATCGCGTGTCGATCACACCCTCGTTCTATTATCAGGCTCGCCACGTGGACGACACCGCGGCGTGGTGGGCTCCCGTGCCCGGAACCCCGAACCCGACGGGCGCGCAGTTCGAAGCCCCCTTTTACAACGGCAATGCGATCGCCAACCCGAGCACCGACACCTTCGCGCTGTCGGCGGTCAAGGTCGACTGGAATTTGGGCTCCCTGCGGGTGTTGTCGAATACCTCCTACTTCAAGCGCAACGAGCGGGCGGTCACCGACTTCACCGAGTATGACCGAGCCGTGTTCCTTGGGAATCCCTACCCGCCCGCGGGTGCTGAGGCGCCAACGTACTGGCGAGACGATCAATCGAATTGGACGCAGGAACTGCGTGCCGAGTCATCCGATGCCAATGCGCGCACCCGATGGACCGCGGGGCTTTTCTACCAGCATGCGTCAGAAAGCACGGTCGAGAACGTTTATGACCCATCGCTCGTGGCTCAGCTTCGTTTACCGGTCTACAAGGGGGGATACCTCTATTACCAAGAGCCGCTGAGCGCGCTCGACACGCAGATCGCGGTATTCGGGCAGAGTGATTTTACGCTGACGGAGCCGCTCACGCTCACCCTCGGGCTGCGCTATGAGAGAGCGGCTTACAGCGGATTTGCCTACTACGCAGGTCCGGTCGTCGGGACGCCCATCGCCAGCTCAGGCTCATTTACCGAGTATCCGGTGACGCCCAAAGTGGGTCTCAACTATCGTTTCGACCCCCAGACCATGGCGTACGCCTCGGTAGCAAAGGGATATCGGATCGGAGGGACCAATCCGGCGGTCGGTCAGTTCTGCTACGGCGGACCGGATAGCGCCTTGGGCTCGATCGGTCTCACGCAGGTTCCTCCCAAATACGACTCGGACAGCGTATGGAGCTATGAAGTCGGCACCAAGAGCTCTTTCGCGGACGGGCAAGCCCTGATTGACGCAAGCGCCTACCTCATTAAATGGAACGGCATCCAGCAGAACGTTCCGCTCAACGCGTGTGGTTTTCAGTTTACGGCAAATTTGGGGGAGGCCGAGAGCAAAGGCTTTGACCTGCGCGCCGAATTCAAACTCGACGATGCCCTGAGCATCGGGGGCACTTTCGGCGTCACTGACGCGTTCTATACGACGACCGTAAAGCTCGCGCCAACCGCGCTGTCGATCGTCGAGGCTGGGGATCACCTTGCAGGCTCACCTTGGAAGGCGGCTCTGTTCAGCCAGGTGAATTTCCCCCTGGTTGCGCACGACGGCTATGCCCGTATCGATTTCCAATACGCGGCCAAGCAAACAGACGCGGTACCGGGCCAGGATCCCCTGGACGGCCGATACGGCCTTTGGTACCCGAGTATCCCCGCGCAGAGCTACACCTCCGTGCGCAGCGGGATCAAGTGGGGCGCCTACGATTTGTCGCTCTTTGCACAGAATCTGTTCGACAGCCATCCCCGACTCACGGTGAACCAGGACGTGCCCGGCCCGACAGGCGGAACACCGCTTCTCTACGTCATCTCCTGGCGGCCGCGCACGATCGGCCTCACGCTGACCGCCCACCGTTAGCCGGAACGCCAAGGTTGGCGGGCGCGGGACGCTCGTGCGTATGGGTACCTAAGAGCCGTGCGCGGACTGTCCGCGCGCCGCGGCCGATATTCTCATTGGAGGGTGATCATGTCGATCGTGTCTCGGTACCTGAGATGCTGCGAGTGCATCGCGCTGCTCGCCCTCCTGTCCGTCTTTCCCGGCGGCCGCGCTTTTTCGGACCCGGCCGATGTGCCGGGGGAGAAGTCCGACGCCAGTCTTGAGGAAATCACGGTGACCGCGCAACGGCGTACCGAGCGGCTGCAGGACGTGCCGCTCAGCGTCAGCGTCTACAGTCAAGCAGCCATGGACGCGCAAGGGACCCGCGCGATCGACGATATCGCCCGCCTGACTCCAGGGGTATATTTCGTCCGGGGCACCATCAACAATAATTCCGAGTCCTCGGACATCTCCATACGGGGAATTCAATCGACCGCGGGTGCCGCGACCACGGGGATCTACATCGACGACACGCCAATCCAGAGCCGGCACCTCTCGTTCGGGACGTTCAGTGCCTACCCGGAGCTGTTCGACATCGATCGTGTTGAGGTGCTGCGTGGCCCTCAGGGCACACTTTTTGGATCGGGATCGGAGGGAGGCACCGTGCGCTTCATCACGCCGGATCCGAGCCTCAGCCAGTATTCGATGTACGCGCGCTCCGAGCTCGCCACGACCTATCATGCCGACGGGGTAGAAGAGCTCGGCCTCGCCGGCGGCGGCCCCGTCATCGATGACACGCTCGGGTTTCGCGCGAGCGTGTCGTTTCGCCACGAGGGTGGTTACGTCGATCGCGTCGACTGGCATACAGGACAGGTGGTGGATCCGAATTCCAACGCGGATACCACCAAGACCGCGCGGCTGGCACTCAAGTGGGCAGCGGGCGCTAATTTGACCGTCACACCGTCGCTCTACTACCAGACCCGGCATGTCGATGACTCGTCATCGTGGTGGGATATCCAGCCGGGAACGCCGCCGCCGGATCCGACCGGTGGGCAGTTTGCGCAGACGCTGCGCAACGGAAACGAAATCGCACAGCCCAGCACTGATGATTTCTCCTTATCGGCGGTGAAGATCGATTGGAACTTGGGCGCCGTTCGGCTCGTCTCGAACACCTCTTACTACAAGCGCAATCAGACCGCGGTCTCGGATTACTCGGCCGTGGATCGAGCGATCTTCTTGGGAGACCCGTATCCCTCGGAACCCGTACAAGCGCCGGGGTACTGGGCGGACGATCAGGAGAACTGGACCGAGGAGGTGCGGCTCGAGTCTACCGATGCGGGGGCGCGCGTGAACTGGACCACGGGCTTGTTCTACCAGCATGCGAAAGAGAACACCATTGAAAACGTCTACGACCCCGCATTGCTCACAGCCATCGATGAGCCCGTGGGCGATGGGTACATTTACAAGCAAGATCCGTTCAGCTCGATCGACAAGCAGATTGCGCTCTTTGGGCAGGCCGATATCCGGTTGACGGATCGGCTCAAGGCGACCTTGGGCCTTCGGGTGTCGAAGGCGGATTTCACCGGTCAAGCCGACTACAGCGGCTTTGTGGTAGGACCCCCGGTCTCGAGCGCCGCCTCGATCAGCGAGCACCCAGTGACGCCGAAATTCGGCCTGACCTATCAGTTCGATCCCGACAATCTGCTCTATGCAACGGTGGCGAAAGGCTACCGCATCGGTGGTGCCAATCCGGATATCGGCCAGTTCTGCGATTTCAAGCCCTACGGCTTGACCGGAGTACCGCCCCAATACAGCTCGGATGACGTGTGGAGCTACGAACTTGGCACGAAGAACATCTTCGACGACCGGCGCCTGCTGGTGGATGCGAGCGTGTATTTCATCAAATGGAACAACATCCAGCAAAATGTCGCGCTGCCTTGCGGATTCCAGTTCACCGCCAATCTCGGCGCGGCCGAAAGCCGCGGCATTGATCTACAAACACAATTCAAAGTGAGCGAGGGGTTCAGCGTGGGCGGTACCTTCGGCTTCACCAATGCGAGCTATACGGAGACCGTCTTCGCCACGCAGGTGGCGGCCGAGACGCCGGGGTCGTTTTCGATCGTGCAGGACGGCGATCACCTGCCCGCGGCGCCTTGGATGGTGGCGTTGTTCGGGCAGGCGAGCTTCCCGTTGTTTTCTGTCAACGGCTACGCGCGCGCGGATTATCAGTACAGCGCGAAACAGACTGCGCTTGTGGCCGCTCAAGATCTACGAAACGGTGGACTGCCTACCGCGTATCCGCCCATTCCATCCACCTCTTACACCTCGCTTCGCACCGGGGCGAAATGGGCCGGGTTCGACGTATCGCTATTCGCGCAAAATGTCTTCAACACGCAGCCGAAACTCTCGGTGATCGACAACGCGGGCGTGCAATCTCCGCTGTTTCAAGCTATTACCTGGCGGCCTCGCACCGTCGGAGTGACCGCCACTTATCGCTACTAGGAGAGCCGTATGTTTGCAGGCAACCGGTTCTTCTCGCGCGCGCGCGGCGTGAGGAAGTGGTCGATCGCGCTCGCGGTTGCGGCATACGCATGCGCAGTACCACGCCTCGGGCTTGCCGATAAGAACGCGGAACCGCCCGCAGCCGACCTGATCATGACCAACGGTCACATCAAGACCACGTCCGGATGGTCCGAGGCCATAGCGGTCCGCAAGGGAATCATCGTGGCCGTCGGTGGCGTGGCGCAGATGAACGTGTTCCGTGGCCAGAATACTCAGCTTCTCGACCTCGGCGGCGATACGGTTCTGCCGGGCCTCCATGATGTGCATGTACATCCGGTGTTCGCGGGCATCAGTGCACGGCAATGCAGCATCCCGCAAGGCTCATCGCTCGAAGAAACACTGAAAATCGTCCGGGCGTGCGCAGCAAAGACGAAGCCCGGCGGGTGGGTCACCGGGGGACAGTGGGATGCCTCCGCTCTAGGGCAGCCGCCGAGTCGGACCCTCTTGGATTCGGTGGCGCCTGAGGTTCCCGTGCTGTTGTCGGATACGAGCGGGCACAGCTCGTGGGCGAATTCCAAGGCATTGCAACTGGTGGGAATCGCCAAGGGAACCCCTGACCCGAAGGGTGGCATCATCGAGCGCGACGCATCGGGTGAGCCCACCGGCGTGCTGAGGGAAGCCGCTGCGGATGGAGCCGCAACGCATGTCCCCAAGTACACGGAAGCCGAAGCGCAGTCCGCGCTCGAGTGGGCGGTGCGAAAGATGCTGTCCTTCGGCATCACCTCGTTCACCGAAGCAGCGGTCGGATTCTCGACCGGCGTCGACAACGAGCTTAAGGCCTATGCGGCGCTCGCCGATTCGGGCACTCTCAAAGAGCGCGTGCGCCTATGTCTGGTGTGGGCTCCCAGTGATAAGGATGCCGACGCGACGATCGCATCGCGCAATTTCTATGCCCGGGATCGGCTATCGCCCGATTGCATCAAAATCTTCCTAGACGGCGTGCCGACCGACAGCCATACGGCGGCCATGCTGCAGCCCTACCAGGGAAGCGTGACGGGCCGCAACGATGAGGCGAGCCGCCGTGGTCTTCTGCTCGTGCCGCAGGAGACATTGAATGAGGCCGTTACGCGTTTCGACCGCATGGGTCTGACCGTGAAATTTCATGCGGCCGGCGACGCGGCAGTGCGCGAGGGCCTGAACGCGATTGAGGCCGCGCGCAAGGCCAATGGTTTCAGCGCCCAGATGCATAATGTCGGGCATTGCACGTTCGTCGCCAGGGAAGACGTCGGACGCGCACGCGCCATCGGGGCGACCTTCGAGGTATCACCTTATTTGTGGGGTCCGACGCCCATCAATGACGACATTACCGCCGCGGTCGGCAAGGACATCATCGAACGAGTCTGGCCGGTGCGCGAGATGCTCGACTCGGGAGCACTGGTGGTGCCGGGATCGGATTGGTCGGTAGTGCCGTCGGTGAACCCGTGGATTGGGATTGAGACGCTCGTGACGCGCGAAAAGCCTGGGGGCAGCCGCGAGACCTTCGGAAAAGCGGAAGCCATCACCTTGGCCGAGGCGTTCAAACTATTCACGGTCAATTCGGCCGCGGAGGAGGGCACCTCGAGCAAAGTGGGGAGAATCGAGCCAGGGATGCTCGCCGATGTCATCGTCGTTGATAAGGACCCGTTCGAGACGCCGATCACCCAGGTGCACGAGGTGGCGGTCAAGATGACCTTCATCGGAGGCGAGAAAGTGTTCGATGCGAAGCTCGCTCCGGCCTCAGCCGCCCATTGACGCGCCGGAGCTCCCCCATGTCGAACTGGATTGCCGCCCTTTGCATGATGGTACTCTCTCCAATGGCCGCGCTCGCAGCCGGTTCGGGACCACAGCACTGGTTGATGATGGTGAGCACCGAGAACACGGACCCTTCGAAAGCGTCCGAGTTCAACGATTGGTACGACCGCATCGACATTCCCGACGTCCTCAAGGTGCCCGGGTATGAGCGCGCCCGCCGAGGGATGGAAGAACCCATTGCGGAGTACGCGCCGGGGACACCGGTTCGAGCACCGGCACCGTACGTCGCGCTCTACGACATCAAGAGTCGAGCCATCGACAAGACCATTATCGATATGCTGATGGCGAGCTGGGGCATGGAGAAGGCACACCACTCGACCGATCTATTGAAAGTCACGGAGCGCGTCTATTTTCGCCAATATGGAACTGCGCGAGCGAGGTCAAACCGCGAGCCCGTGCACGGGAACCAGTATCTCTATATGGTGAGATTTAACTGTTGCCGCACCCCGACCGCCGCACAGGATTTCGATGCGTGGTACGACTTCAAATATGCGACCGCAGTTCTTGCGTCTCCCGGCTTCACCCGCATCGCCCGCTACAAGCTCTACCGTGTCTTGATGGACCATCCGGTGGATATTCCCGATTTCCTGAGCATCCTCGAGCTCACCGCCGATTCCGCTGCGCAGGCAGCGCAGGATGTGAACGAGGTGCGCACGCGCCTGGGCGGGAGCGGCCGCGAGAACCTTGGGATGCTGGAAAAGAGCCGGTCAATGTACTTGAAGATCAACGATGTGAAGCGGCCGTGAGGGGACACATGCACGAACACCAGGCGCGCAACAGGGGCAGCGGCCAAGGGCTATTTCACGTGATTCTCGACGCTATATTTTAGGAAGAAATCGGCCTGCTTGTAGTCAGGGTATAGCGCTATCATTTGTGTCATCGCTGCCTGTCTCGACTTCGCCTGCGAAGTCACGCGAAGGAAGTCGTCGATATACTGAATCAGCGTATCGAAGAGACCCATGTCGGCCGGGTCCCCGTGCCCGGGATAGATCGTTGGATTGCGGCCGGCGTACTGTGCTTTGATCTGCTTGAGATCTTCTCTCCAGTTGGCGATTCTTTGGCGGGTGATGTCATCCCCCATCCAAAGGTGGACCTTGTTGTACCCGAAATCCGATAGAAACAACGCATTGAGGTCCTCGCTGTAGAGCGTTGCCATGTGCGGAGCCTCCGCGGGCGCATAGTCGGTCGAAATTTCGAGAGAGCCGCCGCCGTCCATCGTCAGGGTGTGTCCAGGTAGCACATGGATGTTGTTCTCATAATCAAAGCCGTCAGGGTTGGCGGCTGATTTCGGGCGTAGCCCCGGCTCGAGCGCTGGTTCGGCGCCGCTTTCTCCGCCGGAGTCCATATATATCGCGTACGCTTTGATGTCTCGCTTGATCTCCTCGCTGGCCACCTCGATTTGAGCGGCAGGAAATTGCCGATGGAACCAATCCATCCCGGTGAAGTGATCCGTATGACCGTGGCTGATGAGCACCTGGGTCAGAGGCAGCCCTTTGGATTTGACAATATCGGCGAGCTTCTTGGCTTCGGAGGTCTTGCGCTGCACATCCATGACGACCAGCGATTTTCCATTGGAAAAAATAAACGAGTTCACAGTCGCAAAATCGCCCTTGAAGACTTCAACTTGCAACCGATGAGAAGGCTCCTGGGAGGCCAAGTGGTGGGTGGGGTAGAGGAGGCAGGCCACGATCAAGAATGAGGGACGCAATCTCATGCCCTTCTCGGTTCGCGCGATATTCACAGAGTCTTAAGATCGTCCGACTCGTGCCGTAATTCCGCCAAGAACTGCTG
>Ga0182030_10013002_pt1 | contig 16616 bp, 11 predicted proteins | sample 812S3MmetaG_FD_121299 | JGI IMG/M metagenome (GOLD analysis project Ga0182030, IMG submission 121299) | Permafrost microbial communities from Stordalen Mire, Sweden - 812S3M metaG (Illumina Assembly) | ecosystem: Environmental > Terrestrial > Soil > Wetlands > Permafrost | place: Sweden...
GGTTCGAATCCTGTCTTCCCGACATTGGTCTAAAGCTAAAGAAGACGTGAAGCCCGTAAAACGCTGTGTTTACGGGCTTTTTTTATGACTTTCCACCCAATTCAATACATCTGATATCGTCTGGGCCATAAGTCGTGCTTTATTTCCATCTTTTCCTTAGCGACGCCCTGACAGGTTCATCATAATATTTTAAGCTTAGGTAGGCGAATATGATCGATACCGCGAAAGTTAAAGTGCCATAGATCAGCTTTAGTTCCAGTGGCGCTTGTTTGTTGTCACTTACCCAACCGGTATAGATATAAATAAATGCATAATGAGTGATATAAATTGGGTAGGATATATCCCCGAGGAACCCGCAAATTTTATTTTCCTTTACGCCCTTCATGACGCCGCTGGCGCCGAGATAGACAATGAATGGAAACACAAAAATGATGCTTAATGATTCAAATAAACCGTTTAGCCAGGCGTGCTGTGGATCACCAATCCTCGGGACACAAAAGACAACCAAAAGCAGTACGCTGCATAGCAGAAAAGCATTGTTAATGTGGCTCGGCTTTGCAATTCTTGAAAGCAGCAGTCCGGCGAAAAAGGGGTAAACCAATCGGGTAAACCCGATCCGCAGCTGTTCCTCATTCAATGACCAGCCGCCGGCCAGGTTACCTGACTTACAGGTAACGGAGTACTGGATTAGTACTGCGGCTGCAATCAGCACGAACACTGTTAACGCTGTTTTGGAAAGCTTACGCAAACCGATGGCATACAGGATATTGGCCACATATTCAAAAAATAAGGACCAGGCAGGTCCGTTCAGCGGATGCATTTCCTCCCAGCCGCGGATATCCCAGGAAACCGGAATGGGTATGAGGGTAAACCCGATCAACATGATCAGCAGCATTTTCCATACCGGTACGGTATGGATCAGCGGCCACATATGAGAGTCGCCAAAATAAAAGCAGGCTGCGCCGATAAGCGTTCCCATTATAACTATTGGCTGCAACCGCTCCAGGCGGCGTTTAAAAAATCCTCCTATAGTGAGCTGGCCCCATCGGTCATCGTAAGCGTAACCTATCACAAACCCCGATAGAAGAAAGAAGAAATCAACGGCCAGATAACCGTGATTAATCAGCTGTTCATATGGGCCGGTGGAATTTGCCTCACAAATATGGAATAGTACAACCATCAAAGCGGCAACCCCGCGGAGCCCGTCCAGTATCGGGTAATGTGGTTTGGATTTTATAGAATTTGCCTCCAGCATTTTATTTTAAATTTGATTTAGATTGTATCAACGGCTTACCTGTCTCGGAGGTGGCTCAGCAGCGGCTCAGATCAGCCGGATCCCCAGACCTCTGAAGTCATCTAGCCTAGGGTCATCGGCAGGCAGGTCTGTGATCAATCCTTTGATCTCTTTTAATTCACAAACCTTATAATGCTCTGTAGCATTTAATTTCGAATTATTGGCCAACGCATAGGTTTTAGCAGCGTTTTTCAGCATTTGCTGTTTTACTTCCCCGTCGGATTGAAAAACGGCGGAAATGCCAAGGTCTTTCTGGAGCGCACAAGTTCCCATCAGGTATAGGTCTGCAATGTATTTAGCGGCTTCGCTACAGGTCTGTCCTCCCGTATTAGCGGCCGTCTCCCGATCATATATTCCCCCCAGCACGATCAGCTCTATATGCCTGAATGTTGAAATGACCGGCACCAGGGCCATATTGTTGGTTATCAGCCTGAACTTCGAATTGGCGGGCAGATGTGACGCTACTGCGCAGATGGTCGAGCCGCCGTCCATAAAGACCGTCTGCCCCTCCCTGATCAGCTGCAGCGCTTTTAAGGCAATAATATTCTTTTCTTCTGACTGGTACCGGGTCCGATCCTGGAAGCTGAGCGGATTTTTTGAAAGTGATATGGCGCCACCGCGTACTTTAAGAAGCAATCCGTTATTATGAAGCGATTCTATATCTCTTCTGATCGTGTCTTCAGAGACGTTCAGCTCACCCGCAAGGGATTCGTAATTGGCTTTACCCTTCTTTTTAATAAGGGTGAGGATATGGCTGAATCGTTCTTCTTTTAGCATCTCTTTTGTTGTGAATTAGATAAGACCCGATGCATGAAGCTCGTGTCTCAAATCTGTTTGCGGCGTCATTCCCAAATTCCCGGCGATATAAGTACTGGGGGTTCCAATCCAGCAGGACGCCACCGAAATCGAATATTATTGTCGTTATTTCCACCTGTAGTCTTTATGCCGAGATTTCTAAAATATTCCCTTCGGGGTCCAGGACAACGCTTTCATAATATCCATCCCCCGTCGTCCTGGGCTCGCCAAAAATGGTATAGTTGTCTTTTCTTAGCCTTTCTGTCAGCGCATTGACCCGGTCTTTCCCGCCAACCGAAATGGTAAAGTGAGCAAGCCCCATAGTAAACCCTCTTTTTCCGTCGATAGAGGTAATATCGGGACGGGTCATTAACTCCAGTCGTGTTTTGCCTTCCCCGAAGAGGATAAAATAAGCGCTGAACTGCTTGGCGGGATTTACATATTTTTCCCCCGAGGTCGTATCGAAGTATTTCAGATAAAAATCTCTCATGCCTTCCAAATCGCGGACCCAAAGTGCGAGGTGTTCGATTCGCATAGGTGTTGCTTTTTTATTATGTGGTAATTATTCGGCGACTATCTTACCCTGCATCGTTCCCCAATGACCGGGGAAACTACAGATATAATCATATACGCCCGGCTGGCTGATCGTAAATTCCACTTCGTCCGAGTCCCCGCCGCCGACAAGTTTTGTATGTGCGATCACCAATGATCCCACTGAGGAGGGAACATACTGTTCGTTTTTTGCGTCATGTACCGCATCCGCGAAGTCGGCGATATCCGTTCCATTCTTTAGAATGACGACGTTGTGCGCCATAGCCGTACTTGAGGGGGCGCCGGTGTTTTTGAATATGAGTACGATCTTTCTTCCCGTTTTGATCTTAAACAGCTCTTTGTCGAAGCGCATGTTTTCGTTCGCCTGTAATTGAATAGTATCAGTGAATTCCAGCTTTTCGGCGCCCGGGATTGTTCTTTCGGTGTTCCCGCTGTCTGCTGGTTGTTGGGCCTGGGATATTTCTTTTATTTTGATATTCCTGAATGCTACGCCGTTGGTCCAGTCCTGGAGAGCAAGGTGTCCGATGACGGCAACGCCGAATTCAGGGTATTTGCTCAGGGAGCTGTGAGCCACCAGGTTTTTCCAATCAGCGCTTTCGAGATCGACCTCGACAGTTTGTATGTCGTTCAACCAGAATGTCACCTTTCCGTTTTGCTGAAGGATACGCGATTGGTTCCATTCGCCGGACTTTGGCATAGAATTGCTGTTGTTCGGAATTACGCCGAAAATGGCAGCCGCCTTCTGTGTCGGATTCTTCAGATAGTCAGGAGCTACGTTTTTATCGTCCAGCAACTGGTATTCCGGGCCGGTAGAGAAGGTAGTCACGAGTTCCGGCCGTTCCTGGACATTTATGAACAATCCGCTGTTGCCGGCCCTCGATATCTTCCATTCGAATCGCAGATCGAAGTCCTGATATACTTTATCTGTCACCAGGTCCCCGTGTTTTACGTCTTTTGCATGAGGATTGCATATAATGCGTCCGCTGTCGACCGACCATGCTGAGGGGATAGTCCCTTTGTTAAACAGATGCCAGCCATTCATTGTCTTTCCATCGAAGAGGAGGGTCCAACCGTCCTTTTTTTCCTGGTCGGAAAGCATATTCTGCTTTTCCGTGGTAGAACAGCCGTACAGCGAAAAAAGGATTACTGTGAAAAGTCCGGCAATCGTTAGGTTATGTTTCATCTTTGGCGCTTTGTAAATTTAGATGCCATTTGCAATATTATACAAATTTGCACAATATTGCAAATAGTTCTCCCTGGGCTGCTCGTTTGGTGTCAAAACTTTGATAAACCTTATTCCACCCCTATTTTTCGACCAATAGGCGTTTCCACACCTTTAATATTGGAATATCAGCCTTTAACTTCACCCGGGGAAGGTAAAATGCTATTGGGGATACCTGCGCCTGCCTTTGTCGAAATACTACAAAAGGCAGAAATTAGTTGAGTTTATTTGCGGCATGAAATTTTTTTTATCAGCATTCAGGATGACGGCGGGTAGCTTTGTATGGCTGATGGCTTTCGCCAGCCCCGGTCTTTGTCAGTCAACCGGCAGCATCTCCGGACGGTCGGTAGATTCCGTGACCCATATGGCGCTTAATTTGGCTACCGTCAGCCTGTTTAAGGAGGGATCGATGAATCCGATTCATCGTGTCAGTACCGACGAAAAGGGCGGCTTTACGATCAATCATCTACCCGAAGGGCGTTACCGTTTGACAATTGAGTTCCTTGGTTATCAGGCCAAGACGATCAGCAACGTCGTCATCAGCAGCAAAATGGCGGCAGTCATCCCTGGAATTGTGCAGCTTGTACCGGTGGCGCAGCAGCTGAGCACCGCGACCGTATATGGCAGCGCACCTGTGGTACAAAACAAGATGGACAAGCTGATTTATAACCCCGAGAACGATATCAGTTCGCAGGGCGGCGTGGCACTGGATATATTGAGAAAGGTGCCGATGGTTGAGGTAGATATTGACGGCAATGTGGAACTGCAAGGAGATGCCAACGTCCGATTTCTGATCAACGGAAAACCCTCGGCCATTTTTGGGGCAAACCTTTCGGATGCGCTACAAACGATTCCAGCGAGCCAGATCAAAAGCATCGAAGTGATGACCAACCCCGGTGCCAAATATGACGCTGAAGGCACGGCCGGTATCATTAATATCGTGCTTAAAGATAGTAAGATCCGGGGCATCAACGGCAGTGTGAACCTGTCAGCCGGCACACGCCTTGAAAATACATCGGTTAACCTGCATGCACGAAATGGCCATTTGGGATTTAACGCCTTTTTTAGCGGCAATGATCAGGTGAATTCAACCACGCTTACCACCACTAACCGAATCTCGTACAGCAACACAGGTGATACCGTTGGTCACCTTTATCAGAATGGCAAAAATCCGTTTGTCCGCAAGGGTTATCAATCAGGCTTCAGTGTGGATTGGCAAATGGCGCCTAAAGATGAATTGACCGCCACGGTGGATTATGATGACGCCGGGAATAACGGTACCGGCGTGATTGCCCAGCAGGAGCAGTCGGTCCTGTCGTCCGGTCCGGTTTTATCGGATATTCTCAGTACACGGAGGACAGTCATACGCTCCAACGAGCGTTCGGTTGATATGAGTCTAGCCTATAAAAAGACATTTAGCAAGGACGGGCAGGAATTCGATTTCTTATATTCAACGACCTATGGCCAAAATAATATTGCTGCCTCCCAACTGACAGACTATTCCGACAATACTTACCCGCTGAACGGTTTGCAGAGTGTGAACCCGGGAACGGACCATGAAACGGATATTTCCGTTGATTATTCCCAGCCACTTGTGAAGGGATACGCTCTGGAAACCGGGGCAAAAGCTGTGCTGGAGAATATTCATACGGACGCGGCAACCGATACATTGTTGAGCGGGGGGAACAACGGGGAGAACAACGGCGGGAAATACGGCGAGGATGCATCGCAGTCCTATCATTTTAGCTTCGGCCGGAATATTTACGCTGCGTATGTGTCCGTCGCGTTCCACCTGTTTGGCGATTTTCTACATGGCAAGGCCGGCCTTCGCTACGAAGGCACACATTCCATTGCCGGCTTTGGCGGCATTACGATCCCGGATAACCAGTTATGGGCCCCATCGGTATTAGCAGAGCATACATTGAGTGAATCTGAGTCGGTAAAGTTTGCCTATACCTACCGGGTTGAAAGGCCCGACTACGATGATTTAAATCCATTTGTCAATGTCAGCGATCCAAACAATATCAGCTCAGGGAACCCTTTACTCAAGAACGAACTCAACCATAAGTTTGAGCTGGGTTACAGCAAATCCTTCAAGAGCGGCGCGAATTTTAATATTGGCGGATTTTATAATTACGCCACCAACGATGCGCAGATGGTTACATTTTTTTACCCTGTTTATACCGTAAATGCTGTTAGCTATGACAACGTTTCGCTGACCGAACCGTTTAATGTGGCGAAACAAGTTACTTACGGGTCGACTGTTTCCGGTTCCGTGCCTATAACGAGTCAATTCAATGTAAGGAGTAACGTGTTACTTAAGGAATTTGTGAACTATATGCCAGGTTCGCCAGTCGAAGCAGCCTTCAGCTATAAGGTCAGCATGAATGCCAGCTACCAATTGGCCGACAACATGATGGCAGAGGCATTCGGGAGTTATAGCTCGCGGAGAGAAGGCTACGATCACATCAGGCCGGCGTTCTTTTTTTACACTTTTGCAGTAAGAAAGCAACTGCTTCACAAGAAATTAAGTTTCGGCCTTACGACAACCAATCCTTTCAGCCCTTACGTTCATCAATTGACCACCCAATTCGGGCCAAACTTCAATCAAAACAATTTGAGGCTTGTCCCGCTACGTTCGTTTGGTATCAGCGCCAGCATTACGTTCGGGAAACTTAAGGTAGAGAAGGATGACAAAAAAGAAGAAAATATTCCGCCTTTGCCTTTGGAATAGAATGAATGCGGGAAAAACCTACGATATTACATATTAATTCGAACTTTTGTATTGGATGGAATATCTTCAAAAAAATTATAAAACGGTTGTCTTTCACGTGTTGTTCTGGCTGGCCTTTATTGCCTATACCGGTGCAGACAATGGGCGACACCACCATGACGAATGGTCCTTCAGCCTGCGAGCCGAAGATATTTGCAATATTGTGATCGCCATGCTGGTGGTGTATATTAATCTTTACCTGCTGATGCCGCTCTATTATGGCCAACAAAAATATATTCTATATTTTGTTTCGATTGTATCGCTATTACTGGCAGGCGGGCTCATCAGCAGGTTTTTCTCCTGGCAAATATGGCTGCCCAGGGAACGATTGGCCGACCGCAACAGCGACGAGCCCACTGAATTTTGGATTTTTGCCCGTATCGTCAGTGATGCAGCCGAAATTTTCCCGGTTTTGGCGATTTCCGTTTTAATAAAATTGATGCTCGATGCCAACACCCGCGAAAAAAAATTACGGGAAATAGAAAAGGAAAAGTTCACGGCCGAGATGGGGCTGCTCAAGGCCCAGATCAATCCGCACTTTTTTTTCAATACACTGAATAGCCTCTATTCCCTTGCCCTCGCGCGATCCGGACAATCTGCGGCGGTAGTGTTGCGTTTATCCGATCTGATGCGATACATGTTATACGAAGCAAGTGCCAATACGGTTTTGCTGAAGGATGAAATAACGTATCTGGAAAATTACATTAGTATTGAAGAAATGCGCTTTGCGGATAGATTGGACCTCTCTTTTCAATATTCCGGCGATATTGCCGGCAAATCCATATCGCCGTTATTGTTATTGCCATTTATAGAAAATGCTTTTAAACACGGCATCGAGGACAGCTCGGGCTGGATAACCATTGACCTCAAAGTTATTGACCACCGCCTGTACATGAAGGTTGAAAATAGTTTTACCGCACCAGCGAAGGCCCAAAAACCGGGATTGGGACTACCCAATGCGAAGAAAAGGCTTGAGTTGGCCTACCCTGGTAAGTATGAACTTCATATCAGCCAAAATGACGATATTTATTCGGTAGAATTAATGATCCAGCTTTGAAAAAGATCAGTTGTATTGTAGCAGATGATGAACCTCTGGCAAGAGATGTTATTAAACGACATATTGGCCAGCTGGACCGGCTGAATATCGTCGCCATGTGTGCTAATGGCCTGGAGGTTTTCACGGCGATAAAAAATGTCCAGGCCGATCTGCTTTTCCTGGATATACAAATGCCGAACCTGACGGGCATTGAGCTGTTGCGAAGCGTCAAAAATCCGCCCGCGGTTATCCTTACGACGGCTTTTCCGGAGTTTGCCCTGGAGGGTTATGAACTCAATGTCATTGATTACCTGCTCAAGCCGATTTCCTTCGAGCGGTTTTTGAAAGCGATAGATAAATATGAGACGTGGATCAATCCGGGCAATAACAGTAGCAACGCTGTCATAGAACGAACAAGTCCCGACCGTATCGAAGCCTTTATTTACGTAAAGGCGGATAAAAAAATGGTCAAAATATTGCTGAAAGATATCTTGTACCTGGAAGGGCTAAAGGATTATATCAAAATACACACTACCTATAACCAGGTCGTCACCTATCGATCCCTCACTTATTTCACCGAAAAGCTACCCGCTGATCTTTTTATGAGGGTGCACCGGTCATACATCGTTGGCCTGGCACATATCAATTCGTTTTCGGCCATTGAAATAAATATCGGGAGCGCTACCATTCCCATCGGGACCACTTATGCAAGGGAAGTAGGGAAAAAGTTGCTTTAAGTTGGGTTCGGTTTTTGCATAATCTCCCTTGAATCCTTTTTATAACGTGAATTGCAAGACTTGCAAAAAAGTCAGACTGGTGCGTACAGGGATAAATTTTTTGTTGATAACAAGCTGGCGGCGTCGGTTGATCCGACTGCTTAAACATCACCGAGCATATTCTACGCCGGCGGAGCTTTCTAAAGATTCAAATCGGTGGACTTCATGTCTTCAAGCGTCCTAAATGTTTAATTGTTAAGGCATTCCAGCGCTCGTCGAGAGGTTTGAGATGATGACGAACCCTTTAACTTGTCTATTCATGCCGGTGACTTGGTCGTGCCTTTGTACCCACAAAAGGAAATCAAACCATGAAAACCCTGATTAAACAGTTATTTTTCGATAAGGAAGTTGTAGACGCGTTAAAATCCTCCAAGACCGGAAGTGAAATGCTTTATATCCAGCTTATAAGCGGTAGAATAACCATGAAGGAATATATCGCCGTTGACAAGTCTCAGCATGCGGCGGTGATGAGTAAATAAACCGGACCGGCATTATCATTCGGATTTCAAACTCTTCACCGGATTGGCCGAAGCCGCACGCACACTCTGTACACTGACGGTAACCAGCGCGACCAGCAGCAGCAACAGCGGCGGAAGCAGCAGCAATACCCAACCCACCCCTATGTGGAAGGCATAATTGCTAAGCCAGCGATCCGCACCCCAATAAACGATCGGCAATGCAATGGCCGCCGCGATCACTATCATCCGGACAAAGTCCTTGCTCAACAAGATCAGCAAACTATACACCGGCGCGCCCAACACTTTGCGGATGCCAATCTCCCGCACTCTCAAACGGATGATCAGGCTGGACAAGCCCAAAAGCCCCATGCAGGCGACGAAAATGGCCAGGCCTGTAAACAGCTGGAAAAATCCGCCCAATTTCTGGTCGGCACGGTATTGCTGATCGAAATGGTCATTCAGGAAAAAGCTCTCATACGCATTGCCCGGAAAGCTCTTGTTGTAGACGGCCTCTACCTTCGGCAGGCTGCGCTGCAGATTCCTGGTATCGAGTTTGACGGCAAAATACGTCGAAGCGATATGATCGGTATGATAGAACAGCATCGGCTGATAAGTGGCCTTTGCCGATTGCACCTGGTAATTTTTGACGACTCCCACGATCTCTCCTTTGACATCTCCCACCCAGGTGATAAAATAGACCTCCTGGTGGATGGCCGCCGCCGGGTCGCGATAGCCTAGTTGTCGGGCCAGGGTCTCGTTGATCATCACCTTTTCCCGCATCGTATGGAGCCAGTCTCCCCCGCCCCTTTGGTCATCAGGCAGATTGGTGCCCGCCAGGAGCTTGAGCCCATAGGTAGAAACAAAATCCGTGTCTATAGAAAGGAAATCAGCATAGCGATCGACGGCCCGTTCCTGGTCCACCCTTCGGATGCCGTTGTTCTGGGCCATGGGCTGGCCGGGAATCTCGGAGCTCGCCGCCACGCCGCGGATGGACGGATCTTTCATGAGCTCGGTCTTAAACATCGTTACCCGCGTGGGGAACGTCGAATCGCCCGTTGCCGGTAGCCTAACCATCAACAATTGATCTTTGTCATAACCCGGATCCTGGTGGCGCATGTATTGTAGTTGGCGGTACACGAGCAGCGATCCCGCCACCAGCAGGATCGATAACAGGAATTGAAAGGTGACCAGGGTCCGCCGAAGGAAAAGCCCCTTTCCCGACCGTTGAAACCTGCCTTTCAGGACCAATACGGGCTTAAAGGCGGACAAGACGAAAGCCGGGTAAGCGCCCACCTGCAAGGCCCCAAAAAGGAATGCACCCGACAAGATCAGCCAGAACCTCCAGTCCCGCAAAAGCCCGCTGGCATAAAACGCCTTGCTGATACCCTTGCCCACAAACTGATCGAAATAGGGCCCGGTCAGGGCGACAATAAGGATCGTCAGCACGAGGGCCAGGAGGTTGACGAGCATCGACTCGAGGATGAACTGCCCGGCCAGTTGAAGCCGGCTGGCGCCCGCCACCTTTCGTACGCCTACTTCCCTGGCCCGCTCTACGGACCTGGCAGTCGAGAGATTGATATAATTAACCCAGGCGATCACCAAAATAAACAGCCCAAGGGCGGACAGGAAATAAAGCATCTGTTTGCTGCCCTGCGCTTCATATTCGGAGGAAGTAGGCTGCAAGTGAATGTCGGTGACCGGCTGAAGGTGGAATTGGAAATCCAGATGCAGTGACTGCTCTTTCTTCCCCAGGTATTTTTCAATTAACGCGGGAAACTTAGCCTCCAGTTTATTGGGATCCGTACCCGGCGCCAGCAAGACATAATTGTAATATCCCGGCGCCTCCCAGTCCGTGTACCCGAAGTGGTCCTTTAACGTGTTGAAGGACACTAGCGCATCGAAATGGATATGAGAATTCTCGGCGACGTCCGTGAAGACCCCGGTCACCATTAGCGGACCCCCATTCAGGGAGATGGTCTTCCCGATGGGATCATCCTTCCCAAAATACTTTTTCGCCAGGCTGGCGGAGATCACCATCGAGCGAGGTTTTACCAGCGCCGTTCGCGGATCGCCGGATAGAAAGGGAAAACTGAACAGGGTGAGAAAGGAAGGATCAGCCCAATATAGCCTGGGTTCGTTGAACTGCCTGGTATGCCCCTGCCCGTCCGCATAGGACAACATGGTATTAGGGAAAATGTTCGAGACCGGCGCCAAACGCGCGAAATCGACTACTTCGGGGAATTCGGCGGCCATCGAGGGCGCCGCAGCCGGGTAATTGTCGCCGTTGGCATCGGTTCCCACATACGTTTTGGCAAAATCCAACGGCACCCTGTACAACCGGGCGGCGTTCTTGTGCCAACGGTCATAGCTCAGCTCAAAACGCACATACTCAAAAATAAACCAGCAAGCCGCCATCCCGATGGCCAAGCCGAAAATATTCACCAGCGCAAAGAACTTGTTCTTTACCATGTTCCGATAAGCGATCTTCCAAAAATTACGCAGCATATTATTCGGTTTTTAAACTGTCAACGGGATTGGCTAAAGCCGTCTTCAAACTCTGCACACCGATCATGGCCAAAGAAATGACCAGCAACAAAAGTGGTGGCCCTACGAAAATAAACCAGTCCAACCGGATATGAAAAGCATAATTGCTCAACCACTGACTCGCTCCCCAAAACACCAGTGGAATAGCGATGATCGTGGCGACAGCCACCAGCTTGACGAAATCCTTACTAAACAACACTAACAAGCTGTAGATGCTGGCGCCCAGGACCTTTCGGATACCCGTCTCTTTGGTCCGCAACCGGATCATAAAGGCTGACAAGCCCAGCAACCCCAGACAGGCGACAAAGATCGCAAGGCCCGTGAACAACCCGAAGACTTTGCCAAAACGTTGATCGGACTGATATTGCCGGCTGAAGTATTCATTCAGGAAAAAATATTCGTAGGGATTGCCGGCAAACACATTTTTGTAGGCACGCTCGATCCCCGCCAGGGTCTGCTCCAGATGGTCGGCCTTCACCCGAAGGGAAAAATATCGCCAGTTGTCATAAGCGGGATACCAGTACAACATCGGATCATACCCCTCCTTCAACGACCGTTGATGATAGTTACGAACGACGCCGACGATCTGTCCGGAAAGCTCTCCCGGGCCATAACTGAAAATGATATCCTGGTTAATTGCCGCTTCATTGCTTTTGTAACCCAACGCCTGCACCACTTTTTCGTTCACCAGCACCCTGATCTTGCTCTTTCGGTCATTAAAGGGATTCACAGTATCTGATCTGTTCAGGTTTCGCCCGGCGGCGAGCGACATACCATAGGTGTCCAAAAAATGCTCATTCACCTGCGAAAGAAAGGTCAGATAGTTATGCGTTTTATCTTGTGTTGCCTGGCGCATCCCATTCCTGTCGATCACCGCCCTGCCCGGAATGTCCGAGGAAGGAGCCATCCCCCCAACCGAAGGGTCTTGCTGCAGACTGGTCTGAAAGACCTTGATCTTCTGGCCAAAGGTCGAATCCGTAAACGTGGGCGCCTTCACTACAAGGATCTGATCCTTGTCGTAACCCAACGACTCATGCTGCATGAAAGAGAGTTGCGAATAGACCGTGATACTCCCGGCGATCAGCAGCAAAGAGAGAACGAATTGCACGACCACCAACGATTTCCGCAGGAAGATACCCCTCCCGGAATTTCCGAATTTGCCCTTTAACACGGCAGCCGGCCGGAAGCCCGACAACACAAAGGCAGGATAGGCTCCGACCAGAAAAGCACTGACCCCGTAGACGGACAGGGTCGCCAGCCAAAACGAAGGCGCGTGCCAGATCCCGGAAGAAGCCGTGCCGAGGTCAATGGCCTTGCCTATAAAAGGCCCAAACAACGGGAAACAAATCAACACGATGATGACGGCCACACCCAACGCAAGCAAATTCACCAACACCGATTCGAGAATGAATTGCCCGATGATCTGCCGGCGCAGGCCGCCCACCACTTTTCTCAGCCCTACCTCTTTGGCACGTTCGACCGATTTTGCAGTCGAAAGGTTGATATAGTTGATCCACGCGATCACCAAAATCAACACGCCGATCAACGTGAGAAAATAGACCTCCTTTTCGCTGCCGCCCACTTCCGGCCCCCTGATCTCACCCGAGCGCAGATGGATATCGCCGAGTGGTTGCAGGTGCAGATAGGTGAGGAAATTCAAATCGCGCTCCTTTTTTCCAATGTAGCGCTCCACAAACGCAGGAAACCTCGCCTCTATTGTTTTAGGATCAGTGCCTGGCGCCAGTTGCACGTAAGTATAGAACTCAGGCCATCCCCACTCCGTATAACCGAATTTGTCGCCTACGGTCAGAAAAGAAATAAGCATATCGAATTTGAGGTGGGAGTTCTCCGGAACATCCCTGAACACGCCGGTCACCTTCAGCGGTAGCTGCCGGTTAAGGGTAACTGTTTTTCCAAGAGGATCGGCACTGCCAAAATACTTCTTCGCCATCGACTCACTGAGCACGATCGACCGGCCTTCGTTCAACGCCGTCGCAGGATCACCCGCAGCAAAAGGAAAAGAGAACATCCTCAAAAAACTGGGATCGGCAATAAACATCTTGTCCTGGTTGAGCGTGACGTCCTCACCTTTTATATTCGTGTAGGTGATCGTCGAACCGGGCAAAAAAACGGAAGGCGGCGCCAGTCTCGCAAAATCCTTTACCTCCGGGAAGTCGGCCTTCATGGCCGGCCCTGTCGCGGGATGATTGGTCGACATCGCAGGAAAGCCGCCAAAACTTCCGCCAAAGGAAATATTGACGCGGTACAGATCGGCGGCATGCTGATGAAACCGGTCATAACTGGATTCAAAATGAACATAGGCAAAGATGAAAAAACAGGCGGCCATGCCGATCGCCAGCCCGAAGATATTGACGAGCGAAAACACCTTGTTCTTGAGCAGGTTCCGGTAGGCGATTGTAAAGTAGTTCCTGAGCATAGTCAATATTTGTTTTTGACGCTCAAAGGGGATGCCGACTTGGCAATTCATTGAGAATCAAAAATATCAAGATTTAAAGATGGGGGCATTGTCCGGTTTTGATACATTGGGTGTGCGAACGCAGTGTGCGAAATCGGACAATTTGTAACATGCCGGCAGTTTTAACCAATTGATTAGCAGATTGTAAAAGATCTGGCACACTTCTGGGGCCCATTCAGGTGTAATCCAAAACAAGAACGCGTGTTCAAAAACCATTTGAAGATAGCCTGGCGCAGCCTTATGCATGGCCGCGGCTTTTCCTTTATCAATATTGCCGGTCTTGCCATAGGCATGGCGGGCGCTGTACTGATCCTGCTATGGCTAGCCCATGAGGTCAGTTTTGACAAGTTTCATGCTAATAAGGATAGGCTGTACCAGCTCTATGTGATGACGGATATCCCCGGCGAGAAGCATCAGACGGTTGGGCAGGTATCGCAACCGTTGGGGCCGGCGTTGCAGCAGGAGTTTCCCGAAGTAGAGGCCTATTCCCGTTTCCTGGATGTAGATGACTGGCTTTTAACGGTGGATAACAGGAGCTTTACGCGTATACGGGGCGGTATTGTCGATTCCGGTTTTTTCCGGCTGTTCAGTTTTCCGCTTGCAGGCGGGGCCGTCGTGGATCAGTTGCGGAACGTCTCTTCCATCGTTATCACGGAAAGGCTGGCGAGGAAACTATTCGGTACGACGGATGCGGTGGGGAGGACGATCGTGCTCGACAAAGCAGATCAATTCACGGTCACCGGCGTATTGAAGGACCTGCCGGCGAACACGCAATTCACTTTCGATTATCTGTTGCCCTATGCCTATCTGAAAAAGTTTGGGTGGAAGGATGATGACTGGCTCAGCAACAATACCCCTACCTATGTGTTGTTGCGGCCCCATGTGGACGTATCAGTATTCAATGCCAAGATCAGGAACCTGTCGAGGATCAAGACGGGGCGGAAAGACCTGTGGGTCCATTTTGCCTATCCGTTAAGTCAATGGCATCTTTATAATGAGTTCGACGATGGTGAGCCTGCGGGCGGCAGGATCGTGCTGGTGCGGACCTTTGGTTGTATTGCGGCGTTTATCCTGCTGATCGCGTGTATCAATTTCATCAATCTGTCCACGGCGAGGAGCGAGCAACGGGCCAGGGAGGTGGGTATCCGCAAGGTGGTGGGGGCGGGTCGGATACTGCTGATCGGCCAGTTCATCACCGAAGCTTTCCTGACAGCTTGTATCGCCGGGGCGTTGGCGTTATTGATCGTACAGCTGGTGTTGCCGGCTTTTAACATGTTGATCGGGACGACATTGAAGGTCCCCTATGATCGGGCTTTGTTTTGGGTCAGCGCTTTTGGCTTTGTGTTGTCGACCGGTTTGCTTGCGGGCAGCTATCCGGCCTTTTATCTCTCGTCGTTCAAGCCCGTGGGTATCTTCCGGAAGCAATTCCGGAGGAACAGGGCTGTGTTTTCGCCACGAAGGGTGCTGGTGGTTTTGCAATTCGCGTTTGCCATCGTGCTGATCATCTCGACGTTGATCATGCGGGAACAATTACAATATGCGGAGGACCGGGATATCGGCTACTCGCGTAATAACCTGGTCTATGTTATCGGTAAGGGGGATATCGAAAAGAACTATCTCCTGATCCGGCAGGAACTGCTGTCATCGGGTGCGGCTGTGTCGGTGACAGGGGATATCGGGCCGATGACCGATAACGAAAATCGAAGCTGGGGGTTTCGGTGGCCCGGAGAACGGCCAAAGGATACCACTACGGCAATCAATATCTTTACCGAGGATGCCGATCTGATGCGGACGGCGGGCCTGAAGCTGTCAGCGGGCCGGGACATCGATATATATACGTATGCGACAGATAGTTCTGCCGTGGTGTTGAATGAGACGGCGGTGCGGCTGATGGGTTTCAAGAACCCGATTGGTCAGGAGATCGATGAGCCTTATGATCATAAGCGGTTTCATGTGGTCGGGATGGTAAAGGACTTTGTCGCGAGTTCGCCATATAGTCAGATCCCACCCATGTTGATCAAGGGCCTTCCTTCCTCCAATGTCGTGCACATCAAGTTCAACCCGGCGAATAGCACGGCGGATAACCTGGGCAGGGCCGGGAAGATCTTCAAGCGGTATAATCCGGGATATCCTTTCGACTATCAATTTGTCGATCAGGAATATGCTACCAAATTCCGCAATGAACAGCGTACCCGGACCCTATCGGGGGTGTTTGCGGGGCTGGCGATCCTTATCTCGTGTCTGGGGTTGTTTGGGTTGTCGGCTTTCGTGGCGGAGAGCCGGGTGAAGGAGATCGGGGTGCGGAAGGTTTTGGGGGCTTCGGTGCCGGGGATCGCGCGGCTGTTGTCGGTGGAATTCGTTCGGCTGGTGTTGGTCTCGCTGGTCATTGCCACGCCCGTGGCCTGGTATGCCATGGAGCGATGGTTGTCGGATTATAATTACCGGATCGGCATACACTGGGGAACGTTTGCCGTGGCGGGTGGGCTGGCGGTGGTGATCGCGCTGGTGACGGTGAGTTGGCACGCCGTGAGGGCAGCGAATGCCAATCCGGTGAATAGTTTGAGAAAAGACGGGTGACACGAACAAAGAATGAGAGACAAGTTCTTTGATGCTGTATGTTAGATGGCGGAGGGCCCGCCGGAGCCGGCATGCAGGTGCAGGCTTCAAACCACTTTGTGCAATGATATCCA
>Ga0182030_10013003_pt1 | contig 16615 bp, 16 predicted proteins | sample 812S3MmetaG_FD_121299 | JGI IMG/M metagenome (GOLD analysis project Ga0182030, IMG submission 121299) | Permafrost microbial communities from Stordalen Mire, Sweden - 812S3M metaG (Illumina Assembly) | ecosystem: Environmental > Terrestrial > Soil > Wetlands > Permafrost | place: Sweden...
ATTACTTTAAAGTAATAAAATTTATAATAATTAGCTAGATTTATTATATTAATATAAAGATATATTACTTAAAATAGAAAGTAATTGGACGGGTATTATTATTATGTATATAATGGCCTTAGGCTATTCTTAGTTAGTAACAGACTATTTATAGTTAGATAGTTACTATACAAATCCATATTCGTATTCTCCTATCGTAATTTATCTATTTTCTAGCACCATAGGATTGGGCTTAGCTAGCTTAGTCATCGGTCTGGACGTTTCTGATCGAAAACTTCAATTGCAATACCGTAACTGAAAATTTCGAGCAACATTCCTGGTTCTATCACTTTTATTGGCTGCGACAAAATCTCAGTTTTCGCAATGTCTATGACCAAACAGATGATCGAATCCCTGGAGGCGATTAGTGAGCAGGTGTGGAAAGATGACCTTAATGATTCCGCCTTCAACGCCCTGAAGAAAAAAGTTTCAGTCCTCTCGGCACAGATTGGAGTCCATCAGGCCCTACAGAAAGGTCGACTTCTGCTACCGCTACAAAATTCAAATACCTCAGTTGTCCAATCAAGAGTAGGCAAGGTCGTCGACGTTGTGTTCAGAAATCCAAACAGCGAAAATTATGGAAAGTTTGACAAGTTTGAAGCGCGATGGCAGCAGTTGCGAGATATGGATTGCACAACCTTCTTGTTTATTGCTACGTCGTACACGCCACTAGAAATCACCAAGAGCCTCGAATTGAGTTCGATTATCTTGTGGGCAACGCCTCGAAGTTCTTGCGCTCTAAAGCTGCTCCTCCGAGATGGATGTTTTGCCAAGAGATTCAAGTTGCGATAGCGGGAAGAGCAGATCTTGGGGAAGCTGCTGAGTTTAGGAAGCGTTTATTCAGTTCTATACACTCAAAGAAAACAAGAGCTGATGTGGCTAGAGTACTACGCTCTTGAGTTTACCCCAGACAATTTGAGTAAAGGACATCCTACGAAACCAAATCGTTCAGGTAAGCAAAGTCTCTCGAAAACGCGCAATCCTGATTCTTGATAGAGCATCAATCGTGGAACAATCCAGGCCCATATGGACAGTCAAGCGTTTTAGAAGCTCAAGGCGAAGCGCTCGATGATTGCCATAGCTCAGCGAGCACAACAGGTAACAAATAAGGAATCGCTTTTTGATTTGTGTCTCAGGCCTAATTTTTCTCGTATCGACAGCGAACCCGCCACTTACAGAGGCAGGTGCTGGAGTCGTTCTCGCAGTTATCAAGGAAGGTCTGGGTCATGGCGAGGATGGAGCTGAAAATACCCCAAGTCCAATGCAACTAAGGAAACGAAGACACATCGAGCGATATGAGCAAGAGAAACCAGCAGCAGATGATTCATCACCCCCATCCAAGAAAAGCAGAGGTAAGGAGACGATTTGCATATGTACACGGCACTGCTAATAATTTACCAACAGAGATGAAGGATATGTACACAAATGCACCTGCTAGCAACATATCGAAAATGCCAGAGCCATTCAGAACAGCCGTCCAGAATAGCCGGCTATGGAAATGGGAAAGAAGCCAAGGACTAGAGACGACAGGATGCTGGGCTGATTTGTTCCCAAAGGATTACACGCAGGATGTCTCGTTTACCATCTGGTGTGGTCATAACAACGGATACCGACTAAACGATATCTTCGGGCTACAACATGCAATCTCCTCCTAGACTTTGAACCATACGCTAGCAACTCTGATATAACAAGTATACCCAGCAGGCACCTCGTAGGGTTTGGATTCGGTTGTCGGGATCTCATTGTCTTCGAATGTTTTCTGGTCGTCGGTTTCTTCGTTGACAATCAGAATGTATTTACCTTCGAAGTATATCGTCCTGTTCTTGGTGGTTGGGGGGAAACGATGACTCGGGATATCCTTTTCTTTGCGTCCAGCAAGGGCTTCGTCACCTCTCTGAATAGAGACACACACAGGTTAGCTATAAGTAAATTGAAGGGAGTGAAATAGAAGTTCAAAATATCTGACCGCCATAATCTGCACGAAGTGTGCAGTAGAGCCTGACGGCTTGATGGATGCTCGTTACAAGGTGAGGAAGAGTGCGCGAGTATGAGGAATGAGACGGTCGCCTATACAATGTAAAAGTAAGTAGCTGTGTGAACTGTATGGTCGATGGAGAGGCTCGTGCTGGTATTTACCTTGTCTGTGGGGGCGTGGTTGTGTTTGTTGACGCTTGAGGTTGCCTATTTGCGCAAAAAGCCGAATGTGAGGTTGAGTCTTCAGAGCCAGGGGCACTCCCTTGCGCCTTTGATAGGATATGTTAAGTGCAACGGGTTGGAGGAGGCCAACTTAAAGGTGTGTGCGGAGGGGAGAAATGAATCTGAGGAAATAAATCGCAGGTTGGAATGCTAATATAAGAGGGACGATAGGGCGTAACGGCTGCCCCTCAATTTAGGGTGGGATGAAGTCTATTGACGGAGCTGGGCGAAGCTGGTCGGGTAGAACAACTGAGTTATTGTTGTCGCTCAGAAACAACCTTGGATAGTGTCTGATCTCTTTGCCTGCAATGCAAGAGGTTGATAAGGTTATTCATTCGCAAGAAAGAAATTGTGGTTGCGAGGCTCTGCAATTGATGGGGTTCAATGCCCTGTGATTTGTTCAGCAACCCGATAAGTGACCAAGACCAAGTCCGATTGGGCTGAAATTCCTTTCAGACTACAAACTTTGGTCGCAAAGATTCTTGGGATCTATCCAAGCCACCCTCCAAAATCTGCGCAATGTACTACCACAGCTATGCACCAACAATGGTTGCAAAATCCTTCGCATAAGTGGAGAAAGCTGTGTCAAGGATTGCACCAAAGTGCTATAATCTAGGCACCGACCTGGACTAATTAATTGGTTTTTTTCAAACGATGCCCGTGTGACTCGGCTACACGTTCTTCTGTTCGCATTGCCTTGACAATAATCAACGGAAAGTTATACATCTTCCAAATATCGTCACCACATTAAAGCTCAAAAACAACCCTATCACTACATAATATCCTCAAGAAGCAAATCAGAGTTTGCACATCTTAAATAACTACTTCAAGAAGCAGATAAGCAAGCAGAGCAGGAGCAAAGATGTACAGAGGACGAGCGGCGAATTCAAATAGCAGAGAAAAAGAAAACAAGGTCTACAACATTGGAAGAATACTTATGTGCCTGCTATAAACGTCTTTTAAAACCTTTTCGCATTTAGACAGACAAGAGTCTCAGCCACAAGACTCTATCACCAGTCCTAAAAACAAACCCTACCTAATCTTATTAAAATCTTAGATAGACTTTTCAGTACTGTAGCAGTAGCTTTTCAAAAGAGTTTACAAATATATACTATAAGACACAAGACTCTTTAGCTCTACTTAGTATTTTACAAAGCTTAGGCAAGATCTTTATAATTAACTACTAGTAAGCAAAAAGAATTTAGAGATATATTAGTACTTAGTTATTAAGTAACTAATAATATATATTATCTTCTATCTTTAGCAAATAAAAGAGGCTTATTATAAGCTTAACTTAAACAATAGTATTATTTTTAAGAACTATATTAACATTTTTAGTAATAGTAACAAAAAGGTTTAGCAAAGTTTACAGAATCTTTGCTTTTTAAGCAAAAGATAAGCCTTAAGCTTAAATCCAAAACCACAAAATATTAATTAGATTTATATATACAAAAAGATAGATAATATATAGAGCTTGTATATGGTTATAGAATATAAACTGTCTTATAAGTTGTTAGTCTTTAATCTGTAAGCTAGACTTTTGTAAACTAATAAAGAATCTATAAATATTCTAGAGAATATTATCAATTAAATTATAATACTAATCAATCCAAAGAATAAGTTTGTATACTACTCTAAGTAACTGACTATAGTAACTCTAATATAAATATATAAATATATGATTAAGAATGGCCTTAAGTATAGTAAATTAATTATAAAAGAAGCCAATATTTTTTTTAGCTTAAAAAAGATAAGCTATATATACTTTATTATTATTTTGTAGAATTTAATATCAAAGCCAAAGCACAGAGCAAAGTTGATATTTTACTTTGTTACACCACAGTAAGCCAGACCTTAACCTTCTACTTAATAGCACTGGACTCAAAGTCTCGCAGCCAAAAATAACGAAATCACACGTTTTGTACACAAAGATCCACAGAGTCCGTCTGGCTCATCGAATAAGATCTCAGACATTGAAATACCAAGTAAGCCAAGGGCTTGTATACACCAGTCTAGTACTGGACAGGTATATCCGGTCAAATTATCATAAGCATCTAAAAAGAACAATATTTACTATCGACAATACTGTACACAAGTCTGCTTATTAGGGCTTATACAAAAACATTCCTTAGATAATACTTATCTAAATATTAAAGTACATTGAGATTATAGAATAGGTAATAAATATACCTTAGAATAGAAGTTTTTTATAAAACTTATATTGTATTAACTTGTAAAAGATCTTAATAATAAATATAAGCTACTGAAAAAGCAAGGCATTTATAGTACTCTGTTCAGATTAACTCTGGAATTATATAAATATACCTTTATTACAAAAAAGACTATAATAGTATTTAAAGCAAAGTTAAAGTACAAAGGCTTGATCTACTAATACTTAAATAAAGTTCAAAAAGAGCTTATATTAGTCTATCTTAGGAACATCTTTCTTATCTATTTTTACTTTCTTAACTTTAAAGTTAAAATAGTTTATATATTGCTTATATTATAGACAAATGAGTAGATACAGAAAAATCTAATAACAATTATAGAACAGAATTTGAACATAAAAAAAAACGTAGTAGTTATAAAAATACTAAGTTATAGAATAGAGCATTATAATATATAGTCATCAAATATACTATAAAATCCTAAGATTAGAAATATAGTGCTAATAGATTTTGAGTATTTAGAAATTTTGAAGCAGATATTAGTTTTTTAGGAGACTTTGCCAAACTAAAAGCGGAAGCACCTTTACTTAGACCTTGAGACATTCTGTCCAAGTCTTTCTAACGGACTTTTCATTAGTCCCATCAAGTGCTTTGATTAGATCGATCCATATGTTTAGGTAGTCAACAATAGTACTGCAATTCAACTCATTAAATGGACCCACAGTAACGATCACCTTTGCTCACTTTGCTATGCCTATATCTTCCCAGTAATGTGATGTATCCTTCTTTATTGCCTCGCTATCATTAATCAGCACTGCTTCGTCGGCCCGCATCCATTTGGAGGCTGGAGGTCTGGAAATGTACATATTGTAACCGTCGCGCACCAACCAGTTACGCCTCCAGTACGAGCAGGCTTTCTTAGAAGTCCAATCGATTCCTTGGAGGAGCATCACACCTTGCTCCTGCGAGCTTTTCCAGATGCGGTGATGTGATATGAGTCATCGACGTTGCCTCCCCGGGGTAGGGCAGGAAGGGCCGAGCCGAGGAGTCATGAATGATTGAAAGTCGGGCTTGCACGCGAAGCTTGGCACCCGAGGGCTATGTCATTCGTCTATATTTCTCCACCCAGTCGGTACGGGGCGTCAACCCGCTCCGAACCCCTCACTTAAAGGGTGCTGCCTGATCCAGGACCGAATACATAACTAAGTGTGTCTTCCAACATTCTATTCCAAGCCTACGAGGTCGCCCTCTGTCACTTCGGCCTTCCTTACTCATTAACAGAGGTGCGTGCTAACCTTGAGACATGTGATTATTGGAGTCCGCTGACGTTCGCTCAACTATTTGAAGATTAAGTGATCCTTCTCTAGACGTCTTCGGTCCGCCATATTAGAGGCGAGCACGACAAAGCAGACGCTGAGTCGACTGGTAAGTGTGCCTAGAGTGCTTTACACACACACTAATATATGTAGTATATCGAGTCATGCCCTATTCAGTGTGCACGCAAGAACAAATCCGATACTCATGCGGACATTCTAAAGATGGCGAATTCGTCAAATGTACGCAACATTCCGGGAAAGACACAAGATGTTCGAGCATTGAATATAAAGAGGTGAAGACATCGACACATTCATGTAGGACTTGTTCGAGAAGCGGATGAATTGGTATTTTGAAATTACGAGTCAAAATGATATACATGGTCAATGAAGCGAAGAAGCGTTGGGCATTGGAGATTCTAGCTAAATTCCACGGTCCCCTACCATCGATGTATCTGCCAGTTTCTGAGCGAGGCTACTCGCCTCCTCCTGCTCCAACTTTAGATACTCATCACTGTCCCGAAAAGTTGCTGCCTCAAAATCTATGAGCTTGGCTGTCTTCTCTTGTAATAGGATATTAAATTTGTTCAAATCTCGATGGACGATGCCAAGAGCATGTAACTCCGTCATAGCATCTTGGCAGATCTCCAGATCCTTTATGTTCGGGTGATGGCCACCAAGAGCTTCCATTAAGAAGCCTGTAACCCGATCTTTGCTTTCTTCATAGACATAACCCAAGAACTTTGGCGCATGTCTGAACCCGTGCCTCTCAAGAATACCGTAAGCCTTAATTTCGGTATGAAGAGCTGGAAGCTCGTGCCCAAATCTTGCAATCTTTAAGACGCATACGTCCTTGTGAAGGCGAACGAACGATATTCTGTCGCTGATTCGGCGGACGCGGGGGAGGTCGAGGAAATTGTAATACTCAGAGGGATGAACGGGACGTTGAGATAACCGGTGCGGCTGGAATATGTCCGCCTGACAAGAGATACCATTGGCCGTTTTAGTGACTGCGAGCGTATTCCATTGGTCATTCCATGCTGGGAGGTTGCGTAATCGTGCGAGTATCCTTGAGCTATCGGTTCGATCGGCCGTAGGGACAATGTCAGGGTGCTGGATCGAGATGTAAACGATTTGGCGGCCCCTTCGGATTCGATAGAGGTAGTCGCTGTCCTCCAGGTCGAGGGACAAAACCTCTTCAATGTACTCCATCTGCAGCCACAGGAACGCACACGAAAGAGGTATAGATAATAATGCACCTCTTCCTAGTTTGAGAAGCCGGTCCAACTGCGAGAGTAGGCACCATGGGGCGCGATAACCTCGACCAAGCTGCGCGGCGGTTAGCAGCAGCAGTATATGGATCCGTCCTCTGCGCAGATGAATATGGTTGGAGTAAGGAGGTTGGATACCGTCGAAGTCGAGATCGTGCCGCGTTTCATGTAGTTGACGCTGTGTACTAGCAGGCTTTGGAGGTTTTTTCGATGAAAGCGAATGGTCTGCAACTTAAATTTCCGAACACGTGACTATGTTAGCTGAGCGATCTAGTGTCACATGAAGCGCATTGTATTTGGCTACAAAGCTTGACATGGAATGTACATTCGCTATGGTTACGAAGATGTTGGGGAACCTTCTGGCTCACGTCGGTCAACGGCGAAAAAGACAAGGACGGGACCGATATCTACAAGCCGGCTACGGGGATGGTACACTGGTACGCACGCCGAAATTGCGCGAAACAAGCTGGGGGACTATTGGGAGTCCGATGGACCATGCTGTCAGTTGCGCCCACCTTGGCGTAATGATGCCAATATCGCAATGGGCAATTTGCACGGTCTCAGATTATTCAATTGGCCGGGAAGAGGACTGCTCGACGTGCTCATTCCTGTTGATTACCCAAAGATGCGCTCTCGCACAACAATCCTTTCTACTCACTTATTCACATGCCCATTCTCTCAGGTTTCTGTCTATAGATTATATATAGTGGCATATGACTATGAATCTAATTGTCTATATAAGCTTTTCTAATCTCTACCAGCCATATCTTCACCTGTTCTCAACTCTACTTTAGGTCTCTGGTTAGTGGCCTTAGTGCAATCAACTAAGTACTATTAAACAAGATCGTCCTTTAATATTGTCCGACTGTCTTTAATATATTATTCTTTGGTTATATATCTATTAGTATATAAAAGATTTTGGTTGTTACGTTATAAAATTTGGCATTGTGTATTATATTAGTAAGAACTAATATTGAGTTGAAGTCGATATCTAGGTAGGTTAGGCTGTCACAGATGAGGCTTTAGTATTGTATAACAGAATGATTTGGTAGTATGCTTTTATTGTGGTAATGAGGATAGTGATGGATTTCTTGTATCTTTATCCATTTGCCCGGCTTGAGATACCTGCTCTAATATTAGAAAATTGTTCTAATCTTCCTCAAAACATATCAGACTTATTGTAATGCTCGGCGAATCAGTCTCGGCCACTCCCGAACCGTTATAACCATATGCCGAGAGTATATTATATCTTTCACATCTTGCTGCGGATACCTTCCGTCCTTAATGTTGTGATAGTCCTCATCTTCCTGATACAGATGGTAAATAAAGGATACATCATAGCCAATACATCGCTGAAACGCAAGGGCTTGTAATGTAGTCGGCGGCTAGCAAACCATTAGACAATAACGCCCGAAGAAACCAGCAGAGTCGATCAGCGTAAGCGCTTCTGCTGACACCTTCAGAAATGGGATGAACTAGTTGGTGGTGAGTGTTAGGGTCCAAGGGCTGAAACGTACTGCACCGCAGAGGACCAATCATTTGGAAGAACAATCCTTATTTAGGCTCGCCGGTTAGTTGCAGCCTACGAAGGCGCGGCGTTCAAAACCGTCCGTGCCCATGAAATCTGGAGGCTAGACTTAGTAAGCAACCCAAATAGTGACTAGGAACATTTTCACTTGGCTGCACGTTGGACGACTTTCCTGTCGCGGAGAGGGCCATTCACGCGGGAATCAGTTTAAAAATGGTTCTATTCTCCTCATCTCAATAATTTTTATGCCAAAGAGATCATTAGATACTTCTATTCAATATAAGCCCTAAAAAAAAGTCGCACGATACACTTCCACGACTCTAACCATACGATGTTGCGCGTTCGGTGCCACCAATGGCTACAACGCAGATATTTCTCACTCAAAATCGAATCTCGCTGCTTTGGTTCAGTCAGTCATTTAGCACCTGCGCAACTGTGCCAGTACTTCGCACATCAGGAAACAAAAGCCTCTCGACAGCCCAGCCCGGTCCTACAGAAACCGCTTGCACCACAGTTTCTTCGACCGCTAATCTATCACCCAGGATCATCGACTTGGGTTGCACTTGAGGGCAATAACCAACAAAGCTTGGAGAGCGGTAGTGTGCTGAAAGTCGTATCGTGGAACATCGATTGGTCTAGCGCCGGGACTGAGGCTCGGGCTACCGCAGCACTAGAACATCTTCAAAGGCTCTTTGGAGAAGTACAAGATCCATTCGTTGCGATGTTTCAAGAAGTGCGTCGAGAATCGCTTCAAGTTATCTTGGAGAACCCCTGGGTGCAGCGGAATTTCGTCCTCTCAAACACTAAGGCTCCTGAGTCTCTTTACACGAACATTCCTGGGGATTCTTTCCTCTTTAAGCGCCTCGATTGGAGAGCTGCCTCGTATTTTTCCCTTTTGATGATCTCGAGGAATCTGGCAATAGAAAATTGCTTCCGTGTCCCCTTTGTGACTAAGATGGGAAGGGATGCTCTCGTGGTTGACATCCCTGTATTCAGCTCTAGAGAACGGACCGAATCGAAAGAATGTCTTCGCCTTTGTACGACACATCTAGAGTCACTCTGGAGCGGAAAGGCCTACCGCCCCGGTCAGCTAGGCCTGATTTCAACTTTGCTGAAAGGGGTACCCACCATGAAATCCAGGATTGTGGCGGGGCTTGTAGGGGGCGATATGAATGCAATCGACCGGCCGGAACATGACTTCCACAGGGCGATCGATGTTGACCTGCAAGATGCCTGGGAAGACATCCCTGCACCTCCAATGCCGGTCCTGAAGCCATTCCAAAAAGACTTCTCCTATGGCCGCGCAAGAGGAAATACGTGGGGATACCAATCAAACAAGTCTCGAGAACGAAAGCGGATGGACAAGTTCCTATATACCGGGTCACTCGAAACCGTCGCACTTGATGAAGCCCAAGATGTTATGGGGAGGCTAGGGCGACTTGGTATTGGGTTGAAAACAGAGTTAGACGTGTGGGAGAAAGAGACCGTGGAAAAGCCTGCGGTACGGGGAAAGTATGTAGAGAAGCAACACAAGCGATATTTTTCCCAACATGAGGCTGCGAGTCTGCGAGAGATGGGCTTGCTGGGCCAGAGGGAGTTAGTCCGCACGAGAGTCAACGCCTGGGTTAGCGACCACTTTGGAATTGCAGTTGGTGTCAAAGTTCTCAGGGAACGGCTGTCAACCCCATGAAATGCCCAACCAACCTTCCTGTCTTTCCCAGAAACTCGTTTGTTCACCGCCACTTTGCGGAACTTGTCAAAGATTCACTCCCAAGACTTGCCCTCTTCTCTGTATGCCAGCAAGAAAGCAGAAGAGACCGCGGGGTCGGCCGCGGAAGCAAACGTAAGGAGAAGCGTTGTTCAATATATCCTATCGCAGTCAACATCCTGTCAATTAGCCAATAACTCAATGTCTTTCAACAATCTACACTTGCCATTCATCGTCTGACATCTTGCGTCTTACCACACGGTATGAAATCTGCTTCCAGCTCCCTTAAGCTCCCCTTTCTCAAGTTCAGATCTTTACGTACGTTTGTAGGACGAGACTGTATCTGCCATAGCTTCAAGCCCTCAACGCCCTTGTGCAAGATGGGTCAATACCAGCCCAGGGCAACAACCGCAACAGGAGTTTGCTACATTCTCCCTGGATTTGATCTGTAGCCATCAACGCGATCACGACCCGCGGATCACCAGCCAACGCAGCTTCCTCTATGAGCCTAGCATTCAGAGCCTTCCACAGATTGCTATTTTTTCCAAGACTCGTCTGTGCATCTTCAGCAGCCTTCCACATACAATACTTGTAAACCAAACCCAGCTCAAAGCTCTGGAGAGGCAATTCAGGGGCCGCAGTAGAATTATCCCTAGCTAGCTTTGTGTAAAGCCATAGTTAGCATGAACAGGTTGCGTACACGGGTGGGATCCACGCGGCTGGGGTAAAGCAACGGATCGCTGATGAAGCAGAGATGGAGCAGATAGTGAACTTCCTTGCTGTGATTTCGCTCTGCGTGATAGCCGATTGCTAGGAGGGAGTGGAGCGATGGGAGAGGCTGGATGTGAGCTGGCCATCCTTTGCCCGCAGATATCACCTCCAACATGGCGATCTCGGTTTTCTCGGTATCAGAGATGTTGGCCGAGGAAGCCAGTTGGTTCAGCTTACGTAGAGAGTCTAATGTATAGCCTTCCGGTATATTGTGACAATCGTTTCCAGCGTCACTTGAACACTTGCCGCCTAATGAATTACAAGTAAGCAGGCTATGTTGTCCAACGCGATACAATGAGACAGGATTAAAACTTGAAGAGTGCTTACAACGACAGCTGAAGAACCATCGAGATTTTAGCACAAGCTGTCTAGAATGTTTATCGATAGTATTGTCGATGTACGTCATCGTTATTTCGTCTCCAGCAGATATCGGTTCTCCGGATCGAACCCGAATTTGAGAGCCTTCAAACAAGCAATATGTGTTAGGCTTGCACGAGTGATTGATCAAGGATACAAGAGGATCCAGGCCGATACCAAGGTACTCATTCTCTAGAGAATGGATAGCCATGCAATTCAGCTTGACCTGAAAGGGTGTCAATACAAGCTCAGCTTCTTTAGATTCTGACATACCCGACAATAGGTTTCCTTGAAGACCTCATCTGCTTCGTTCCATCCTGTCCATCTTGCCGTTTCTGATATCGCCTGTTTTAGCATATCCCCTCCCTCAATGTAGTCTTCCATATGGGATAGCAAGCCCATGAAAGCAGACCATCCGCTGTCATCGATAATGCCTGCCTTTCGATTTAGGAGCAAGCGGACGGTCGCCCGGAGGACTTCGTTGGATTTCTCTTGTTTCCAGGCCCCCTGTTGACAGGACTGCCACAAGGAATGTAAGTACTAGTATTGTTAAGGGAAAATGATTAAACCAAGCTGCAAGAAATGCTATCTATCACTACATCATTTGTGAGGTAGAGAATAATAACGCATATAACTCACTCTCGAACAATATCTTACGACTTTGCAGCCACCGCATCTGTCTAGACTGGGCTTATCATCCCTAGCAGCTCTAATACGACCATCCTTGCCGATTTCGCTCCCCAACCACAAGAAGCAACTGTCACAAGTACTCTTGAGGTGATTGTTATCTGCCACAACGAGCATCTGTTTCTTATAGATTATGTCTTGTGCAACTGAGATGTTTTCTGTGGTAACGAGGCCTAAGCCGCCGTGGGCGGAAGCTGATTCATTGATTTGGAATTTGAACGAAGTCGTGCCGTCGCTGAGGAGGGACTGGTTGAACTTCGAAGCACGGTCCATCAGGAGTGGTAAGATTTCGCAACTTTTTTGGAAGGTGTAGTGTAGGGTGGGGTTCGCTCTGATAGAAAATTGGGTGGACTGACCACGTGACAACTACCCTCCAAGCGTTGCCTCGCACACATGCACACAGGACACCACGATCGCGATAACGAGAACAATTTCAAATGCGCTGCGCGCTTCACGGACACCTGTGGGTACGTATCCTACCTGCGGACTGTAAAGGAGTAAAATTGTATTAACCTTTGTTATCGAGTCTTATCTACTGAAGACCTGGGGAAAACTGTACGATACAACGATACCAGAGATGACGCGACTTATTGTATAATACATCAGTTATTTCCGATAAACACGTTACGCCTCCTGTCTCCTTCCGATATCAACCTCCTCATTGTCTCCTGTGGTGTTCTCCTATGCATCTGATCCCTATTCTCCTCGCTTTGAACCCCGCTTCCCTTGACCATACCTACTCCCACGTCGTCGGGACTGGCACAGAGAGATTGAGCTGCTGCCTGTCCACCTGCGGGAGAAAGCCTACTCACCTCTGCGCTTTACAATGCTCAAGCGCTGACGTATTGCAGACTAAGTCCTGCCTAGGAACTTGCAGAAGATCCACTTCCAAGACTTGCTCTCTTTCTTCCATGCCAGCAAGCGCTGCTCGTCTACAGGATCCCATAGAATATTCATCCCTGTGCTCAACCCCTGCTTGTCTCTACTCGAACACGTATTATCGTCGCTGCTGAGATCAGGATCACTGTCGCTCAAATCACCGTCGTCGTCGCTGCTAAGCGGCTCTCTTCTCTGGAACGCAAGAGCTTGGGTATGCATAGCTTTGATATATTGGGTCCTGGTATACGTCATATTCTTGTGAGTACAGCCTACCTCTGCGGCAGTCGACACAGCCGTGTCACCAGACAAGAGACAGAATGGGGTATACCGGCTAAAGCCAGTAACAAAAAACGAATATTGTTCCATCAACTTAATAATAAAATCGTTAATCTTCCCCACCTGGCTAATACTTGCAATAAGTCAGACAACCTGGCTCAAAAAAATTCCTTACTCGGCATAGCTGTCCCAGATTACAGTAGTAAAGAAGTAGTAGTATAGAAGGTATAGACAAAATGTAATCTTAGTTAATATTGGCATAGCAGCTCCAAACAATTAGTTAAGGTTACAGTAGTTGAGCAATATATCGATATCTATAACGTATAATAAAGAAGGCATTAGCAAAGATAATCAATCCTTAGTACTAGAGATTGTAGCAACTAGTAAACTCTAATCAAATAGGAAGTATAACTTAGGAGAGTATCTATAAGACTTGAAATATAGTCTATATTGGCAAGTAGATCTCTGCTAAAGACAGTATTTGCACTTCTTAGGTATTAGATCATTGTAAGATAAGGACACTTGCTTTCGCTTGGCAGAGAGTAGTTTCTTCTTCTTATTATTGTTCTATTTGGTGCTGTTAAGCTTATTATTACTATAACTGTTACTTTTTGTCTTGTTATGACTTGGCTCTGAAGATAGAGTGCGATTGGGGAGCGATTGTCGTTGGTCGGCCGATCTTGGGCTTTCACAAAGCCTTTTGGCCGTTATTATCGCTGCTATATTATTCATCTCTTACTATGGTTCCTTGTTTTTATTCTTATTCTTATTATTGTCGTTGTTTTTTCTCTGCTCTATCTTCTGCTGCTTCTTTTTTCCCTCATCAATAGGGAGAATATCGAGGGCAGGGCCAACTAGCTTATATTCGTCTACTACACCTTGACTGCTATGAAGATAATCCTTTTGACTAAGCTGGTTCTCTGGTAATGTTCTAAAGGAGTACGAGGATGGGCTTCGAAGGCGAGCAGAGGTCGTGGCCTTAGATCTGGCGCGGCTTGGATAGAGGTCTACAGTACCGATGCTGTTGTGCAATGGCTTGCTCGAGAGGCGCAAAGAGGGTGTATAAGGCCGTATGGAATCTGATATCGAAGCTTCTTGTTTGGTAAGCCACAAGTACGGAGCCGGTTTGGAGAGGTTATCAATATCGTGCTATACATTGGGACTGGGAGGGGCCGAAGTTGTCGAATCGATGGCATTCTCTGGGCTATTGAAAAGATCTATGTCTAGTTCTGTACTTTCGGTACGAAGACTAATATTATCGACTTTGGCTTCAGAGCTACTTGAATCGTCGTCTCCCAGCAGGACAATTGGATTATCTATACCGCGTCAGAAAAAAATGGTCGTCTATTTCTACAACAGAACATGTAGTGCGCGCGCTTACCTGGACTCCCGCCTGAGTTATCGCTTTGCGCTGACCTGCTCTGGTCGACAGAGCCGCCCCTCTCCTCTGAAGCTACCTCCTCAACTCCGCCCGTCTTGTCTAGGCCTCGATCCTCCGTTGCGAAGCCCTGCTCTTGTAGCTTAGTGAGCAGCAATTCTTCGATTGTGGGGAAGTCGTCGTCGTTTTCGTCATCATCTGCTTTGTCGCTGCGTCCATAAACAGTGCCGGTCCCTGGTCAGATTCCCACAAGTTGGTCACTGTCGCTACAAGCCAAACACATCTCCATCACATACCTCGAATTCCGGGCTCGTAGCCCATATCATCGTCAGCTGCTGCCGCTGCTGCTAGTCGTGGCGTGCTAAGTGATATACCGCTCGACCTGATGTGCTAGAGCTTGTTGAGGATGCTGACTTGTTCCGGGGCAGGTTTGCGGTGGATTGCTGTGCTCTTGGAGCGTGGAGCGGTTGGCACGTAGGTATACGGTTTGAAGGCAAAAGTGGCCATCTCGAGTGCGTGGAAATGATTGGGAGTAGTCGAGAAATTCTCCGCTGGCTGCTGGCTGTACAACTGGACTGCAAAAAAGATGGCAGAGACGGGGAAATCAACGGGTTCATGTAGGCTTCTCGCACTGCCCTCGCAGAACCAGAATATGCTCTGTGGCTCGCTGTACACGCCCGCCATGCTAGGCTTCCCCTCTTCTGACGCCCTCTCCGTGAAAAAATGCCTTGGTGTCAATGCGACCCCTCTCGCGCAGAGAGATCCACCGCAGCTGCAACGCCCTAATACCATCGATCCTGCGCTTTTTAGCCGGAGTATACCCATCTGCGGCCACTACTCTCTACTTTGCTGTACTCTATAATCGGCCGATCTTAGTATTATTTCTTAATTGTCGGCGATGCCATAAAAAGCTAAGTAGAAAGGAAGTAACGACTATAGCAAAAGAGAGGGTTGTATAATCTTGGATACTACTATATCTATATATCTATAAGTTTTAGATAGACTTATATATTCTACGTCTTTTTCATTGTCCGATATCTTAGCTATTATATATACAGCTGGCACAGGTCTAATTGGTAGATCCTGAGCAAATCCAAGTAGTACTCTAAGAGGGCCTCGCATGATTCTGCTGCCTTAAGTCAGCTCAGATCCGCGTAATTAAAACGGAATGCGAAACGTGCTGTAGTAAGAGGGAAAGTTACCAAGCTTCTAACGCATCATCCATCAGCAATGTAGCTAGGCAGAAGCCTAGGCTGTATTATTATAAATATTTCCGTAATTGACTATTATGCTATAATATATGTAGGCTAAGTCTAATAGAATCTTAGTCTTTAAAGGTTTTGAATATAAGAATTAGTAATAGTATAATATTAAGGCAAACTAAGAATACTTAGGGCTTAGCTTAGCTTGTATTTTAGCTAATATAAAACAAATCTAAGATTATTAGTATTATAAAGGATTTATAGTATTGAAAATTAAAAAGATAATTAGAGAAAATCTATTTGATATATAAATTTTTAATTATAGTATAGTTAATTAAGTAAGTCTAGACTAGAATAAAAGAACCAAAGACAAAATATATACAAGAAAAAAAATAAACTAAGTATTGTAAGTATAAGTATTATTATATTATATAAAAAGGAAGGAAAAAGGAAAAGAAGCAAGATAGAAAGTTGCGTAAGCTTTATACTTTGCGAAAGCGGCGGTTGGTCCGTGTGCACACTTTGCCTAATGCGGGGATCGCCGATTCCTGATGTGGGCTTGCCGTCTGGTCGTTTACTAATTATATTTTAAAAAAAGCTAAGTACTTATCTAAGATAATAGTAAAAAATTAGAAAATAAAAGAAATTTCTATATAATAAAGATTTTTAGTTTTTTATTAAAAAGACTTATATAATTAATAATAATCTAAGTTAATATTTAAATTACTTAAAAGATTCTTAGAATATAATTTTTTTTTGAAACTAGTTTTGTAAAAAATATTCGAATTATTATCTAAAGACTTTTAAAAAGATTCTTAAAAAGATTCTTAAAAAGATTCTTA
>Ga0182030_10013005_pt1 | contig 16613 bp, 9 predicted proteins | sample 812S3MmetaG_FD_121299 | JGI IMG/M metagenome (GOLD analysis project Ga0182030, IMG submission 121299) | Permafrost microbial communities from Stordalen Mire, Sweden - 812S3M metaG (Illumina Assembly) | ecosystem: Environmental > Terrestrial > Soil > Wetlands > Permafrost | place: Sweden...
AGGTAATCTTGCTCGAAAACGTTCGCTTCTATCCGGAAGAGGAAAAGAACGATCCGGAATTCAGCAAGAAGCTTGCTGAGCTCGCCGATATTTATGTCAATGATGCCTTCGGCACGGCGCACCGCGCACACGCCAGCACTGCTGGTATCTGCAAGTTCATGAAGACATCAGTGTCCGGATTTTTGCTCAACAAAGAAATCAAAGTCCTCGGTGAAGTTTTACAGTCGCCCACCCGCCCATTTGCCACCATCGTCGGTGGCGCTAAAGTATCGACAAAAATCGGTGTTTTGAAAAACTTGATGGGTAAAGCTGATGTGATTATCATTGGCGGAGCGATGGCGTTCAGCTTCCTCAAAGCTGAGGGCAAGCAGGTCGGCAAGTCGCTGGTCGAAGATGACAAACTCGATCTTTGTCGCGAACTGTTGGCAGAATTCAAAGAGAAAGGCGTCAAGATCATTTTGCCAGTCGATCTCGTTTGTGCTCCAGAATTGAAATCAGGCTCTCCGGCAACCTTGTGCCCAGCTGATGCCATTCCGGCGGATCAAATGGGACTAGATGTCGGTCCGATGACGATGTCCGTAATCAAGACGGAACTTTCGCACTGCAAGTCGATTCTCTGGAACGGCCCGCTCGGCGCCTTTGAATTTGAAGGCTTTGAAACAGGCACTTACGCGCTTGTGGATATACTGGTCGAACTCACAGCGAAGGGCGTAAAAACAGTGGTCGGCGGTGGCGATTCGGTCGCGGCGCTGGAAGCACATGGAGCTAAGCCGGAATCGTTCACGCACGTCTCAACTGGTGGCGGTGCCGCTCTCGAGTTTATCGAAGGGTTGGAATTGCCTGGCGTAGCCTGTCTCGATTCGCTCGAGAAAGCAACGGTCTAATTGAACCCGATCATGTAAGCATCAGTCTACTGCACGGTTGCGGCAGCGCTAAGCAAAACGCAAAGGTAGCGCCGCAGCCGCAGGGCACTGATACAATAACTGCATGAGCGAATTCCATATAGAAATGACTGAGAGAAAGCTTCTTTATTGCCGGAGCTTTCTCTTTGCGTTGACGAGCATTCTCTTTGCTGGCTTGACACTTTTGCTCGCAGTTCCGGCGGCACAAGCGAAAGACCAGGCGACCTCGGACAGCGAAGGTCTACTTCTGCTGCCAAGCTCGCCATCAGCAGTGAGAAAGCATCGTACAATTGCTGAGAATCAGAAGTCAAAATCTGACGATGGCTTTTCGGTTCAAGGAAAGCCGGTAACGAAGCAACAATATCAGGCTGCAAAATTGCAAGACGAAGGCATCATGTTGTTGCGCACGAATGCTAATGAGCAAGCGCTGCAGAAGTTCAAACAATCAATCGAGCTTTACGATGGCTATGCAGAAGTGCACCATTCGCTCGCCTTGACTTACGCTAAACTCGGCAACAAAGACGAAGCAATCAAAGAGCTAAGACGCGCGGTTGAACTAAATCCGAATCTGCGTGATTCGTGGATTTTGCTTGGTGGATTTTTGCAATCAAGCGGAAAGACTAACGAAGCGATAAGCACATATCAGGAATATGTGCGACGATTTCCGAGTGATACCAATGTGGCGAAAGTAAATGCGGCGTTGGGCTTGCTCTACGCTAAGCTCGGCAAGAGCGATGTTGGAGTGGATGAACTTAAACACTCAATCGAACAGAATCCGGATCTGCCAGCATCGTGGATCACCCTTGGTGGCGTGTATCAGGTCAAAGGTGATCTTCCAAACGCCATCGGAACGTACCAGCAATTTTGCGATAAATTTCCGCATGATGCGATGGTTCCAAAGGTAAACGGGCTGATTAAGGCTTTGACATATGAACAGACTCGCGGGATGACGTATAAACAGCAAGATCAAATGTTAGGTACCACTGGCGCATCAGGCACGACGAACCCTGGTAACACCACACCGAATGAATCAGCAGCAGACGGAATGTCGGCGACAACCGGCGGAGCAAACAGCACGACAGGTTCGCCGTCAGGCACAAGCACATCTCCAACGGCAACGACAGATACCTCGAATAAAAGAAAGGATGATTATCTAGCATCAGCGGTACGAGCTGGCGTAATACTCTGGCCACACAGCCGCATTCCAATTACGGTATACATCGCCGACGGTTCAACCAGCTCTGGTTACCGTGATTCGTTTAAGACCATTTTGAAACGCTCATTTGAAGATTGGGCGCGCGCTTCTTCCGGACAGATATCATTCATGATGGTGAGTTCCCCTGCCGCAGCACGGCTCAAGTGCTTTTGGACTGATAAGCCCTCGGATTTGACCAGCAACTCAGAAGCAGGCGAAACAAAACTAATTGCAGATCAGGACTCAATCAAAAGCGCCGAAATCTTGTTTATGACGGTGCCCTTTAGCAAGTCAGTTCCAATCTCCGATAATGCTTTTCGCCAGGTCGCATTGCACGAAATAGGTCATGCGCTTGGAATGAATAGTCATTCCACCAATACCGATGACATCATGTTCTACTCGACCACGTTGAAAGACGGCTGGCGCGAGTTATCCGGACGAGACTCGCGTTCAATCACCAGGCTTTATCAGAGCGGAATCTGAGTGATATCACCGCTAGCTCAGCGGTATCTGAGTGATTGAGGATGGCGAGGGATCAACTTTTCGGTTTAGCTTGTCCGATTAAGAGGATTATTGATCCTAAACAGCCTAATGTGCTCGCATCAAAAGCACCGCGCAAAGAATTGGAATGTAATGCGGAAATCACTCATCTACTCTACCAGCCGTTATCAGCGATACGCCTCGATTCTTGCTGTGGTGGTGCTAACTATTTTTGTGACTTCTATTCAAGTACAAGCCGATCCTCAGCAAACGCCTGAAGGGTTCACTTCGGAGTTTAATAAAACAGGAACGCTTCAGCTAGAAAGTGAAACTAGCTCCAATAACTCCGATGGAGCGGTGAATTCACAGCCGTATTTCGTAATCAACTCCATTACTGTGGAAGGTAATCGCATCATTCCTACGGCTATAATTTTGGATGCAATAAGGACGAAAGTAGGAGATATTTTCGATCGACAGGCAATCGTTAGAGACCTTTTCTCCATTGGGAATTTGGGCTATTTCGACGAACACTCCTTAATCGCCTTGCCAGAAGTTCCAAGAGAAGACAAAAGCGTTAATCTTAGAATTAAAGTTCAAGAAAATGAACCGGTGACTGAATTCACTTTCCAAGGCAATACGCTCCGCCGAGCTGCTAGCGCGTAGTAATTCTACGCTTTCAATTCTGTGGGGCTGAGCTATTCTAATAAGCGAAACATTCGGTCTAGCGGCCCTTCGCTAAAATTTGCAACACAAGAGTAAATGGACAATATCTCTTTAGGCATCAATAAGTCAGAACTTTTAGCCGACGAGCCCCAGAATCACGATTCGGGGCTTTTGAGCAGGGAAGCATACGTCATCGGCAATGGCTTGAAAGATGGCTTGGCGCAGGGTGCTGCACGTTCGTCGAATGATATCTGTGACTTTGGCAAAGCAGTTCAAGAAAGCCCGACCAGCGCGTTGGCCGATCTGGTAAAAAATCACTGGACTGAGGCTGCGGTAGCAGCTGGAATCAGTTTTGTCGCTCCGAGCAAGTTAGCCAGTACTCTTATCGCAGCAGTTTCTCTTCGTGGCGTCGCATCGGCGACCTACGACTCAGCCGTTCTTGCAGCTGACCCAAAGAATGACACCGAAAAAGTTAAAGACCTCTATGCCAATTCGTTGTCTAGCGAAACGCATGCTCTAATAAATTCTCTACCGATGAGTTTTTCAGGCGGTTTTGCCGGTAAGGTTGGAGCCAACGCGATGTTTGGCAAAAACATAGGCGCCTGGGATTTCGTCGCTGAAAAAAAAAACTTGAGCGACGTCAAAAGTAATCTCTGGGATCTTCACGACAAAGTTTTGCCACCAAAAGCAAAAATGGTTGTTGTCGATCTCGATGCTACGCTGGTATCAACAAACAAACATTTGACCATCGGACTTGACAAAGCATTTGCGCAAGTTGCTGAGAACACAGGGCTTGCAAAACAAGAAGTGCGCGACGCAATTTATGGTCAATTCAAAAGGCTTCAAACATTTGGAAGTTCATTCACAACAGAATTAGCATTGGGTGACAAACTTCAAGTTGGCAAACCTGGTGGCATGAGCCCTGAGCAGTTTCGTTCGCAAGTTGGCGATGCCTATTGGAAGACTCTTGATGCAGAAGCGAAACACAGCTTGGATGTTTATGACGGTGTGAAGTCCACGCTTGCAGAACTCAATGCGCAAAGAATCCCGGTGGTTGTTTTCAGCAACTCCACTGCAGAAGCGGCTCTACCTCGCCTTGCCGTACATAGATTGGATGCATATACATCCAAAATATTGGCATTAAAGAACGTCACGGTGCCCAAAGGTTTGTCACCGGAGCTCTACAATCAAGCGGCGGAGCGTCATGCAGCTCGCATGAGTTCGCCCGGTTCAGAAAAGCTGGTCGAAGTGCCACGCGAATTGCGTAAGCCAAATCCTACGTATATGGAGCAGCTAATTGCAGATGCGAATCTTCGCCCCAAGCAAGTAATGATGATCGGAGACAGCCTGAAAGACGACATGGGGATTGCCGCAAAGACCGGCGTACGCGGACTCTGGGCGCGCTATTCCGAAATCGACCGGCTGTATGAAACGGTGATGAGAGACGTCATGAAATACGGCCAGAAAAAACCGGTTACACAAAATTATGAGTCTGAGTTGCATTCGTTTGCTGAGGTCCTCTCGAAGCTTCGCCCTGAGCGCGACCTCAAAGGCTTTGTCAGTAGCGTTTCGAGCTTGCCTGCCTGGTACACACCAGTGATGGCTTATGGACTCGCTGGGCACGACAAATAGAACTTTTGCTGTCCTGCACCAACCACTTCTTCGAAGGCGATGGCATTGATTAATGCGGATCAGCAGGTCACCCCCGCGCGGGCATCCCGCCCGCGTTTGCTGCTGCTAACAGCACCAACAGATACGCCAGGATCGATCACAGAACGTTCTATTCTTGTAGAAGCGGGCGGGACGCCCGCGCTCTCCCGGGGTGTGACTCGTTTCTGTTAGTCGAACAAAGCGGCGAAACCGGCTTGCGTTATCACCAGCGCTGAGCGCTGAATGGCTAGCTCGGCGCTTCCTTGCAGCGTGTGATTTTGCATTAGAGATGCCAGCATTGTTCCGGCAAATGTATCGCCAGCACCAGTGGGGTCGAACTCTTGCACGGGAAAGCCTGGAACGATAAGTTCAGCATCGCTGGTATAAACACTAGCGCCGAGTCTTCCTCTTGTGACACAAATTACCTGTTCTTCAGAAGGCTTCAGCGGGAACTGCGCGGGATCGAAAATAGCGTTTGACTCATTTTCGTTCATGAATGCATAATCGCTGCCGCTCACTAATTCTCTTACCTCACGGGTCTCACCGTAGGCAAGGCGAGCATAAGTACCAACTGAAATTTTGCAGTTGCATTGCGCTCGAATTGCTTTCAAAAAATCCAACTGCCGGCTTGCGCTGCTGAGCGCGGCGATATGCACAATTGCAAATGATTGAAGATTTTGCGGCAACCAATTCACTTGCAAGAGCGACTCGGTTCCCCAACTGGCACTCACGAGAGTCGCGCGATCGTTACCGTGATGTTTGATTTCGAGATGCGGGAAATTATCGTCTGTAGATTGCGGACCGAACCAGTCTAGAGTGATTTTATATTTTGTAAAAACCGACTTGAAATCAGGGGGCTTTGGCGCAAGTAGCGTAGAAGCAGCTCCGGCGGACTGTGCGGCAAGTGCGGTGTAAAGCCCGGCACCACCTAAACAATTTACGGTGCAAGAATGCTGCTCAAGATGAATCACATCTTGCGAAGCACATCCAATAATGAGAAGTCGCGAGGGTGGGTCGATCATTTATTCTTTGAACCTAAAATCATCGAGACAGAGTCCAGGTGCCAGAACCACCTGGTTGTTGCCACGTACCTGATAGTTGGTGACCTGCGTTGGAAACAAAAAGCTTGGCACTACCTTTTCGCTGATTCCATGGCTCGAAGTAATGAAACTCTAAGCATCCTGATTTTTCATCAAACGTTCCATCCGTAATCGTCCCTACTTTACCCGTCTCTTGTTTCCAGGCACCTGTCACGTGTCCATCGTTTATATTAATAGCCACGGGTCCCCAATCAGACTGCCAGACGCCAGCGACATCGTTAGCCTGTACCACAGTAGCAAATGAATTGTTGACGACATGAGTAGCCGCTGTTGGTGCTCCGCCTTTGGGTGCTCCGCCCACTCGAGATGCGCTCTGCATGCTTCCTTTGGCGTTCTTCAAATCTGAGTTAATAATGGAGAATCCTACGGCCATTGCGATCACGATCGAAATGGCCGCCATTATCAACACCGGTCTATTCACACGAAACTTATTTGAATCGACTGCGCTTGTTGGCAGCTCCGCTGGATTTTTTAGCGCCTGTGCCAGTTCATCAACCGATTGAAATCTCTTGCTGCGATCTTTCTCAAGACATTTCATAACGATGGCTTCTAACCCTGGAGGAATCAAGAGATTGCGCGATATCTGCGTTGTTTCATTCATGTGCATGTAGAGGAGTTGCACCGGATGCTCCGCACTAAATGGTGGCACACCGGTGAGAGTTTCGTACATCAGACAACCAAACGAATAGATATCAGAACGAACATCGAGCTGCTGCCCCTGACACTGCTCTGGACTCATGTAAGTTGGACTGCCTAAAAGTTCACCCGTGCTGGTATGTTTTCCGGAATCTCCACCCCAGAGCATTTTGGCGATGCCAAAATCAACAACTGTAGCCATGTCTTTACCAAGGTGGTCTTTTCCGAGCATGATGTTGCTGGGTTTCAAATCGCGATGCAAAATTCCTTGCGCATGTGCATAACTCATACCCGCACAAATCTGCGAGAAAACCTCGATCGCACGTGCTGGCGGCAACGCGCCACCGGTCTTAATTACAGACGACAGCGTTGTGCCTTCGACGTAATCCATTACAAGATAAGGTTCGGCTTCCTCTGTGACACCATAATCGTGAACGCAGGTTAGTTGCGGATGCTTGAGTGTACTTGCAGCAAGCGCTTCTCGTTCAAAACGCACGCGGAGATCGTCCAAATTCGACTCGTGGACTTTCAACATTTTCAATGCCAGCGGTTTACCCAGTTTGGTATGACGTGCTCGATATACGGTTCCCATGCCACCTTTACCTAAGACCGCTTCTAGCTGGTAACGATCACCAATTATGCGCCCGATGTTGGTATCAGCTTTTTGAACCGTCGACGTCACGGCAGCCGGGCTCGCTTCTCGCAATTCAATGCTGGATGTTCGCGTGCGGCAAGAACAGATATGCAGCTCCGCGTTGCACTCAGGGCAGATCAATTTCTCAGCATTTAATGGTTTGTGGTCGAAGTGCATCGAAAAATTAGCTCCCCCGCCAGGCAGATAAATATACATTACCCCCTGCCCGCTTCTTTATATACACTCACCTACAAGTCGGAGAAAAGAGTTCGAAACCGAGACTGCCACTCAATTGCCCAAGCATTGCCAAAGCGTCTTTCCTAAACAGAAACACCCCCTTAGGCGACGACTGGCTCAAAACGGCAGACAAAAAAATGCCTCGCCAGATTTTGTCAAGGAGAATTACAAGCCCCAAAAAGCCGATAAAAGTCCGCAACAGCAACACCGAAGCCGGTTCCCGTTTTTAGACAGGGGGTATGGGAATTCTACGAAGGCTATGGGAGAATCCCCAATTGTTGACAAGGCAAAGATTTCTTAGACTGTACTCACAAGGTAGGAAATGGACCTCTCCACAAAACAATAGGCGGCTATAACCAATGAGCATGTTTCAAGATCCTAATGACGAAGAAAAATTGTGCCAAGTATTGAAGGCATACGTCGAGGAGTGGGGCCCGGAAGCAGTGATTGTATCCGTACCCAAACACTGGAAAGAATATGGTGGCAGCAGCCTAGGCCGCGTCAGACTCGAATTCTGCACCGGCAACACGGTATCTATCCGTGTGGAGTATGAGTCCGTTCGAATCAACTACGATGTGCAGCTACAAATAGCGTAGCAAAGTTTTACTTGCGCCTTCCTCCTGTCATAAAGCCTCCCCCAAAAGGAGGTTTTATGGCTTTTTGATATGCTGGGGAATAATTCGAACGAGAACCACTTTAGCCAATAGATTTTGCTAGCGCTAAAACGTACCCTAAGAGGGAACCAAAGAGATGACCTGGTTTGGCAAAAGACTCATCGCCACCGCAATTATATACACCACCATCACTTCAAGCACGGGTATGAGCCTTGGCGGGCCGCTGCATGGTAATAGCAAACCAAATTTTAAGGCCCCTGAAATTTTGACACCCTATGGAGAACTTGAAATAAAATCCGAAATCATCAAAGACTATTTGAAGTTCAAATCGACACCATTGAAAGAGATTGTGCATTTGAGGCTTAGTTTCTGCCCAAAGATTGGCTCGGGCAATTTAAAGCTGTATAAAGAGCTGTGGTATCAGTCCGGTCAGGTGATCGGCTCGCAAAAAGATGCTGACCTTGATCTTGAACCAGATCATCCCATCGTAATCAAAATAAGGCTGTCATCAAGCAACGAAGCCGAAACGAAAGCCAGTGCCAATGGTGCGGTGCGCGCGTTCATGGACGCCTCGCTCAAACGCGCCTTGCTTTCATCAATGCAAGTGCCAGACAATAGCTTTCTGCAATTCCTAAATGCATTGGAGCAAGATCACTTTGTACCTTATCGAGGCGGCGAAGCAAAAGGTGGAGTGATATTGCCAGTACGTTCAGATTCCGGCAAAGTTTCATATGTTGAATTCCAGCCGATTCGCCCTTAAGTTCATCCTCCAGGTCACCTCAACTCATCCTCCAGCCCGCCTTATTCAAGATCCTCCAGCACGCCTTAACTTTACCTTGCAGCCCCCACGGTAACAGCAGCGCTCTGGACAATGATCGGCAAAGTCTGCTTGGCACCGAACTTGTTGATTATGAGATACCTGCTTTTGATTTGAACCGCCGATGGCATAAATTTAGCGCCAAGCATCTGGACTTCGGCTGGCGCGAATAGATCTACTGTTTTTATAAACGAGCTGTCGCTGACAAGCCTGGGCTCTGGTGTAGTGCCTTTCAAAGTTGCCGGCAGACTGGCAAACTTGAATGGAATGTCTGAGTTATCGTCATCGAGCCGGGCATCGACATTCGCCCGATAAAAACCATTTTTAGGATCGACAAGACTGGATGAACGATCTTTTCTGGCAATGTGATCCAGCTGATCGACTTCATTGACACTAGAATTCGTATTTTTGAGATAGCCAAGTTCCAGACAAGCTAGCTCAGGTCCATGAATCTCGAGCCAGGGCAGGTTGATTACCTTAACAGGGAAATTATCGAATCGCTTTCCCGTGTTTTGACGAATCGATTCTAATTCCTCTGCCAGACATTGTTTTTTCTCGGCATCGAGCAAACAGGCCCCATCTCGGGACTGATCTAGCAAATAGCGAGCCAGCGGTTCGAGCGAATAATGCCTGGTGTCAAAGACAGCGTCATAATTATCTTGATCAGAAGAGACAAGCTGCCGCGCACGGCTGCTGAGCTCATTCAATCTTGTTGCGCTATTAGCCTCGTTCAATTCCAACGCAGTTTGCATAGTCAATTGCTGGTTAATAAACTCAGCGTGATGCTGCGCGATAAAAACGCCATACAGCATGGTGGCAAAAATCACGATCACAAGCAAGACAAAAATGAGACACGGCATAAGCAACCACATGCCACCAGTCTGTGTGCGTCGAGCGTGCTTTACGATTTCTTTGAATATTGTATTCATATCGCCGCCAACCTTTATGCAAGCGCTTCAACTACCGACGCGTTGCCCATGGGCCTCGCTTGACGATGCCACCAGTACCGGTGCGCGGTCCAAGATCTGTGTGCAACTTAGAGAACGTTGTCGCAGCGCTCATATTTATGTAAAGCCCGTCGCCGGTTTGGCTGGGCAAAAGAGACCAGGGCCACGCGCCGGCATAGCCTTCAGTATATAAAGTCTGCAAGCGATTAGTGGCAGAGTTGTCGGCATTTTCTGACTCACATTCGCCAATCACCACTGGAGCATCGATGCCGTAAGCTGTGCGCATCTGGCTATAATTGGTGGCACCGGCATTCATACCAGAGCCCCAGGTCATATCGTCGTACCAGTGCGGTGCATAAAAATCCATACCGCTGCCTTTCCAGATGCTGCAATAGCTGTAGTAGATGGGACCGACCGTTGCGTAGGCTGTGCAATTTTTGTGAACAGCCGCCGCAATTGCGGCACCTGTCGCCACGCAATTGGCTTGAGTAATCTTTCCGCTTTGTATGTCCCATTCAGGCTCGTTAAAGCACTCCCAGCTCAAGATGCGCGGATTGCCCTTATAATGGGCGAAAAGCTGACCAAGAGTGTTTGCCAACATCTGCCTTTGTGTCGGGTCGCTTAACCAGGTCGACGGAAAGTCACTCGCGCTGGCAAAGAGGCAGAAGTCAAAATAAAGGTCATACTTATTAGCCAGCGCAAGCGCCGCATCGAAATCCTGATATACAGCTGGATTGATGCCGATGGGGCGATTGGAAGAATCACGTGTGATCCAATACGGATGCCATGTTTCTGTTGAGCCCTCAAATGTCCACCATCTAATTACATGCATTCCCGCGGCTTGAGCTTGCGAGAAAGTCTGGGTGAGCATAGCCTGCGAAGACGCGGAGGAAACGCCGCCGCCGCTGGCTCCTCCACCAAAGTCTGTGCCCCAGTTGACCCAGGGCAAGTTGGCTCCGTAGAAGAAATATGAGCCACCATTCCAGGTTATCCTCGACGAAGGGGAAAGGGCTTGGGATGAAGGCAAGGCATATGCAAACAGCAGGAGTGCCAGGGAAAGCACAAATAACAAAAGGCGAGGCGTAGAGTTGCCAGAAGAGAAGTTCATGCTCTGTCTCCATCAGTGAATAATGTTTAAAATACGAGCTAGAAGCGAGAATTAGGCAGAGCGATTCGGTTTTGATTTATTTAGTTCAATAATCCTGAGCACGAAACAATCCTGAGCACGGAGCAGTCTGCTAGCGCAAATATGAAACTGGAAGCAATGGGTCTGAATTGAGACTTGCATCACGAGCTGGCAGCGCTAAATACGGTCCTCGCTGTCTTGTTATGGTATCAATAGCGATGGCAGTTTGCAAAATGCGTCGGCTCGCCGGATGCGCAGCAAATACCGGCGACTGGAGTAAACGTCGCATCGGCTGGAGATTGGAAATCATCGAGACAAGCGATACCTCGGCGAAATTGCCAAAGGTGCCGTTGGACAAAGCGAGCGAACGAAAGTTTCTGCGCCCGACACCATCAGCGCGACGCCATTCGCTTTCCGTTAGTTTTTGCCCTGTGATCAACAATTCTTCTCCTGGAGCCAGCTTGACAGTTTGACCTGATACGTTGATAGAAACATCTTCAGGTCCACTGCAAGCCATTACGCGCAAGCCCAAGTCATCTTGAACAACCGCGACCATTGCATTTTTGTTCAAACGAACGGTCCCCAGCGGAGAATGAATCTCCATTGTTCTATGAGCGTTCAACACAAACTCACCTTGCAAGACTTCGATTTGAACTTCGGAGAAGAAGTCAGACTGAGTTCCGTGAGCTCCGCGCCTTTCACTAGAACTCGAGGAGTTTTCTTTTACGGAAAGAACCTGCGGGTATCTTCCGGTTCCGCTAAAAATGCTTGCAAGATTGTACGAATGCTCTTGAGACCTGCCTGGCTGCGCAGAATCGTTTTCCTGCGCAATTGCCATTGCAGATTCTTTTTCCTTTCGCAATAATGCACCGGCATGTCGTCGTTTTCTTGCGGAATCTGCAAGGGCAGCAACGGAAACACTATAAGCGATTGGTTTCAAGCCCAAGACCTGGAAGCTCGCACCCTCCAGCTGTATCGTTTGATTATTTTTCGCATCAAAAACGAGCGCACCCAAATTAGTGCTTATGCTAGCAAGGTTGGAACCGGCGTTAAGGTCCACACTACTGGCAGTGCCGTTTAAGATTATAACACCAGCCTGCCCACCATTCGAAATTGTCGGTTGCGTGCCAGCAAATGTTGGGACGACAGGCACAGACCTCAACGCGAATGCCGCCGCCAACTGACTTACTGTAGTACCTGCGCCTAACTCAATACCACCGCCAGTTGAGGCAGTGCTTTTTCCGATGCTGCTTGCAATAAAGGAATTTCCTGAAGCACCGCTGATGCTACCGTTGGTAAGCAGCAACACGTTGCCACCATTAGCTTGAAACGCACTGTTTGAACCAAGCTGAATTTGCTGAGTGCCGCTTTGCACCGTTGCTGGTCCAAGAACAGATAGGCTAATATTCGAACCATTTGAGCTGAACTCAGCGCCCGAAACACTGCTGAAAGATATCGAGCCAGGTGATGTGGTCAAGTTGCCCGAACTAAGTACAATGGCGCCGGCATACTGAAGTTGCCCCAGGTTCAATGTTTGAGGCGCGGCAAGCGTAGACTTGAGGGCACCTGCGGTAATACTAGTGGCATTGACGATGATCGGCCCAGGAGTCGACACGCGTATGGTGGCAACGCCGGTCACATCGCTGTAGGAAGAACCGAGCGAGATTTCGCCGGCATTGCCAATGCCCTTTCCAGTAAGAGTGATGCCCGTCTTTGCTGAGACCGAACTAGCAGAATCTTGTTGAATTCCCATTGCCGTCAAGGATACTGTTGAGCCGCTGGAGGAATAGCTCGAGCCGACATCAGAGATATTGCCGGACGTGCTGTTGACGGAGACGCTCCCACTGGCGCTAAATGACGCTTGCGTAGAAGAAATACTTCCGGGCGCCACCACATTAATAGTGGTACCACTTATCGGTGTGTTTGCTCCTGCCGCACCGATTTGCAGCGCGGCGCCGATGCCGCTTACCGAAATCAGTACAGCACCGGACGGAACGGCACTACTATTTACTGCTTCGATGCCACCGGCACCACTGAACATGGCACTGCCAATACTGTAGAGGCTAACACCAGCCTTGGCAAGAATTTGGCTTCCGCTTTCGTTAAGTGCACGCCCGCTCAGAAAGACCGTTCCGGTCGAACTGTTGAGAGTAGTATCGCTTATTATCATTGAACCGCTGATACCAGTTTCATGAACTACTATGCTCCCGCTTGTATTCGCCTGCGCATCTGAGAGCTGGACACTTCCTATTGAGCTGATCGTCAGGCTGCCGGCGTTTATCGTCGTTGCGTTCAATCCAGAGCCCAAGCTCACCCCGGAAGCGGCGGCGTTGAAATTAAGAGAACCGCCGCTGACGGACGAACCGCTACCAAATGTGATACCAAGGGCTGTGACATTTAACACCGCTGTTGTCGGAAATGATAATGTGCTGCCACCATTATCTGTAAAGGCAAATCCGTTGCCGTTGACAGTCATTCCTGTTTTGGCGACAAGATCTGCAACAGACGTCGTTATCTGCCCGTGCGCGCTCAGACTCAGGGAACCGCCCGCGGCATCCAGCTGTGCGCTTGTACCGGCATTAACACCTATGCTCAAAGTGGAAGCAGAGCTCAAATTTATGGATCCAGTCGTCGCCAGATTGCTGCCCGGAAGAATTGCCAGAGCCGTTGGCGTCGTAACATGATTGATCAAAGCAGAAAGCGTATTGATGCCTAGATTGCCGACCCCGCTAAGACTACCTCCTACCGAAGCAGTTGCACCAGGCAGGCTAAGCAAGATGCTGACGGCGGCGGTGCTCGCCGATCCGTTTGTCATGGCGGCGATATTTGGCAGATAAGCGGTGGAAAGCTGTAGTGGCGTGAAGACAAATTCACCGGAGAATGAGCCGGTTGCCGAATCGCTGAAGGAAAACAGGCTCGGTGAATATTTCGACGGAATCGTAATTTGAGCAGCGCTGATTGCGCCGTTATTTGTCAACACTATGCTGCCGGCGGGTCTGAGTAGATCAATCGTGGCAGCTGAGATTGTACCGGCATTTGTAATCGTGCTTCCGGCAAATGCCAGAGCAGCGCTGGAAGTTAAGGACGATCCACTAAGAAAATTGAGGGCATTCGCGCCAGAATTTACAACGGCGAGATTGCTGTTGGTGAAATTAATAGCACCGCTTATGGTGCTAACAGGCAAGTTAAGTACCGGAGCCAATCCGCCGACATTGAGATTAATTCCTGTGGAGCTTGGAGATTGAGCTTGCAAGACGAAACTGCTAAACGAGGCGGGCAAATCATAATCCGGAATTGTGATTGCCGAAGTTCCGCCTTGCGGATTGCTCGAAGTCGCCTGCTCAGTCTTGCTTGCAATCCCTAACGTTTGACCGCTCAGAGCAGCGCCCAGCGAAACCTGAAAAAGCGCAACCGCAACAGCCGGCGTTACTTTAACACGAGTACTTCCTGACTGAGGCGAAATGCTCGTAGCCACACCGTTGATATAAACTTGCTGCGCCCCACCGCCAACCGTGACCTGAATTGCGCCGTCGCTGAAGGTTCCTACAGCGAGCGCGGCGGCATTAGTTTTACTAACAATATTACTACCGCTGACAATATTGCCGGCGGTGCCATTTACCACGCTTGCCGTACCGCCTGCGTTAAAGATTCCGCCGGGCAGGGCGTACTCGCTAGCCAAACTGCTTTGCAAATTGAAGTTTGACGGTATATATTGAACAGCATATGTGGACAACGCTACGCTACCGTTCAAGCCAGTTGCGGTAAATCCCTTGCCGCCGCTTACCAAAATCGATGCTGTACCGGTTTCGCCCAAAACTTGTAATGAGCCGGACTCGATTACGACATTGCCAGCGGTACCACCTGCGCCACCGCTCTTGCTCAACAATGCGGCTCCGCCGGAGCTGCTGACATAGCCGCTCACCACGACCTTGCCCTCGTAGTAGCCCTGAGTCACATCATCACGAGTCGAAGTAGAGACATTTATGTTGCCGCCGCTGCCGCCGCCCTGACCGGCAGTCACAGCAGCTCCGCCGGCTGCATTCAGATTGCCCTTGATTGTGGCAAAGGCAGGCACGGCGATAGTAATTGATCCGCCCGCACCTGGCGCTAAGGCGATGGTGCCAGCCATCCCACTTGTATTAATCTCGCCACTTACAGTGACAGAGCCATTCAACGAGGAAAGCAAAACATTGCCGCCGAGCGTTTGACCGCTGGCTTCAATCGAACCCTTTACTTGAATCGGCGCTTCCGCGATGAGGGTCACAGAGCCGGCGGCACCAGCGCTTGAAACAGTGGAAATTCCGCCATTTACCGTTATGGCGGCCGACGACCCATTTACAGCGGCTGACGCCGTGAGGCTTGCCGACGGCGTCAGGTAGCCGTCAAGAGCCTGAATGACACCATGGGTATATGGCGTCGCCGCAAGCGAAACCGAGCCTGAAGAGATGAGTCCTCGAGTGGAAATGGCTCCGTTAACAACGATGCCACCCGGTGCAAAAACATTGACAAAGCCTCCCTGCCCGCGCGCAGAACTGCTATTAATCGCCCCGCTTATCACCACACCGGCACTGGCCCCGGCAACGGCATTGGCTGCAAGAATGATACTGCCCGCATTGTCTGTGCCGGCAACGATTGAGCTACTCGAAGTGTTTATCGTCGCAGCAGAAAGATTGATACTACCACCGGTGGCGGACACGCCCGTCACAGTTAGCGAATCGGTAGAATCAAGATTTTGCCCCGTAATACTTGTACCGCTGACATTGACACCGGCGATGACCGTGAGATTGCCACCATTTCCTTTAGCTGAACTGAGATTTATGCTAACTCCGGGAGCACTACTAACATCGCCGGAGGCAAGAATTAACAGGTCTTTGCCGCCTGTATTGATCAGTGTATTGCTGCTCAGAAGCACATTGCCAGTCGTGTTTACAATGGTGCCGTAAGCAGAGCCGGGCACTGCTGTGTGGAAATCCGGCGTCCCGCCTACTACATTAAAGCTATTGAAGTTAAAAATATTGGCCGAATATGCCATCAAGTTACCATTGAATGTGACCGATACTCCACTATCTGCTTCCAGAGCCGCCGGCGCATTGATGGTCACATTTGGACTCGTGACGCTGAGGTTGCCGGTTAGTTCAACATAGCCATTGCCACCGGTAAACGTTGCGCCACTAGCGGCGGTGATTATCCCTGCTCCACTGAGGGTCAAATTAGCATTGGCAGGACTCTGCACGCTCAGGCTGCCGGAGCTGCTCAGGGTTACTCCGCTAGCCACATTCAACAACGGTGTAGTGATGCTGGCAGAAGCTAAGCTCAAGTTGCTGACTACATTGACAGAAACGCCATCGCCCAGAGTGAGGCTGCCCCCCACATTGACACTAGCTAAGGTGACTGCTGCGGCATCTTGTATCGATGCTGCGCCCGAAGTCGACACGCTCAGGCTGGCGGTATTCAAATCAGCCGGACTGGCACCCAGATTAATGCCGCCAGAGCCGGAGCTCAGTTGCATGGCTCCTGCACTTATTGTGCCTGTAGTCTGGTTGATTTGTCCGCCTTGATCGGCTGATAGAGCCAGCGTGCCGGTCGTGTTGATATTGTTATTTACACTTATC
>Ga0182030_10013006_pt1 | contig 16612 bp, 9 predicted proteins | sample 812S3MmetaG_FD_121299 | JGI IMG/M metagenome (GOLD analysis project Ga0182030, IMG submission 121299) | Permafrost microbial communities from Stordalen Mire, Sweden - 812S3M metaG (Illumina Assembly) | ecosystem: Environmental > Terrestrial > Soil > Wetlands > Permafrost | place: Sweden...
CCACCGAGGGGAGGATGGATTTTATTGCCCTCGCCCCTTTGGGGGAGAGGGTGGCGCGCATCCGGCGTAATCGCCAGCCGGGGCGGGCCGGGTGAGGGGGTCTCGCCTATTGTCAATTCTTACTCGGGACACCACACTAGGCTTTCGCTCGATGACCGTCGTGAATTGCGTAAAGAGAAGGGCGCCGGGACGCCGGCCGGGAAAATGTGACCTCAGGCCCACTCCGAGATTCGTACTGCCGGGAATTCCTCATCACCAACCAAAACTCCGATGGTGGGTGGGGCTTCCACCCCATTTCTCCCAGCGCGGTGGAGGCCACGGCGTGGGCGCTTACCGCGCTTATTTCCTCGCGCCCGGGGGCGGCCACGGCGGAGGTGTGTGCCCGGGCGCGTGATTGGTTGTTGCAGGCACAACAGCCAGACGGTTCTTGGCCTCCCTTTCCCGGCCAGCCTCAGGGTTGTTGGGCAACCTCGGTTGCCTCCCACGCTTTGCGTCTTCAAGGGGGGGCGGAGAATGCCGTGAAGCGCGGCAGGGATTGGGTGCTCAATGCGTGGCCGGCCGAGGGCACTGTCTGGTGGCGGTTGCGCCAAACTTTATTCCCCTCCCGCCTGGCTCGCCAAAACAGCTCACTGCGCGGCTGGAATTGGACGCCGGGCACGGCCAGTTGGGTTGAACCCACCGCCCATGCGCTCATCTTCTTGCGCTCACTGCCTCCGGATATGCTTCCTCCCGAGGCGGCGAAACGCCGGCAATTGGCGGAGCGCATGCTCTATGACCGCATGTGCCCGGGCGGCGGATGGAATAGCGGCAATCCGCTGGTTTATGGCGTGGCCGGTGTGCCGCGCGTTGGCACCACGGCTTGGGCGCTGCTGGCGCTAAGAGATCAATCTGCGCGCGCAGAAAATCAGATGAGCTTGGGATGGCTCGAGGGCGCTTACGGCGCAATTCACGGGGCCGCGTCGCTGGCCTTGGCGCACCGCTGCCTGGCGGCGTGTGGGCGAAGAGTTTCCCCGCTCGCGCCCGCACTCGGCGAGCTTTACTCCCATAACCGCTTCTTTGAAAATGTGCTCACGATGGCGTGGGTTACTCTCGCGTTGAACGAGGAAGGGAGCGGGGCCGCCCAGGTCGCCGGGGAGGCTGCAACCCGATGAGCTTCGCCCAGGCCAGCCTGATGCCTTCCTTTACGCGGCCCGCGTCGCGCGTGGCCATCGTTCGCTCTGCCCGTTACGACTGCGACCTCGGCGCCATACTCTTTCATGCCCTGCGTGAGTTTGATCTGCCCGTGCTGGGCAAGAAAGTGCTCTTGAAGCCAAATTTTGTTGAACCCGATCCCGACGGCGTCATCAATACCCATCCTGCCGTGGTGGGGGCGGTGCGCGAGACTTTCCTGCGCCTGGGGGCGGAGTCGGTGCGCGTGGCCGAAGGACCAGGAAATGAGCGCGACACGGAAGCGATCGTCGAAACCATTCGCCTGCGTGATTTCCTGGGCCCGCTGCCTAATGTCTTTGTGGACCTGAACCTGGATGAAGTCCACGCCGTCAAATTGCGGACTCGGGCTTCCAGGCTCAAGCAACTCTATCTTCCCCGCACTGTGCTGGAGGCGGACTTCATCGTCTCCTTGCCGAAGCTCAAGACCCATCATTGGGCGGGTGCGACGCTTTCGCTCAAGAACATGTTCGGCATCGTGCCGGGGTGCTGTTACGGGTGGCCGAAAAACGTTCTGCATTGGGCGGGCATCACCCCCTCCATTCTCGATATCAACAGCACCGTGCGTCCGGATTTCGCCATCGTCGATGGCATCATCGGGATGGAGGGCAACGGCCCCATCCAGGGATCTCCCAAGCCCAGCGGTGTGCTCATCATGGGTGACGATCCGGTTGCGGTTGACGCCACTTGCGCGCGGGTGATGGGCTTCGAACCCGGGCGCATCGATTATCTGGCCAAAGCCGGTTTGCTGCTGGGACATTTGCGCCCGGAGAAAATCCGCCAGCTTGGCGAGAGCGTGGCCAGCGTCAGAACCCCCTTCGCGGTTCTTCCCATTTTCCAGAAGCTCGTCGCGGCGGATGGGAATTAAGCGCCAGGCGGGCTGGGCATCCGCAGGGGCTGTCCTAATTTCAGAGGGCCGGCTGGCGCAGGGCGCAGCCCTGCGTTTCGAAAATTGATCAATGCTGCGGGGGCACGAAATGAAGCCCGCCGATGGGCGTAAATAATGTATCCGCGCGCGCAGCGAGAAACGTGAGTCACAGGGCTGCGCTCGCCCTGCGCCAGCCAGCCCATCTTCACTATCGCTTCCAACTTTCGCGACCAGGGGCTAGAATCAAATGCTTTCTTAACGGGCCCACTTACAATTGGACGGCATGATTTTGGGAGCATAAAGGTGAATTCTGACGCGTTGGCGACTTCCTCCAATTTGGAGCCCACTCCGTCCCACCCCCTTTGGAAGAAGATTATTTCCTTTCCCGTCTTTCTGGCGGTTTTGCTGGCGGGAGGGATGTTTGTGCCGCTGCGCATGTTTTGGGTGGATCCTGACGTTTGGTGGCACATCAAGGTGGGCGCCACGATTCTTTCCACGCACCACTGGCCCACGACGGACCCCTATTCTTACACCGTTTATGGCACTCACTGGATCACTTACCAATGGTTAGGTGAAGTGGTGATTGCCATTTTCGCGAACCTCTGGGGGTTGAGGGGACTCATGGCGCTCGATGTGATACTGGCTGCTGCCATCCTCTTCGCGCTTTACGCGCTGGTCACCCAGCGATGTCGGAATTCCAAAGCGGCTTTCATTGTTTGCGCTTTCTACCTGCCCCTGGTTTATTCTTCCTTAAGCTTGCGCCCACAAATGTTCGCCTACCTGTTCCTGCTGCTCGCCCTCATTGTTCTTGAGCGCTTTCGCCAGGGACACACCGGCGCCCTGTGGCTGCTGCCTCCGCTGTTTCTGGTGTGGATCAACACCCACGGCATCTTTACCCTAGGTCTGTTTGCACTGGGGGTCTACTGGGCCTGTGGCTTGGTGGAGATTCACTGGGGCGAATTGGAATCCCGGCGCTGGACCACCCGCGAGCGCGTGCGCCTGGAGTTGGTCGGACTCCTTAGCCTGATTGCGTTGACCATTACGCCTTACGGCACCGAGCTTTTGCTCTACCCCTTGGACATGGCTTTTTCCCAGCCTATCAATATGGCGAACATTATCGAATGGCAGCCGATGATGTTTGACAATGCCGCGGGAAAGATCTTCCTGTTCTTCGTCCTTGCCTTTCTGTTTGCGCAGGTCACTCTTCGCCCCCGTTGGCGGCTGGAGGAACTGGTGTTGCTTCTCGCCGGCATCACCGGGGCCTGCTTGCACCTGCGTTTGGTGTTGGCCTTCGTGCCCTTCAGTGCACCCTTGTTTGGCGTGATCCTGGCAGGCTGGATCGAGCCTTATGAGCCCGCCAAAGATAAGCATGTCTTGAACGCCCTCTTGATGACGTTCGTCATTGCCTCGGTCATTGGTTTTTTTCCCTCGCGGGCGGATCTTGAAAGCATCATGGAACAGAAATGGCCGGTCCGGGCGGTGGCGTATCTGCGGCAGCACCCGGCGCCCAAGCCCATGCTGAACAGCTACGGATACGGCGGCTACCTGATCTGGCAAATGTCGGACGTCAATAAGGTGTTTATCGACGGGCGCGCGGATATTTACGAGCGCACCGGGGTACTCCTCGATTATCTCAGGATCGCCCGACTGGCGTTCCCCGCCCCCTTTCTCTTGAAAGCATATAACGTACAGTCGTGCCTCCTCGAACGTCAGGAAACACTGGTGACCCTGCTGGATGCTTCGCCGGAATGGCAGAAGATTTACGGCGACCAAATCAGTGTGCTGTATGTAAGAAGGCCGCACTCGGCAGGGAAGACACAGTGACGAGTGAAAACTGACGAGTGACGAGCGCCCATTCCCGGCGCGGGCCGGGCAACTGTTCTCCTTCCCTGTTTTTCCGGGCGCCTTGCTGGTGGCAGCCGTCTTCCTGAACCTGTCTCGGCGCCTCAACCAAGCCGGGCGCTTCCCGCCGGACACTGGCACGCCACGTTTGTAGAGGGCGACACGTACTGGCATATCGCTGCCCGCCAGCGGATTCTCGATACCCGCCAATGGCCCACGACTGACTACTATTCGTTCACCGCTCCCAACAGCGAATGGATAGACTTCGAATTGCTGGGCGAGTTGCTCATGGCGGCTGGATGAGCTGGTGCTGTTCTTTGCCGGTGTCGTGGCCGCTTGCCTGGCCTGGTGGGAGGAGACCGATACAACGGAGTGGCGCATCGGGTTGGAACGGCACTAGAATAAAAGGCCATCTCACCGGGCGCACACACTCTTGGGTGAATTGATTTCGGGAGCTTGCAATTGAATTCTGATGCGTTGGCGACTTCCTCCAGTTTGGAGCCCGTTCCGTCCCACCCCTCTTGGAAAAAGATTATTTCCTTTCCCGTCTTGCTGGCGGTTTTGCTGGCGGGAGGGATGTTTGTGCCGCTACGCAACTTTTGGGTGGACCCCGATGTTTGGTGGCACATCAAGGTGGGGGCCACGATTCTTTCCACGCACCGCTGGCCCACGACGGACCCCTATTCTTACACCGTTTATGGCACTCACTGGATCGCCTACCAGTGGTTGGGCGAAGTGGTGATTGCCCTTTTCGCGAACCTCTGGGGGCTGCGGGGGCTCATGGCGCTTGACATGATTCTGGCCGCCGCCATCCTGTTCGCGCTCTATGCGCTCGTCACCATGCGCTGCGGGAATTGCAAGGCGGCATTTGCGGCTTGCGCCCTCTTTCTACCACTGGTTTACACTTCGTTAAGTTTGCGACCACAAATGCTCGCTTACCTGTTTCTGTTGCTCACTCTCATTATTCTTGAGCGTTTTCGCCAGGGGCGCACAGGTGCGCTTTGGCTGCTGCCCCCGCTGTTTCTGGTGTGGATCAATACGCACGGCATCTTCATGATTGGCCTTTTTGCGCTGGGCGTCTATTGGGCCTGTGGCCTGATGGCGATTCACTGGGGCGATGTGGAATCCCGGCGCTGGACCACCCGCGAGCGCATACGCCTGGAACTGGTTGGACTCCTCATCCTCATGGCGTTGGTCATTACGCCATACGGCGCCGAGCTTTTGCTCTACCCCCTGGACCTGGCTTTTTCCCAGCACATCATGATGGCGAACATCATCGAATGGCAGCCCGTGATGACGGACCCGACGGGGGGGAAGATCTTCCTGGTCTTCCTCATCGCCTACTTGTTTGCGCAAGTGACTCTGCGACTCCGTTTGCACCTGGAAGAACTTGTGTTGCTCCTCGCCGGCATCGCCGGGGCCTGCTTGCACCTGCGTCTACTATTGATTTTCGTGCCCTTCACTGCGCCCTTGTTCGGCGTGATTCTGGCCCGCTGGGTTGAACCCTTTGCGCCCGCCAAGGATAAGCATGCATTGAATGCCGCCTTAATGGTGATTGTGGTGGGTGCGGTGATTGGCTTCTTTCCTTCGCGTGCCGACCTGGAAGGCATTATGAAAGAGAAATGGCCGGTGCGTGCGGTGGCGTACTTGCGGCAGCACCCGGCGCCCAAGCCCATGCTGAACAGTTACGAGTACGGCGGGTATTTGATCTGGCAAATGTCGGACGTCAACAAGGTGTTTATCGATGGGCGCGCGGATATTTACGTCCGCACCGGTGTATTCACCGATTATCTGGAGATCGCCCGGCTCGATTTCCCCGCGCCCTTTCTGTTAAATGCGTACAACGTCCAGTCGTGCCTCCTCGGACGTCATGAAACGCTGGTGACCTTGCTGGATGCTTCGCCGGGTTGGCAGAAGATTTACGGCGATCCTCTTAGCGTGTTGTACGTAAGAAGGCCGCGCCCGGCCCTGTCCGTCAACTCTCGAAACGACGCCGGCGCCGAAACCTCAAACCGGCAAGGGAGTTCGCGTGGTCCCGGCCGCTGACACTGCGATCAGAGGGTGGGCGCCAAAAGTTTTTCCCTTCCCTGTTTTTCTAGGCGCCTTGCTGGTGGCGGCCGTATTCCTGAATCTGTCCTTGCGCCTCGATTATGCCGCGGCGCTCCCGGCCGGACACTGGCACGCCACGTTCGTCGAGGGCGATACTTACTGGCACATCGCGGCCGGCCAGCGAATCCTCGATACCCACCATTGGCCCACCACCAATTACTATTCGTTCACGGCTCCCAACAGCGAATGGCTTGCCTATGAATGGCTGGGCGAGGTGCTGATGGCCACCGCCTCGCGCCTGGGCGGCGCGCGAGCGCTCATGGGACTGCTCACCGTGCTGGTCGCAATGATCGTACTTCTGGTTTATTATGCGGCGAGCCTCGCATGCGGCAATCCCCAAAGCGCTTTCGCCGCCACCGCCCTCACCCTGCCCCTGCTGGGCAGTTGCTTCAGCGTGCGGCCCCAACTTTTGGGTTACATTTTCCTGCTCATCACCCTGATTTGCCTGGAGCGCTATCGCCGGGGTGAGCAGTTGAACGTTTGGATTCTCCCGCTGGTATTCGTGCTTTGGGTGAACACGCACGGCACGTTCACTCTCGGCTTGGCGGCCATGGCGATTTATGGCATGGCGGGTCTGTATGATTTTCGCCTGGGCCCGCTCGAGGGTAAAGCGTGGCTGCCGCGCCAGCGACGGCATCTGGGGTTGGTTTTCTTGCTCTGCTCGGCAGCGCTTCTGGTAAATCCGTACGGCCCGCACCTGCTCCGGTACGAGGAGGAAATCACGGGGGAACAGGTGAATTTGACCTACTTCCAGGAATGGCAACCACTCGCCTTCAACGAGTTTTTCGGCGTTTGGTTCCTGGTTCTGCTGCTCGCCTGCGTTGTCGGCATTGTGGTTTTGCGCCGTACCCAGCGTCTGGAGGCGGTGGCCATGGTGTTTCTTGCCGCGTACCTGGCGTGCCGGCATCAGCGCTTCGTGGTATTTTTCGCCATTGTCCTGGCGCCCGTCATCGCCGGCCTTCTTGCCGGCGTGTTCCCCGCCTACGCGCAGGATAAGAACAGGCCGGCGCTGAATGCCGCTCTTATTGTGCTCTTCGCAGCGGCCATAGTGGTGTTTTTCCCCTCCCCGGCCCGCTTGCAGCGCCTCATCGATCGCAATCAGCCGCGCCGGGCGGTGGATTATCTGCGCGCGCATCCAGTGCCTGGACCGATGTTCAATGATGATTTTTGGGGTGGTTATCTAATTTGGGCCTTCGCAGGGAATCGCAAGGTTTTTATCGATGGCCGCTCTGATGCTTATGAGCCCTCCGGGGTGCTTGCCGATTACATCAGGATCATTCAGCCCGCCCCCGAAGCGATGTCACTTCTAGATAAATACGGGGTACGCTCCTGCCTGGTTGAGCGCAGCGGTTCTCTCAGCGCCCTGCTTGATGCCCAGCCGAACTGGGGCCGGGTTTACCAGGATGATCTTTGTGTGTTGTTCGTTCGCAAGGACCGTTAGATTTGGTTGCCGCAATGCCCCTCGCAATCTACGGAGCAATCTCCGTGCGATACCATGGCAGCTTGTCTCGCGCCTGCCACCTGCGGTGGAGCAAAGCGGCAAATACATGCAACCAGACTGATATGGATCGGGCGATTGGGTGATCGCTGATTGCCAACTGCGAGGCGCCCCCGGGAACAAGTTGATTCGAACGGGGCCGCCCTTCCGCACCACGAGATTCTTTCCTCCAACTCCGTTAGAATAGCAACTCACCTTGTACCAGGGCATCGCAAGGGTCGATCACGAGGGTTCAGGGTATGGATCGCTCGACTTCCGAAAAACCGATCCTGATTTATGACGGTGATTGCAGCTTTTGCCGCCTTTGGATCGACCGCTGGCGCACGCTCACCGGAGACCGCGTTCGATACGCGCCGCTTCAGGAAGCGGCGGGGCAGTTCCCGGAAATTCCCCGCGAGGCCTTTGTCCGTGCCGTCCAGTTAGTCCTGCCGGGCGGCGAGGTCTTCAGCGCAGCGCACGCGGTATTTGGCACCCTCGCTTTCGTCCCGGGACTCGCCTGGCTGCTCTGGCTCTACCAGCATGTTCCCGGCGTCGCGATCGTCGCGGAGTTCTTCTATAGGTTTGTGGCGCGGCACAGGAACCCTCTCTATCGCCTCACGCGCCTATTCTGGGGAAAGCATTTCGAGCGGCCCTCTTTCTCCCTCGCTTCCTGGCTGTTTCTGCGCTTGGTGGGCGTTGCCTATTTCTTCGCATTCTTTTCTCTCGCCACCCAGATCCTTGGCTTGATAGGGCATAACGGCATTCTGCCGGCCGGGGAATACCTCGCGATGGTGAATGCGCGCGTGGGCTCGGAACGTTACTGGTTCTTCCCCACCCTCGCCTGGCTGAGTTCTACCGACACGGCGCTGCGCGCGATGAGTGTTGGCGGCGCCATCGGCTCCATCCTGCTGATCTTCGACATCGCCCCGATTCTAATCTCATCGCTTTTGTGGATACTCTACCTTTCCCTGGTCACGGTAGGGCAGGATTTTCTGGCCTTTCAATGGGACAGCCTTTTGCTGGAGGTTGGTTTTCTGGCCATTTTTTTGGCTCCCTGGCATCTCTGGCTGCGCGGATCGCAGAAAGCCCCACCGCCCAAGGTTCCGCGGCTGCTGCTGTGGTTCTTGCTCTTCCGGCTGATGTTTTCCTCCGGCGTGGTCAAGCTTGCCAGTAGCGACCCTACTTGGCGCAACCTGACAGCGCTGGAATACCACTACTACACACAGCCGCTACCCACGCCGATCGCCTGGTACGTTCACCTTGCGCCGGCTTGGTTTACACACGCCTCGGCAGCGTTCATGTTCTTCGTCGAACTGGCCATTCCATTTCTGATTTTCGCGCCGCGCCTTTGGCGATTCGTGGGAGGAGGCTTCTTAATTCTTCTTCAGCTTCTAATCGCCCTGACAGGAAACTATGCGTTTTTCAATCTGCTCACGCTCGCGCTCTGCGTCTTGCTATTTGATGACGCCTTCCTGGCGCGCTTCTTCCCGCGCCGCCTGGTGGAGCGCTTGCGCGTTGTATCTTCCTACCCTCGACGCTTTTCCCTTCGCCGCTGGGTGACCGCCCCATTCGCGGTGATTATTTTCGCTGCCGGACTGCTTCAGATTGCGGATCTCCTCTCCCTCCAGTGGTTGCCGCCCTCGGCGTTCCAACTGCTTGCTGACCTCGAGCCGGTGCACATCGTCAACGGCTACGGCCTGTTCATGGTCATGACCACCTCGCGCCCGGAGATCACCATCGAGGGCAGCAACGACGGCAATACTTGGCTCGACTATGAATTCAAATTCAAGGCAGGGGACCTGCGCCGCGCCCCGCGCTGGGTGGCGCCCTTGCAGCCGCGCCTGGATTGGCAAATGTGGTTCGCAGCGCTGGGCGACTATCGCAGTTCTCCCTGGTTCGGCAACCTCATGCTTCGGTTGCTGGAGGGCGCCCCACCAGTTCTTGCCTTGTTCCAGCGGAACCCCTTTCCGCAGTCGCCCCCGAAATATATACGCGCGTTGGTCTATGACTATCAATTTACCACCTGGTCAGAGCGCCAGGTGGAAGGCGAGTGGTGGCATCGCCGCCTGCTGCGAGGTTTTTTTCCTGCCGTGACCCTGAAGAGAGGAAGGTGAGGCGCCCTAGTGCCAAGTTGCATTAGAAAGCGATATTAATCATGTTCCGCGGAAGGGCGGGGCTTTACAGGTTGCGGAAAAACTATCCCCGGCGTACAACCACCCCGGCGCCCAGGGCGCCACCCCTCCTGAATCAGGAGGGGAGTTGTTGAAAACGCTCCCCTCCTCAGATGAGGAGGGGTGGCGCGCCGGGGTGGTGCTGACAGTGGTAGCGCCAAGTGCCACAGGGTTTTTCCGCAGCCTGTAAAGCCCCGCCCTTCCAGACTCGTGGTGAGAAATCCGGGTTAGTGAGTTCGCATCCGATCGGTTCGGGTAATTCACTTTTGCCATCCGCCGCCTAGAGCGCGGTAGAGTTGGATATAGTCCAGCATCTCGCTCAATTGCGCTTGTACCAGAGTCAGCTCCGCGGCGTAGGTACGGGTATTACTATCGAGGACTTCCAGATAACTGGAGGCGCCGCCCCGATAGCGGATATCGGAAAGCCGACTGGCGTCCTTGGCGGAGTAGGTCAGTAATTCCTGCCGCGTGAGGAATTCGTGGTCCTTCTCATAAGCAATAAGCGCGTCGGACACTTCCTGAAATGAATGCTGAATGGTCTGCTGGTAATTCAGTTCCGCTTCCTGTTGTTGTGCCTGCGCTAACCGCACGCCACTTCTCAGGGTACCGCCGGCGTAGAGGGGTTGCGCAAGCTGGCCGGTAAGGTTCCACATTCCATAAGGCCCCGTAAATAATTGCGACAAGGGAATGCTCTGGAAACCGCCGACGCCGGTCAGGCTGATGTCGGGAAAATAGGCGGCTTTGGCAACGCCGATGCGGGCGTTCGCGGCCATCAATTGCGCTTCGGCCTGGCGAATGTCGGGCCGGCGCTCAAGCAGAGATGAGGGCAAGCCCGCGGGGACCTCCGGCAAATGAGGCTGAGCCGTCAAATCCAACCCGCGCGCCACATCACCGGGGTTCTGTCCCAGCAAGGTGCTGATCAGGTCTTCCTGCTGCTCGATCTGCTTCTCGGTGCTGGAGATGGCCCCTGCGGCGTTATAAACCAACTGTTCCGCCTGGCGCACATCGAGCATCGAAGTGGCGCCGTGGTCAACCAACAGTTGCGTGAGCCGCAGCGAATCCTGGTCAGAGGCCAAGGTGCGGTGGGAAATATGGAGTTGCAGATCCTGCGCGCGGAGAATGAAATAGGCGGACGCAACGCTGGCCACCAGCGAACTTGCCACCTGCTGCTGCGCCCAATTATTGGCCAGCAACTCGTCACGTGCGGCTTCCGTGGCGCGGCGGTACTTGCCCCAGAAGTCCAGGTCCCATTGAAATCCCAAGCCGAGTTCGTTATAGCTGGTGTCATAGGCGGTATAGAGGCTTGATCTGGCAACCCGCTGGTCATTCCCCGCCGCAATCGCGCCGGCCGTGGGGAGCTGATTTCCCCGCGCGATGCCCAGTTGCGCCTGCGCCTGAAGGATGCGGGTGGCAGCGATGCGCACATCATAGTTTTGCTTCAAGGCGGTGCGAATCAGCGCCTGAAGTTGGGGGTCCTGGAAAACCTCCCACCATTTCTCATCGCCAAAAGATGCGGCGGCGGAGGGCGCGGAAAGCGGCGCCCCGCGATAAGTCGGTGGAACGGTTACGGCCGGCCGGTGATAATTAGGTCCAACCGTACATCCGCAGGCAATAATGGCCAGCAGCGCGACAACCACTCGGCGAGAGCCCTTACGCAACATTAATGGGCTCCTTCCGTGGCATCGGGAGGCGCGGCGGTGTTGCCGCCATGGGTCTCCCCCGCCGCAGATTTGCCCATTTTGAGCGCGATACTCTCAAACAACACGAAAAGAACCGGAATTAGAAAGATGGCCAGCGCCGTCGCCGCTAACATTCCGGTCACCACCACGGTGCCCAGAATCTTGCGGCCCTCGGCGCCTGAGCCCGAGGCAATAGCCAGCGGCACGCAACCTAAAATAAACGCGAACGAAGTCATCAGAATGGGGCGTAGCCGAAGCTTTGCACCTTCCAGCGCGGCGTCCACGACCCCGCGTCCCTTGGCCATTTCATCTCGGGCAAATTCCACAATCAGGATGGCATTCTTGGCGGCCAGGCCGATCAGCATGACCAAGCCGATTTGCGCGTAGATATCGAGATCGTAGTGGCGCAGGTAGAGTCCCATGAAGGCGCCGAAGATCGCGACCGGTACGGAGAGCAGCACTGAGAATGGCAGCGACCAACTCTCATAGAGAGCGGCCAAAATCAGGAACACGACCAGCAGGGAGAGGGCAAAAATAAGACCTGCGGTTCCCGAGGCCTTGTTCTCCTGATAGGAGAGGTCAGCCCAATCGTAACCCATGCCGGCGGGCAGCGTGTCGTGCGCCACTTGCACAAGCGCCGCTTGGGCCTGGCCGGAGCTATACCCTGGTGCGGCCGAGCCCAGCACCTGGGCGGCGCGAAACAGGTTAAATCGATTGGTATAGTCCGGCCCGTGCGTGGGTTGCAGGGAGACCAGCGTGGAGAGGGGTACCATGGTTCCCGCACGGTCCCGCACATAGTACTGGTCGATGGCGGAGGCTGACGCACGATCCTCGGCCTCCGCCTCCACAAACACCTTCCATTGCCGGCCGAACCGGTTGAACTGGTTCACATACAGTCCGCCCAGCGAAGCTTGCAGCGTCTGGTAAACGTCGCCGATCGCCACCCCTTGCTTCAATGTCTTATCTCGGTCCACGGTGACAAACATCTGCGGTGTTCCTGCCGAGAACTGCGAGAAGACGCCGGCCAGCTCCGGACGCTGGCGCGCCGCCTGGAGAAACTTTTGCAAGTTCTGATCAAGATCGTCCACCGAACCCCCGCCGCGGTCTTGCAGCCAGAACGAAAATCCCCCCGCGCTGCCGAAGCCGGGGATCGCCGGAGGGCTGAAGGTAAAGGCCGTTGCCTCCGGGATCTGCGAGAACAACTGGCGATTAATGTTCGCCATGATCGCCGAGGCTTCAAGATTGGAGGCCGTCCTCTCATCCCAAGGCTTGAGATTGACAAAAAAGAAGGCGTTGTTGGTGGTGGATACTCGAGTTAATAAGCTGAAGCCATCGATGGTCGTGTAGGTCTGCACTCCCGGCGTTTTGCCCAGAATGGCTTCGATCTTCCGGGTAACCGCCTCGGTGCGTTCCAGCGAAGCAGCGGGCGGAAGCTGCACGCTGAGGAACAGAAAACCATAGTCTTCATCAGGGAGGAAGCTGGTGGGCAGCCTCTTGCCCACCACCAGATCGAGACCCATAAAGGCGAGTAAAATCAGAACGCCCACAAACGCCTTGCGAATCAATCCGTGGCTTACGTCTATGTAGCCATTCTTGAGTTTTTCGAACCCCCAGTTGAAGCCGCGGAAGATGCCGCCTATCACTCCCCGTGAAGGTTGGCGTGGGCGCAGCAACATGGCGGAAAGCGCCGGCGAGAGCGTCAGGGCGTTGAAGGCCGAAATGATGACCGAGATGGCCACGGTGATCGCGAATTGTTTATTCAACCGCCCCTGGATGCCGCTCATAAAAGCCATGGGAACGAATACCGAGGCGAGGATCAGGGCAATGGCCACCACCGGACCGGAGACCTCGCGCATGGCTTGGAGCGTGGCGGCGCGCGGGTTCATTCCTTGTTCGATATGATGTTCAACCGCCTCGACGACCACAATGGCATCATCCACCACGAGGCCGATCGCCAGCACCAGCCCAAACAGTGACAAGGTGTTGATGGAAAATCCCAGCGCCGGAAAAATAGCAAAGGTGCCAATCAAAGAGACCGGCACGGCGATCATGGGGATCAACGTGGCCCGCCAATTCTGAAGGAACAAGTAGACCACCAGGATGACCAGCCCCAACGCCACAAACAGCGTCACCAGAATTTCATGAATGCCTTCCGTTACCGGCAGGGTGGTGTCAAGCGAGGTAGTGTATTCGAGGTCGGAAGGAAATCGTTGCTTCAGTTGCTCCATCACCCGCCGCGCTCCGTCAGCCACCGCCACCGCGTTGGCGCCGGGAGTGAGGAAGACAGCAATGATACAGCTCGGCTGTCCATTCAAGCGCGATACCTCGTTGTAGCTCAATCCCCCCAGTTCGATGCGGGCGACATCCTGGAGGCGGACCACCGAGCCATCGGGATTGGCGCGCACCACAATCTGGCCAAATTGCTCGGCGGTTACCAGCCGTCCCTGCGTGCGGACGATGTAAGTCATCTGCGTTCCCGGGGGCGCCGGGTTGCCCGCCAGTTGGCCGGCAGGGTTGACGGTATTTTGCTGGTTCAACGCTCCCGCCAGGTCGGCGATCGTCAGCCCGAGCCGGGCAAGAACCTGGGGTTTGATCCAGATCCGCATGGAGTAGTCCGTCGCGCCAAATAAGATCACCTGGCCGGCGCCGGGTACGCGCAGAATCGGGTCAATGATATTGATGTTGGCATAGTTGGCGAGGAAAAGAGAGTCGTGGGTGCGACGCGGCGAGTACAGCGCGTAGGCGAGCAGCGGCAGGCCCGTGGACTTGCGGATGCTGGTTCCAAACTGGGTAACATCCGGCGGCAGATTGGGCGCGGCCTGCGCCACCCGGTTCTGCACGTTGACCTCATCCGTGTTCACGTCGGTATCGACGTCAAAGGTCACGGTCAATGCCATGGAGTTGTCATTGCCGTTGGTGGACTGCATGTAGAGCATGTTGTCCACCCCATTCATCTGCTGTTCAATCGGGGTGGCAACGGACTGCTCAACGGTTTCGGCATCGGCGCCGGGATAGGTGGCGGAGACGATGATCTGGGGCGGAACAATGTCGGGGAACTGCGCCTCCGGCAACGACCGCATTGAGACCAGGCCCGCGAGTATGGTGATGATGGCAATTACGATGGCGACGATGGGGCGCCGGACGAAAAACTCAGCCATGGGTTACCGCTCCTCCTTGGCTGCGGCCACCAGCACGGGGTTCACGGTAGCGCCCTGGCGGGCATATTGTATCCCCCCCACCACCACATGGTCGCCCACCTCAAGGCCCTGATTGACAATCCAATCGGCGCCCGTCTGCGAGCCGATCTGAACATTCTGAACTCTCACTTTGTTGTCGCCTCCCACCACCGCCACCTGATTGATACCTTGCAGTTCCGTCACGGCGGCCTGGGGTACAAGCAATGCGTCGCGGCGCTCCTCCGTCACCGCCCGCACTCTGCCGTATTCGCCCGGCCGCAGGATGTTGCCCGGGTTGGGAAATGCCGCCGCCACGCGAATCGTGCCCGTGCTCGGGTCCACCTGGCGGTCAGTCCACAACACCTCGCCCCGGCGCGGATAAATGCTGCCATTGGCAAGCACCAGGGTCAGAGGGACTCCCATGAGCGGCGTGCTCTGGATGCTTGCCGCATTGGTTCCAATTTTCTGGGCGCGCAGGTAATCCTGCTCGGACATGGGAAAGTAGACTTTAATCGGGTCTACCTGGGATACCGAGGTCAAAACGGAACTCGTGGCCACCAGATCGCCGATCTGCGTTTTGGCAATGCCGGCGATGCCATCCACCAGCGAAACGATTTTGGTGAAGGAAAGATTCAATTGGGCTTGTTCCACCGACGCCTGCGCCGCCGTTACCGCTGCCCGTGCCGCCACCACGGCCGCCTCCGCCCCGGCTTTGGCTTGCAGGTCATTGTCCAACTGGCTCTGCGCAATGGCCTTGGCCTCGGCAAGGGGTGTGTCGCGCGCAACATCCTGGGCCGCCTTGGCCAGTTGCGCTTGCGCCTGAATCACCTGCGCCTGATTTTGCGCCACTTGTCCCTGGGTCTGGTCAAGTGCGGCTTGAAAGGGGCGAGGATCGATCTCAAACAGCACCTCGCCCTTGTGGACAAACGATCCTTCGCGATAGTCCTGGCGGATCAGGTAGCCGGAAACGTGGGGCTGGATCTCGGCGTTAATATAACCGTCCATGGTGGCAATCCACTCGCTGGTCAGCGACACATCGCGACGCTCCACCACAGCGACCTGAACCATGGGGGGCGGAGTGTTCGCTTGCGCGCTGACCTTGGAACTGCCGCCACAACCGCTCACGGCCAACAACAGAGTTCCCGTGAGTAAAAGTAACCCCAAACGAAGCCGGTGACTTCGCAGCATTGCTGACCCTCCTCTTGATTGCGAGCTTATTGTCTATGGCTTGAAGGCGCCCCATGCAGGCTGCGGAAAAACTCCCCATGCCGTCATCCTGAGCCCGTTCGCTGTCATTCTGAGCCCGGCGAAAAATCTCACTCTGCCCGCTCAGGGTAAACTACGCGAAGGATCTCGCTTGGAGCAGGTGTAGCGCGGACCTGTTTCTTAGGTCCGCGGCTTTTCCTTGTCCATCGGGCAAGAGCCGCGGACCTAAAAAACAGGTCCGCGCTACCCTTCTCAGAATGACAGTGCTTTCGAGTCATTCTGCAAACACTATATCCCAGTGGGGTCGCCCGCAGATTTCGTTACCAACTTTGCCCTCAGGCTTAAACTATTCTTACTGACAATCCCTGTCATTTCATTCGATGTTCGATCCGGCATTCCAGATACTGGTAAAGCAAAACTTTGAATTCCCGAACCTAAGGCGGGCACTCCGGCGGAGATAAATCACGATAAAGAAAGTTCATCGCTTTGATCATCTGCAGCGTCATCGTGGCGACACGCGGCGCTTATTTCGGCGAAGTGCGAGGCAGGCGGGCGAGAAGCATGGTAGCAACCAGTTGCTGGAATCTTTCCCGCATGGCCGGAGGGGCACGGGTGCTGGCCGGCGCGTCCAGCAGGGCCGGGAATGCGGGATGCCGCTCTGCAAACAACAGCGCCCGGTCCACCAACCGGTAAGCTGGCGAGGACGGGTTTTGTTTAAGTCAGCCGCAAGAAAGTTGTATCGAGACCCCGAAACCCTACAATGCTGTCATCCTGAGCCCGTTCGCTGTCATTCTGAGCGCAGCGAAGAATCTCGCTCTGCCGCTCAGGGTAAACTACGCGAAGGATCTCGCTCTGAGCATTTTCAAGGCAATGCGCGA
>Ga0182030_10013008_pt1 | contig 16612 bp, 13 predicted proteins | sample 812S3MmetaG_FD_121299 | JGI IMG/M metagenome (GOLD analysis project Ga0182030, IMG submission 121299) | Permafrost microbial communities from Stordalen Mire, Sweden - 812S3M metaG (Illumina Assembly) | ecosystem: Environmental > Terrestrial > Soil > Wetlands > Permafrost | place: Sweden...
AGATGAACACGGATAAAAAACAAGGCGTCTTCTTATCCGTGTTCATCTGTGTTCATCCGTGGCCAATAAGGTTTTTGCCGCCAAGGTGAGCTCACCCTCATTCCACGACATCAGGAGTCCAGAAAGACTCATCTCGGCGCTTCGCGCCACAAGGGTCGAGACGAGTCTCGGCCCGGCAGCCTGACAGGCTGCGCCACATCTTGGCCATAGCCACCTGGCAGGGTTATTTCTTGCCAGACGCTTACTGCCCGAAGTGAGCCGCCAGCGCCAGGAAGAAAATCGATCCCACCGCGATGACCGCGCCGTGCGGCAGGCCTATCGCCTTGGGACTCCGCACATCCAGTTCTTCCTTGGCCATATACGCCGGGCGTCCGCTCGTCAGTTCGCCCAGGATGAAACTCATATTCCACAGCGTCTTCTTCACCCGGCCCTTCGAGGTCACCAGAATCAACGCCATCGCGCCGCCGATGATCGCGGTGATCAGAAACATTCCGAACCAGTCCCGCCATCCGACGATCGCGCCTACCGCGGCCATCAGCTTGACATCGCCCGCGCCCATAGCGCGCAGCGCGTAGAGCAGGAAGTAGACTCCGAAGGCCAGCGCCAGGCCTTGCAGCGAGAGCCGCAGCCCCGGCCAACCTTCATACAGAAACGTATTCAACGCCAGCCCTGCCAATATGCCGCTCATCGAAAGCCAATTCGGAATGCGCCGGTAGCGGACATCGTAGACTGCCGCCCCCAGCACCACGAGCAGGAGAAGAGCTTCCGCCCCCGGCGAAGGAAGAGAGAACATGACCCTTCGAGTATCGAAAATGGGACCGCGGCGAGTACAGCTACTTTTGGTTAATGCTATTTATTGACCCGCGGGTAGCCGCCACCTGTATTCCTTCGCCATATTTCGCCTCGCCCGGAATGGTCACCGGAAGATGGCCGCGGATGGCGATCTCGCCCCACAGCGCTTTCACCGCCGCGATCTCCGAGGGCCCCACCGTGCTGAACGTCGCCAGGTAAGCCGTCGCCTTGGGATACGCGCGCAGCAGATACGGATTACCCAGCGCCACCAGCGCGAGCGGTTTGCCGGTGGCGATCAAGCTGTCGATCGCCCGTGACAACTCGCTCGACATCCCCACCGTGCCCGAGCCCGCATTTACCGGCGCGAACGCCGCCACCGCGTATTGCGAACACGTGGGCAGCTTCTGCATGGACTCATCCACCTGTGCGCGGCTCATCGTGCCATCGAGTACGATCAGCGAGGCCTTGGGGGCGCGCTTGCGCACTTCCTGCGAGAATGCGGTGCCGTCGGTCGAGTAGCGGCTCTCCGTCATCGTGACGAAGCAGGCCCGATCGGGCGCGGCGAGCGGCAGCAAATTGCCGTCGTTGCGCACCAGCGTGACAGCGCGGTCGGCGATCTCCTGCGCGCGTTCGTTCACCGCTGGATCGTCGATCACATCGCCGATCGATTCCACGTCCACCGCGCGTTTGCGGTCGAGCCCCAGACGCTCCTTGGCCGCCAGCAGTTTCGCCACGCTGCCCTGAATGCGCTGCCGCGTCAGCCGTCCGCTCTGCACCGCCGCCACTACCGCGCGGATCGCGACATCGGCATCGGCGGGCATGAGCAGCGTGTCCGCTCCCGCCTCCAGCGCGCGCACCGCGGCATCGCCCGCACCGAATTCGTTGACGATGGCGCCCATCCCCAAAGCGTCGGTGATCACCACGCCCTTGAAGCCGAGTTCGCCGCGCAACAGGCCGGTGAGAATCGCAGGGGAGAGCGTCGCCGGCAGCTCCTGCGGCGCCAGAGAGGGCACGGCGATGTGTCCCGTCATGATGGAATCCACGCCGGCTTCGATGGCGGCGCGGAACGGCACCAACTCCAAACTGTCCAGACGGGCGCGATCGGCAGTGGTCTGCGCCAGGCTGAGATGGCTGTCGACCGCGGTATCGCCGTGGCCGGGAAAATGTTTGGCGGTCGTCAAGACGAAATTGCGCTTGTCGGCATGCGCGCCCTCGATGAAAGCCTTCACGTGAGCGGCAACGGACTGCGCATTCTCCCCGAAGGAGCGGATGTTGATGATTGGGTTATCGGGATTATTGTTGACGTCGGCCACCGGGGCGTAGACCCAATGGATGCCCAAGGCGCGCGCTTCGCGGGCCGTCACTTCGCCTTCGAAGCGCGTCAATTCGGGGTCGCCCGCCGCGCCGAATGCCATGGCTGCCGGGAATGCCGTGGTCCCCGAGACGCGCATGGAGGCGCCGCGTTCAAAATCGGCGCCCACCAGTAACGGCACGCGTGCGAGACGCTGCATGCGATTCAAGAAGCTGGCGAGTGCGTAAGGCTCGGCTTTCTGCACGCCGCGCGCGTTGGCGGTGTTGATGAGGATCAGGCCGCCCACGTCGGTGTCGCGAATCAGGCGGACGAATTTCAGGTAGTCTCGCGAGCGGGTGTTGGGCGATCCTCCGTGAAACTCGATGAAGACTAGCTGCGCCACTTCCTCGCGCAGCGTCATGGTCTTCATCCAGCGGCGCACCGTGGCGGAGACTTTGAGCGGCGCCGGGGGTTTAGCTGGAGTGGCCGCCAACGCCGCGCAGGCCGTGAATAGATATCCGCAGAGTTTTAGCCTGGTGGGACGGTTGAACACTTTAACAGTGTGCCAGATTCACTTGATCGCCGCGCGTTTTTGCTCCAGGGTACCGCCTTGCCTCCCGGGGCCCTTGCGAGGCGTGGTGCCCGGAGTGGTTCGCGGCTGGGTTCGCGGCTGGGTTCGATTGATGAGCCGTTTGACCCAGCTGAGCAGGTGCACGGGCTCGTGAGAGCTCTTGGCGATCACTACGTCCGCACCGGTAACCTGCTCGGTGAGACCGAGCGGATCCACAAAGCCGGACAGCAGGATGATCCGCGTGTTGGGTTTCAACTGGCGAATCCGTTGGATGAACTCGCCTCCATCCATGCGCGGCATCCGATAATCGGTAACCACCACGTCGAAGGGGGAGCTTTGAAAGAGTTTCAGACCCTCTTCACCGTTAGTGGCGATTTCGACGCGATAGCCAACCTCTTCGAGGAGGCATCTGCGTACCAGCAATCCGTCTCGATTGTCGTCTACCAGCAGGATGTATGAGTTCGCAGACTGGGCGGGTTTCATTAAGTGGCGAAAGCGAGAGTAACAAAGCTGTAATCGCCGTGTCAACGGGTATCGCATCGTGATGCAAAACCGCCAGATGGAACGCTTGACAAAGGCGATGCGCGTGAGCTCTTGCTTTACTCCACTGCGCGCGGCGCTTTGTAGCCCTGCTTTGCGACGATGGTGTACTTCAGCGGCTTACCTTTTTCGTCCTTCAATGCCACCGGGGCGCCGTCGTGATCTACCAATTGCACCTTAATCTTGCGATAGCTTCCGTCGTGAACCTTATTGCTCGGCGAGTAGGTCAAAACATATTGACTGCGCAACGATTGATGAATCTGTTGAAAAATGCCGCCAAACTCGCCCATGAAGCGAGGTAAGAAGACCTGCCCGCCGGTTTCAGTGGCAAAAGTCTTTAATTCGTTATCGGCCTGCAGCAGATCGATATCCGAAAGTCCGGTCCCCCGCGCCCCGTACATGATCTGCAGGGACTGCATCAGGCCGATGGCATAGATCGGCACGCCGTCTTCCTGCAGGATCTTGCGTGCCTTGTCGAAGGTGATCTTGCTGAACGTGTCGTAGCCCGAGGAAATCAGCAGAATTGCCTTCCGCCCTTCGATTGCCGTCATGCGGTCGGCGGTATCCGTCAAGGCATCGAAGAGGTTGGCTTCGGACCATGCCGGAATGGTCATGCGGTGCAGGGCTTCCTGCGTCTGCATCCGGTTGGTGGTGAAATCGGAGAGGATTTCGGGCTTGATGTCATACGCGATCACCGCCACGTAGTCTTCCGGTTTGAGCGTGCTGGCGAATCCCCAAGCCAATTGCAACGTCTGGTACCAGGTCTGGCCATACAGCTTCTGAAACTTGTTGCTGAACTCCACCACCATGGCAATCGTCATGGGCGCTTCGCCTTTGGTGAACCCGGTGACCTGCTGCGGGACGTTGTCTTCCAGCACCCGGAAGGAAGTTTTTGGAATATCGGGGATGAAGCGGCCGCTTTTGTCCATCACCGCTACGTCCACCGTCACGGTGTCGACGTCCGCCTTGAAGGTCTGCAGGGTGCCGACGTCGATCTTGTCCTTCTTGGTGTATTCCGAAGGGATCTTGGGCAGATCGCCATCGGTCGACGTGGTGCCGGTGTCCGCCGGCTTCTTCTTGGCGACGGTGCCGCTGTTGGTATTGAGAGGACCTTGTTCCTGCGCGGCTACCATTCCGGCCACCGCCAAAATCAGTACGATGGCGCACACACTAGCGGTTATCGAGGCTCGCATAGGCTTGCTTTCTGAGGGTACTATACCAGATGACGTGCCTGTGCGGGGATGCGTTTCGGCGGGTTGAGGACGAGTTGACGCCTCAGTTCACCCCTCAATTAACCCCTCAGTTAACCCAGGGTCCGCGGCCGTCGTGCTTACGCATGTAAACCTGGAACTTTTTCTTCGCCCGTTGCATTTTCCATTGCCGGTAGCGTCCGCTAAAATCGGGCATGTGGAGAAAGCCCACGCGCAGGGGAACTTTGAGGTACAGCAGGCCGAACAACATTCCACCCAGATGCGCCAGGTTGCTGACGCCGCTGTTCCCGCCCCACGCGCTGATCAGGGCTACCGCTCCGTAGATCATTACGAAATACTTCGCTTTGATGGGAAAAAGGAAGTTCATCAGCACTTGCGTGTCGGGGAACAAAACGCCGAAAGCTAAGAGCAGGCCGTAAATAGCGCCCGAAGCGCCCATGGTTGGAATCCATGGCGGCAAAGCGTGCGGGTTCAACAGGACTCTTACCCCCGCGTCGCATATTCCCGCGCCGATGCCGCACAGAAAATAGTATTTCAGGAAGCGCCGTGTTCCCCATGTCTGTTCGAGCGTGATTCCGAACATCCACAGCGCCAGCATGTTGAAGAGCAGGTGGCCGATGCCGCCATGCATAAACATGTATGTGAACAGTTGGTACAAGTACCAGGGGAAACTAAAGACCACCAGCCAGGGCACCAATTCCAGCGGCGACATCCAGCTCTGCACAGTCCGGCCGCCCAGATACCAGATCACAAAAACGACCGTGTTGACGATCAGGAGCCACTTCACCCCGGGGGGGAAATACCCGTAAATAATAGACCTGCTCAGTCTGTACCGGGGCTGTGCCATGGCGGGAACTCTCTAGAGATTAGAATAACAACCCGGCTGCTAAGTTGCAGCCGGTTCGCCTTTTTTTGCGTAACGATTCAGCAGGTGCGCGCACAGTTGGAGAGCGATCGCCCCGCCCAACCAGACTTGCCAGTGGGAGAACAATCCCGCGGGAATCGCGAAAGCGCCCGTCCAATTCATGTCGGCGGCAATCCCCCATGCACCGAAAGCCGCGGCCAGCACTGCCGCGGGCGTTAACAAGCCCGCCACACCCGCGGCGAAGCGGCGCCTCTTGCGCGGTCTTTTGCCGACCTGCGTGCCGCGGCCGAAGCGGATCCTGACAATCATGCGATTTGACACCAATCTAGCAGCTTTGCCGGCAAGAAGCCCATGCCTTCAATATCGACGGTTCGCGAAAACATATAATTGTGTTTCATGCCAATTCGAAAAGTTCTGATTCTGGGATGCAAAGGCACTCTCGGCGGCCAGCTCATGAAGCTGTACCCCGAGGCGACCGGTTGGGACCGCGAAGATGTCGACGTGCTGGATTTCCCGTCGCTGCGCGCTCGCGTGGCAGCGTTGGACTCCGTCCCCGACGCCGTCATCAATTGTGTGGCGTTCAACGACGTGGATGGCGCCGAAGAGCGTCCCCAGCCGGCCTTCGCGCTCAATGAGGAGTTTCCCGGCAAGCTGGCGCAGTTCGCGCGCGAGCTCGCGATTCCGCTGGTCCACTACAGCACCAACTACGTGTTCGACGGCGTGCAGGGCGATTATGTCGAAACCGACCGGCCCGCTCCGCTTTCGGTCTATGGGCGGTCAAAATGGGGCGGGGAACAGCGCATCGCCGAATCCGTGGGACACTCCTACGTGGTGCGCACCGCGGTGATTTTCGGGCCGAAGGGTGCGAGCGATCTTTCCAAAAAGAGCTTTGTCGATTTGATGCGCGACCTCTCCGTTAAACGGGACACCATCCAGGCGGTAGCCGACGAGATCAATAGCGTAACCTACGCGCCCGATTTGGCCGCCGCCACGCAAGGTCTGCTCGACCGGCTACCGGAGCCCGGGATTTATCACGTCACCAATAGCGGCGGCGCGAGCTGGTTCGACCTCGCCGGCGAGATTTTCCGCATCGCGGGAAAGACCATTAACTTGCTGCCGGTCCCCTCGACGCACTTTCCCCGCAAAGCGCTGCGCCCGCCGAAAGCCATCCTCCACAATACGAAACTGCCGGAACTGCGATCGTGGCAGGCGGCGCTGGGGGAGTTTTTGAGGGGGTAGCTATCAGCTATCAGCTATCAGCTATCAGCTGAGCTCTTGGCCGAGGTGCACGCATTCACCACGCCGCCGCGCGCCTAACGGCACCGCCATGTCGAGCCCAAGACAGCCTGACGCCCAAAAACACCAGCTGACAGCTGATAGCTGAACAGCCGACAGCTTCCCGTCCTCGAAGCCGAGCGCGAAATAGCTGACAGCTAATAGCCGATAGCTGAGAGCCGACAACTTCCCCTGCTCGAAGCCGAGCGCAAAACAGCTGACAGCCGATAGCTGACAGCCGACAGCTTCCCCGTGGCATCCCTCGTGCATGCTTTGCTTCCCGTGTTCCCAAGGGTTGCTCTATTTGCTCCAGTTCCCCGTCTTCGCTGCTCCCAGTCGTGCCGTTTTCGCACACCGGTGTGGCGTCCGGGCATCACCGCCGGCTTGCAAACCCTTGCTATACTTTTGATTTAACTTGGCATTTGCGAAATCCATAGACACAGCACATGAAGTGTATTCCGATCTTCCTCCTCTCGGTTGCGGCGGTCTCCGCCCAAACCTTCGTCACCGGTCAGGCTGCCCGTCTGGTGGTGGGCCAGCCGAACGGTTTTACCGCTCAGGACACCAATTCCAGCAACGTGACGATCGGCGGCGCAAGCGGCGTGGCGGTCGCCGGGGACACCCTGTTTGTCGCGGACTCCAACCGCGTGGGCGTCACTCCGAGCAACAACCGCGTCCTGATCTTCACCAATGTCTCGTCTCAATTGCCCGCTCCTACCGCGCAACTGGCCTATAACAGCAAGTGTCCGGTCTGCGTGGGGCAAGCGCAGGTAGTTCTGGGGCAGCCGGATTTCGTCACCACCACGGTGAACGACACTCCTACCCAGAACAGTCTGCGGAATCCTCAAGGCGTCGCTTCCGATGGCGTGCATTTGGTGGTGGCCGATACCGACGATAACCGCATCCTCATCTGGAACCAGATCCCCACCACCAATAATCAGAATGCCGACGTGGTGATCGGCCAGCCGAATTTCACCAGCGCCGTCATTCCCGGGAACCAACCCACCGCGAGCTCTTTGCGCGGTCCTGAGGGAGTATGGATTCAGAACGGCAAACTCTTTGTAGCGGACACGCAGAATAATCGCGTTCTGATTTACAACAAGATCCCCACCACCAATGGCGTGGCGGCCGACGTGGTGCTGGGTGCGCCCAACTTCACCACCTACGTCAATCCCGACATCACCCAGCAACAGTCCGGCGCTAGCGCCAGCACCATGCTGGCTCCCGTATCGGTGACTTCCGACGGCACCCGGCTGTTCGTGACCGACCTGGGTTTCAACCGCGTTCTTATCTTCGATACGATTCCGACCACGAATGGCGCCGCGGCCAGCGTGGCCTTGGGACAGCCCGACCTGGTGAGTTCGGTCGCCAATAACGCTTTCACCGGGTCGGCGGCGACTTCGTCTACCGACACGGCGGAGAAGGAATCGCCGTTGCTTTGCACGGTGTCGAATGGAATCGACCTCTACAACAATCCCACGTACCCCTACCAGTGCAACTCCACCCTGAATTTTCCGCGCTACGCCCTGAATGTGGCGGGCAAGCTGGTGGTCGCCGATGGCGGTAACGACCGCCTGCTCGTGTGGGACAAGACACCTCCCACCACGGGGTCTTCCGCCGACACCATCATTGGCCAAATCAGCGGCCTGTACGATACTGCCTCGGAAGCTGCCGATTCCCTGCGGACTCCATTGGCAATGGCTTGGGACGGCTCCAATCTTTACGTCACCGACCCATATAACCGGCGACTCAATGTCTATACCATGGGCGCCAATAACATTGCGTACGAGGGTATCCGAAACGCGGCGAGTCTGGACATTACGGCAACCGGTTCCTACTCGGTCACTGGGTCGATTCAAGCGGGCGACGTCATCACCTTAACCATCAACACGTACACCTATACCTACACGGTCTTGAGCACCGACACCGTATCGACAATCACTTTAGCCCTGATCAACGTCTTGAATTCCGCGAATAAGGGCGCGGGGGATTCCAATGTAGTTGCGGCCCTCGACCCGAATGCGGACAGCCAAGGCTTCTACACGACGATCGATCTGACCGCCAAGCAGATCGGAGATCTTGGCGACGCTGTGTCCTATTCGGCAACCGTTACTCCGGTGTCCGGCCAGACGAGCGCGAAGATCGCGGTCACCGCAGCGGGCAGCAGCCTCCTCGGTGGGGGTAACGCGGCCAAGGTCGCCCCCGGAACGGTGGTCAGCGTCCTCGGAACGAATCTCTCGGCGGGAACCGTGAGCGCGGATACCACGCAGCTCCAGTTGCCCACCGAACTCGGCGGAACGCAAGTATACTTCAATGGCATCCCGGCTCCCCTGTTCTACGTTTCACCGACCATGATCAACGCGCAGATTCCCTGGGAATTGGGTGACCAGACGAGTATCAATGCGTTTGTGCGATCCGTAATGCCCAACGGCACCATTATGTCTACTTCGGCCGTGGCCCTGCAGATTGTGCCGGCGAATCCCGGTATTTATTTCCAGCCGGGAACCGTCAATCCTTCGCTGGGGCTGGTTTATCACGCCACCAGCTATGCCACCGCAATCGTCTCCGTGGATGGCGGCGTCTCCGCCGGCGCCATCGCCACTGTCACGGTAAACGGGCGTGTGTATACCTACACCGCCACTGCGACCGATACCCTGGATTCCATCCGCAACTCCCTGGTCGTGCGGCTCAATAAGGACCCGCAGCTCTCCGCCAGCCTCGCCGGAACGTTCGACCGTATCATATTGAAGGCCCGCGTGGAAGGGCCGCAGGGGAACGGGATCCCCATCACCGGAACCGCGAGCGGCGGCTCCCTGGTGGTATCGGTATTGGATTCCCAAACCTGCTGCAGCAATATCGCGGGTGCGCAGGTCACCAATTCCAATCCGGCTGTTCCGGGCGAATTGCTCACCATTTACGCCACGGGCTTCGGTTTGCCTACACTCACCGATAATATCCAGGGCCTCATTCAGACTGGAGTTCAATATCCGCCGAACGCTCCATTCACGGTGCCATCGAATACAAACTGCGCAGGCTCCTGTTTCGTCAGCTCGGTGGTCGGCGGGAGCACCGCCGATGTCCTTCAGGCCAGCCTGCTGCCCGGAACGGTGGGCGGCAACGTGGTGCTGCTGCACCTCAACTCCAGCTTGGTCTCGTCCCCCACCACTTTGGCTACCATCTCACAGAGTTCCTTTACCAGCAATAAGGTAGCGTTTCCGGTGGTCAGTCCGGGAGGAAGCTCGGGACTCGATCCGCTGCTCACTGTAGTCTCTACGCATTCTCCCTCGAATTTCTACCAGGGTGAGCAGAACGCGACCTACACTCTGAACGTCACCAACGACGGCGGCGGCAATCCGAGCGTTGGAAAGGTGACGGTCACGGAAACGCTCCCCACCGGCATGACCCTCGTGCAGATGGTCGGCGATGGATGGAGCTGCACCGGGAATGTCTGTACGCGCAGCGATATACTGCTCGCCACGCTGGCTTATCCACCCATCACGGTTATCGTAAACGTCGCTTCGACTGCGACTACTCCGCTATCCAATGTGGCTAAGTGCACAGGCGGAGGTTCGGCATCCACCTCTTCGACGGACGTCACGGTCGTCAACACCACCGCGCCTTCCAATCCGCCGCACCTTTCGGTGGCGATCACCCAGAGCGGCAACTTTACCCAGGGCCAGCAGAACGCCACCTTCACCCTCACGGTGAGCAATAAAGGCGGCGCGAGTTCCACTAGCGGCACCGTCTACGTGAACGAAATGTTCCCCGCCGGGGTCACACCTGTATCGATGGCGGGAACCGACTGGACTTGCTCCTCCACGACCTGCACGCGCGCCGATGCGCTCGGCGGCGGCAGCAGTTACCCGGCCATCACTGTTACGGTAGACGTGAGTGCGACGGCGACAGTGGGTACGGCAACCAACTCGGCAGTCGTTTTCGGCGGTGGTTCGGGTGCGTCAATCGCCACCAACTCCGTCACCATCCAAGCGGCGAAGTAGCAGCGCAAATGCGGGATAGCCCAGGGCAGCCGGCGCCGGTCCAACGGCTCGGCGGATGGCTGCTGCTGGGTACCTGGTTTCTCTATTTCTCGCGCGACGTTCTCGGGGTCCGGTTCTCTCCGGACGACATGATGAACGTCGACAACTTCTATTGGACGCCTGGGATCTGGCGCCTGGTCTATGCGCAGTTCCTGATCTGGCGCGGTTACTATCGTCCGATGGGCGGCGTGTTCTATCTGCCGATTCTCTCCTTCTGGGGACTCGATCCGGCGCCGTATCATGCGGCGCTTTCGCTGGTCCTGGCGGTCAATGTCTACCTGGTCTACCGGTTGGCGCGCCTTCTCGGCGCGGGGGGATGGGCCGCCGGACTGGCCGCGCTGGTGGCTTGCTACCACGCCGGGTTGGGCAACCTCTACTACAACACTGCCTTCGTCTACGATGCCCTCTGCGGCGGTTTCTTCCTGGCATCTCTGGTTTACTATTGCGGCATTCGCAACCGCGATCGCCGGCTCAGCCCCGGCCAGACGGCGATTTTCGCCGTGCTGGTTTTGTGCGCGCTGAATTCCAAGGAAATGGCGCTCACCTTGCCGGCGGTATTGCTGGCATATGAATGGATCTACCACCCCTCCCCGAGCGCCGGTGCGGCTCCACGCGCCTTCCGCACCCGATTATCCGCATGGTTGCGCGGGCCGGGCTCGCCGATCCTCCTGGCGGCATTCCTCACCCTGCTCGACCTCTACGGCAAAGTGTTCGGTGTCGATGCGCTCACCGGCATGGAGGGTTACCGGCCAGTCTTCACCTGGCATCGCCTCATCGATTACCAGAAGACCTTTCTCGGCGATGCCGCCTTTTGGCGCACCGGCGGCGGAGGGGTGTTGGCATTTTGGACGGTGGTCTCCTATTTGGCGTGGCGTCCCGGCGCTCGTCCGGTCCTGCGATTCTGTTGGCTGTTTCTGGTTTTCACGCCCTTGCCGATCGAATTCCTTCCGGGCAAGAGTCAGGCTTGCCTGTACATCCCCATGTTGGGGCTGGCGGTATTTGCCGCGGTAGTTTTCGCCGATCTGGCGGAGGCGCTGGCCGGTGTACTGTCCGGCGAACCGCTATTTCGCCGCCTCAGCCGGCCGACCCTCGCCGCCGGCTTGATCGCCGCGGGAGTTTTCTGTTGGGGGCGGGAGAATCTGCACCGTAAACAATTGCTGGTCAGACCGGTAATGGCGGCGCTCGGTGCGCAGACCTGGCAGGCGATCGAACAATTCCGTGCGCTCAATCCACACGTGCATCCGCACAGCCACGTGGTATTCCTACACGACCCGTTTACGGAATGGGACATGCTCTTCATCGCAGACCTGTGGTTCCGCGACCGGAGCGTCACCGTCCACCTGCAGAGATTGGCGCCGCTCACAGAAGCGGAGCTCTCCGGCTTGGGAGCGGTGTTCGATTATCGTGAGGGGAAATTAGTGCAAGTCCGGTAGGTTGTGTGAATTCACCCAAGAAATACCCACGCGGGCGGGGATGGGGAATGTGGGATTTCACCCACTGGAAAGACAGCTCGGCACCGACCTTTGCGGGCAGAGTGGTAGGAGGATGGGTACAGCACGGACAAAAAAACGAAGGGCGCAGGGAAGACTCCCCACGCCCTCAGTTCGGAGGAACTTTTTTTATGCCGCGTTGGCAAGAAGTTCTTCGAGAGATTCGGTCTCGAATTCGTGGCGATCGGCAGCTTCCTGGCAACGAATGCAGAACTTGGTAAACGGCACGGCGTCAAGGCGCTTGGCTTTGATTTCCTCTTCGCAATGCAGGCAAATGCCGTAGCTGCCGTCGGCGATGCGGCCGAGCGCACCCTTTACGTTACGCAGCAGGCTGGATTCCCGGTCCAGATTGCGGATAGCCAATTCGCGTTCCCCGGCGAGTTGCACTTCATCGAGTGCATCCGGAGTCTTTTCGATAGCGATGTCTTCCCGGTTGCGCAAGCCGACAGAAAGTTCCGCTTGCTTCGCTTCCAGGATTGCTCTGTATTTGTTTAATTCGGTCTGGTTCATTTTCGTTCTCCCAGTTTTTTTATCTTTTGTTTCTTGTCTTTAGCGATTTTCCCGTCGCATCAGTATAGACGGTAATTTTTGCCAAAGGTTTCACGTGATCCAATCCCTCATTCGGGCCATTCTCGCATCGTGCTTTCACCCAGAGGCTCCACACGCTCGTCACTCTAAGCAATTCTTATGCCAAACTCGCGCCGGCTATGAAGCCTACCATGTTTCGTTTCCGGCTGCAACATCTTATCGGCCCGAATGTTACTATTTATAGTTGGATTCGTCCAGCAAAGCACTTTCTAAGCCCTTCAGACTCCTCTACGGTGCCCCGGCGTTGATTGGATGTCTCTTCTTTTTTCTGGCCGGGCTGGCTTTCCTGCCTCAAATCGGCATCGAGAATGACGAAGCCCTTTTCGCCGGCACATTCTTAAAGCCTTACGGCGAGGCTTACACCATCTGGATCGGCCACTCCCGCATACCGCTCATGGTCATGAGCTATATCGGCACGTTGAAGTCGTGGCTTTACCGTCCGCTGATGAGTATTTTCGGCACCAGCCTGACGGTTCTGCGCCTGCCGATGCTAATTGCCGGTGTTGCCAGCATTTGGCTGTTCTTCCGACTGCTGGATCGGATCGCCGGCCGCCGCGCAGCCATCATCGGATGCACCTTGCTGGCGGCGGATTCAACCTACCTCCTGACAGTCTGTTTCGACTGGGGACCGGTGGCGCTCCAGCACCTGCTCCTGGTCGGCGGGCTCCTGTCGCTGGTCCGGTTTTACCAGTTCCGGCGGCTGCCCGCGCTCTTTTGGGGATTCTGTCTGCTGGGTTTGGGAATGTGGGATAAGGCATTGGCCGTGTGGATGTTAGGCGGCATCGGAGTGGCCGCACTCGTGGTCTTTCCGGGCCGTATATGGGCGCTCCGGAGCCGGGTACGGGTGGCCGCCGCAGTCCTCGGGTTTCTTCTCGGCGTGCTGCCCTTACTGGTTTACAACATGGAAAACCAGTGGGCCACGTTTGTTGGCAATGTCAGCCGCGACACCAGCGACATCCCCGGCAAAGCCCGCATGCTCATGGAAACCGCCAAGGGCGGTGGCATGTTCGGGTGGATGTTCGACGAGCAGTGGCAAACTCCTTCACCGCACCCGCCGCAAGGTGTCGTCCAGCGGACAAGTGCCGAAATGTCGTCAATTTTCGGGCATCCGCGTCGGCACGCGCTGTTTTATGCTTTCGTGCTGGCGGTGCTGCTTACTCCCTTGGCCCGAGGCGACGCTCTGCGCGCCATCCTTTTCGCTCTGATCGCCATGGCGGCCGCGTGGGGGCAGATGGCCACCAACGCCAACACCGGCGGAAGTATCCACCACACGATCCTCTTATGGCCGTTCCCGCAGATGGTAGTGGCGGTGTCCTTCGCCGCCGCGTCGCGACGGCTGAAACGCGTGGGAATTCCAGTCGCCGCGGTGGCGGCCTCCACCATGTTTATCTCCGGCGTGCTGGTGGCCAACGAGTATTTTTACGTGAGTTACGCTTTTGGCGGTGCGCCGGTTTGGTCCGACGCCATCCTGCCGTTGTCCGATTTCATGAAGAAAAGCGCCGGCGCCGGCACGGTCTACTGTGTCGACTGGGGAATGCTGGATCCCTTGCGGTACTTGAATCATGGGCGCCTGAAGCTGGCGGTGGGCAACGATCCCATTTCCAAGAAAGAACTGACCCCGGGCGATCGAGAGGCTGTGCTCCGCATGCTGGACGACCCCGGTGCGACTTTTGTGGCGCACACCAAGGAATTCGAGAACTTCCCGGGCACCAACGAGCGGCTGCTGAAATTCGCCGAGGTGGAAGGGTATCGGCGCGATATGCTTGCCCTCATCTCCGACAGTTTCGGCCGCCCCGCGTTCGAGGTGTATCGGTTTACGGCGCCGGAATCCGAGGCGGGGAAATAGTTTTGTCCACTTGCTGCTGGCGTCCGGCAAGCGCGTTTCGTGGCGCCGGGAGGATTGCCATGTCACGCCGGCAAATTCGGCGGCCGGGGAAATTGAGCTGAGCTCTGTGACGCCGGACGTGGCGCGGACACTGGTGTCTGCAGCGCCGAGACTCCGAACTCCTGAGGTCGCGGAATGGGGATGAGCTCACTTGACGGCAAGAACCTTATTGGCCACGGATAAACATGGATGAACACAGATAAGAGAACGCCTTGTTTTATCCGTGTTCATCCGTGTTTATCCGTGGCTAATAAGATTTGTTTCTGCCTGTATCGGTGGCTCAGCCTGATTCCTCATCGCACCCAAGATCATGGGGGTGACCTCAGGAGTTCGGAGACTCATCTCGGTATCCCCGGCGCTTGCTGCAACTCCCGAAGAAGGTCGAGACGGACGATACCCCGCCTGGCGGCGCGCTGATCTTCTCGTTGTGGCGCGACGCGGGCGGCCAGTACTTTGTGAAGCTGCGCTACGTGGCCCAGTCGCTCGATCAAATGCGCTTTGCGGCGCCGCTATCGTTGGCTGTTCCGCCGGAAAGCCAGGACGTCGCACTCCCCGGATGTGCGGTATCGGGTTGCCCCTGGGAGACGGCGCGGCAGACCATCGAGAAGGCGATCGATCCCCAGTTTACGGCGAAGGATTGACCGGTTCGAGTACGATCTATTCCTCAGTTGCCCAGAAGTCGCAAACGATATTCACACCGAACAGCTCGCAGTAATAGACGGCGCCGGGAGCAATCCGCTGAATATCGTCTTTGCGGGACACGACCATCGTCTGTGTCCTCGGGTAGAGGACCCAGATTTCAGCCGCGCCGTGCTCCAAATAGAGCGCGGTCTTCGATTCGAGCTCCTCGGCGGTATTACCCCGCGATGCAATCTCGACCGCTAGCATGGGCGAGCCTTTGTACCAGCCACGCTCCGTGGGCTGATCCGGCCAACTCACGCTGACGTCCGGTATCAGCCAACGGCCCTCGCGGAGGCAATACGCCTCCTCTCTCCAGACGCTAGACTCATCGAGAACGGCGGCAAGAAGGGACATCAACTTCTTGGCGATAATGCCATGGTAGTGCTTTGCGGGGGGCAAATCGATCAATTCTCCGTCTAAGAGCTCACGCTTGCCAGGAATGTCCGGCAGGCTGAGGAACTCTTCTTCCGACAGCATGATGCGACTTCGCATGCTCATACCATACCACCTACGTCACTTCGAACTCGCCAAACGCCGCGCCCAGATCGCGGATATCGGCCACCCGAGAAGTCCCCGCTCATTTCCGGCGCTCTTTCCGCGAGCTCGGCCATGAAATCCGGGCTTGCCGGCAGAAGCGCAAATTGAGCCAGGAGGAGGTGATTTCCTGCGGCTTCAGCGTGCGGCATTGGCCAAATGATGGAAGCCGGCCGCCCAATCACTGTCTTGACGTACTGCGAGTGTATGAGGCGTTTGAAAGGCTCCTGGAAAAGACTCCGATAAGCCTGACAGAAAATAGCAAACAAGTGCTATACTCTTGGCGCAATGCCAATTGTTCCAATTTAGCGTCGATATCGGATCTTTTAATAACCCTAGGGGGTGCAATCTTGCTCGACCTGTTGCTGGTGCGTGGTGTTTTGGTACTGGTCTTCGCCGTCGCTGCGTACTTCCTTCATCCCACGGGAGTTTCTCCTTGGGTCGCTGCGGGAGCCGGCTGTGTGATCGGGGCTTTCGTCATACTTTTTGAAATCCGTCTGGAAAAAATCAGTCTGAAACGTCTGATCGGCGCGGCTACGGGATCCGTACTGGGGATCGTCGGAGCGTTCGTGATGTCGCTGGTGATCAGCAAGGCGGACGCCCCGGCCTCTCTGCAGGTGGCTCTGCTCCTGGTGATGACTTACGTCGGCCTGATCGTCGGCGCCATGAAAGGCGACATGCTGAATCTGGCCGCACTGGGCGGCATCTTCGGTGGGGAAAAGACTTCCAAGAAGTCGCACAAGATTCTGGACACCAGTGTGATCATCGACGGCCGCATCGCCGACATCGCCGAGACGGGATTTCTGGACGGCGTGCTGGTGATTCCGCAATTCGTTCTGCGGGAACTGCAAC
>Ga0182030_10013009_pt1 | contig 16610 bp, 10 predicted proteins | sample 812S3MmetaG_FD_121299 | JGI IMG/M metagenome (GOLD analysis project Ga0182030, IMG submission 121299) | Permafrost microbial communities from Stordalen Mire, Sweden - 812S3M metaG (Illumina Assembly) | ecosystem: Environmental > Terrestrial > Soil > Wetlands > Permafrost | place: Sweden...
CTGTGCTAACTACAGCGCCAAAAGTTCCGTCCAGTCAATATCCATTTTTGGAATCTTGCGCATGGCCAAATAATTCTCACCGACCTCCGCGTCGCCCGTGAAACCAACCGTCATCCACGATGTATCGTAGCCGTCGCCGAACACGGCCTTGAAGACGCCCGGAAAATCATTAAGCACCAGCATCACGATCTCGTGCACCTGCGGCAGCTCCTCCCGGATGCAGTCGATCAGCAGCGAGTCGTGGACGGTGGACACAAGGAGTGATTCCAGACCCGCCCGGCGCATCAGGTTCTCGATGCAGAACAAGGCTACGAGCATCATGTCCGACGCGGTGGACTGGATCAGATGGTTGCAGCCCGCGCGAAGTGCCTTGGCCTTGGCCTCCTCGTCGTTGCCGAGCACTTCCTCGAATACGCGCACTCGCCCGAAAATGGAGACGGCCACCTGTTCTTCGAGAATGAACCGCTTATACTTCTGAAGCAGTGTGCGCAGCGCGGGGTAGGCGTCGAAGAACTTGTCAATGATCAGCTGACATTCCTCCGGCGACTTGTAAATGTCTTTTCCGGCCAGCACGTTTTGCAGGCCCATGGCCCCGCCGCCATACCCGGTGAGGAAGTTCACAGTCTGGTGAGTCGTAAGGCCTTCGGGCAGGTACAGATGCGGCGCGTCTACTGAAATCTCAACAAGTGCTGCGCGTTCTAGTGGCAAAACCAACTTAACCGTGTTTTTTACGCGGGCACCGTAGCGAAAAGCTACTTTCGGATTTAAGCGCTCGCGCTTAGCTGTGTGGCGCAGTCTACACACAAATTCACCTGAGTCACGACGTGCAATTCTGACGTTAAAATAATGTTTGCTGTACAACTTGTTCCAGCTAGGGCTGACCGTGCTTGCGATGTTTAGAGTGCCTAACAACACTTGCAGGTCTTGAGCGAAACGCCATGATTTAGAGGTTACGTAAGCACTGCCGTCTTTTTTAACGTAGCCATCCGTATCCAAAAGTCCGGCCAAGAATTCAAGCTTCACGTCGCGACTGGCGTTGAATAACCAGTTAGGTATCAGTAAGGTGCGCCGCCTGTAATCAGTCGCGTCCACGGCACCTAGCTGCACAAATAGGTCAGAAACACGTTTGCAGCCAAACCGCACAGAGCCTGAAGCGCCCGTGATCTTACCTAGTTTTGCAGATTTATGTGTGCCGCTAAAAGTAGTCCGCTGTATACACGGCTCAAAGCCACAAGTTTTTAGAGCTTCAGCCACGGTATCCTGCCAAGCAAAAGCCTCTGGTTTGCCGCCAGTAGTTATTTCGATTCGATTGCGGACTGAACAACCGTCACCGTAAAATAGACCCAGCACATAGGCCAGCTCCCGTGTAACATTAACCTGAAAAACATCGCTTTTAGGTTCAGTTCCGAACGGGTTAAAAAACACCTTGCTGTCAGAGCTGCCGCTAACCAGAGCTTGACCGTCTTTAAGCACCATCCCTTCTTTCAAGTCAGAAGCCATCACCAGTGAGCCGTCTGCGAGTTGAAACCGGTGGTTAAGGCTGCAACTTAAGATGCCGTGCAAACTGCAAACAAGAAGGCGTTCTTTTACACCGTTACTGTAAAAACTACGGATTTCTGCAACACCGGTAGGTGTTTGTATGGACATGCCCGTCACAGGGTAAAAAGTATCGTCCTGCCTGCCTGAATGCACGTCGCCAATCCGCGCTATGCTCCCGTTAACCGACACTAGAGTTAACGGATCAACACACTTGCCGATTGACCGTTTTTCGTCGAGCGCCTTGGCCTCCTTGTCCTTGCCCAGCTTCTGAAGCCGCTTCATGTTGTCCTTCGAGAACTCCTCGTACTTGACGCCGAAAATCAGGCTGGTGGTCTGCGAGTGCAGATCGATGTCATCGAAGTAGGCCTTGACCATCATCGAGTCACCGCAGGCGGCGGCCAGCAGGCGCAGCTCGATCTGGGACAAGTCAGCTTGGTAGATACAGCCCCGCTCCTTGAAGCGGGATGTGAACATCGATTTGACAACGCCGTCGCGGGGCAGCTGTTGCAGGTTGGGGTCTTGGCAAGAATTGTGGTGAAACAGGCCGTGGGCTAGATAGCTGTGGTCTTCTTCGACTTCGATGTCCCAGACCGCTTCGACACCAACGGATTTAATTTCGAGCAGGTGCTCAAAGCAGCCTTGATTGATGCCACCACCATTCCAGCGCTGAACTGTGCTTCCTTCGTCGTGAAGCGAAGCACTTGGTAGCCCAGTTTCGTCGCTACATCCGTATTGCGCTTGTCGCCGGATTCGGTATGGTACTCCCCGTCTATCTCCACCAGTATGCTTGTACCAATCAGAGCGAAGTCGGCTCGCAAGCTCCCGCTGTATACGTATTCCCTGTAGTGCGGTATGCCCGCTGCGATCAGCTCTTTTGAAATGTAAAGCTCGCGCCGGTTCATTGACCACGATATCTCCTCCAAGCCGCCATACGTCTCTTTGTGTCGCGTAAACGGCATGTGACACATGTCCTTCAAAAACCACGCCGCTGTCAGTAGGTTTGTATACGCGTCGTAAGCTGCCCGGTAAAAAGCAGGTTTGTCCACGGAGTAGTTCGCGAAGGCCACCATCAATCCGGGGCACATCCGGTTGATTTCCAAAATCTGGGCCTCGGTCAGTGCCCGTGCTTTCAGCGGGGCGCTGCCCAATTTCTGTAACCCATATACCTGCATATTCCGTTGCACTAAAAACGGGGTAGTTTTGAACATCTTCGCAATCCGCTCCACCGGAATTCCACGCTGAATCAGCAAGGTAAGTTTCTCCTCTGGTATTGACAGCGATGGTTTCCGTTCGCCGTTCCGGTTTCCGATTTGGGCTTCGACCAGCCGAGCTGAATACAGTTGCTTTAGCTGTTCCCGAAATTGAGGGTACTCGCGCCAGCTGCGGAGTGCGACCCGCCGCGAGATGCGCTCGCTTACGGTCTGAAAGCTCCACTTCTTTTCCAAGGCCAGCAGACGAAAACTGTCCGCCGTTAGAACCAGCTTCCGGTCGGCTGTCAGTATCAACGAGAACGGTGTCTTGTCTGGTAATGTCGCCGAGATGCTTCCATCCGCTTGAGGTGTAAATTCGATGTTGTGCCGTAGCTTTAATCGTGAAACCGCTCGCAGATACGGCTTCATACATTTGCTCTGTTCCTTTGTAGTAAAGCTTGCTGATACGACACCAGCGGCCTTTATGGGTTTTGACTGTAACATGCTGTTTATTATACTTCCATATGTCTTTAATTGCAACAAGTTTCTTCACTCCGTTAACACGCACGTCCAAGATAGTTTCACCTGAAACACACAGGCGGCCACCGCGTGTACCCGTTAGCATGAAGCGGGCGTGGATGCACTGGTCAAAACACAAGTGCGCATCCGCCGTACGCTCCTTCTTGTCCAGCCCGACGCTGAAAAGATTGCGCAGCGGTCGCACGTATGTGGAGTAAAGCTTCAGCGCCTTGCGGTATTTTTGAAGCGGGCGCAGATTTTCAAACTGGCAGCAAATTTTGTTCAAGGTGAACTTGTCTACCGCCGCCACCTCGCGGAGCTGGGCCTGCACGGCTTTTTCTACCATTACCGGATTGTCAGCAATTTCCGTCATTTCCTGCCTGACCGCCCGCGCCATGGCGTCGTGCGCCTTCTGCACATCGTCGCCCAGCAGCTTGCGACCACCTTTGGTGAAGCGCAGCACGGGCAAGTCAAGGCAGTTGAACAGCAGGTCTTTCAGCTGGGCCTTGTCTTCCAGATCAAACTCCCACTTGGCGTAGCGCTCCTCGCCGTCGTCGTCGTAGTCACCTTTTATTTTCTTGCCCTTCTGGGTCGCCTCTTGTGTGGCCACCCACGCTTCGATGCGCGGGTCGACCGTTTTCAGGTCTTCCCGCAGCTTCCGAATATCCTTCGGCATCTGGTCTTCCATGTTCACCAGTGCCGTCTGGTCGATGTACATGCCCCGCGCCATCATCTTCATCAGCACGGCAGCCGCCGGGGCCATGATCTGGTGGTAGACAAAGTCCCGGTTTTGCGGCGTAAAATAGCGAAACTTTCCGGGCGCGTTTGGGTTGGCCAGCGGGAACGTGTAGACCGTGCTGCCTTCCAGCTTCGCCTGTATTTTGTCATGCGCCTGATAGCAGACCTCCACGTCACCCATGACGTAGGGCTGGAGATGCGTGGGCCACTTTTCCTTTGGGCAGTTCAGGTAGTGGCCGCCCTTGCCTGCCGCCGGGTTCATGGCCTCGTGGTGCAGCCCGATCAGCAGCGTCATCTCCTCCTCGTACCCGGCCAGATCAGGCACCCAGTCGTATGCGAGCGCATCCAAGCCGAGGCTGCCCCGGCGCTGCTGCCACGCAAACGCCATGTGCCACGTGTCGCAATGGCAGGCGTTGGCCAGCTCGGTGACCAGTTTGTCCCGCCGCCGGTTGAAGGCCGGGTCAGTCCAGCCGGTCAGATGTTTGCGCCAGAACACGGCAAACGTATACAACATGTCGAAGGTCAGGTTGTGGCCGACCAGCGACGACTGAATAAGCACCGCCCAGACGAGCAGCTTCAGCCGCTTGATGTGGGGGCGCACCGCGCTGTTTTCACAGTCCCACGGAAAACCGAGTGAACGCGGTTGACCGTCTGCCGGGTCTGTCCAGCGGAACATCATGCTGACAATGGCCGCCGAAGCCGCCCACGGGCGCAGGCCCGTGGTTTCCGTGTCGTAGCACAGGCGCAGGCCGGGATTTGTCAACAGTTCCCGAAGCGTCTGCTCGATCGCCTCAACGTCCTCCGTAAAACGGTACCAAGGCCGCGTATACGTCAAAGCCTTGACCCCGTCCTTGGCCAGCTTGAGCGCCCGGACGATGTGGCTCTCCCACTCCTTGGTGACCTTGTCGCTCTGGGCAAGGTCGATCAACCTTGGGGCTTGAATCGGACAGACCGGTACGCGGACGTCTGACGGCGGCCCGAACAGAGGGTGCCCCAGTATGTCCGGCGGCAGCGGTGGTGGCACGGGTGCGCCCTTGGGCACGTTCGGCTGGTGCAGCACACGCGGCAGCGCGTACTTTGCATCCATCAGCCAGTCATCCGGCCAGCCGCGAAAAGTCAACGTGCGCCCCGACCACTCCCCGGCGTTGGATTTGTGTGACAGCAGGCCCAGCGCCTTTGTCCCCACCGGCATGATCACGGCGGGCGGGTGGCGTAGGAGATCGTCAATGACATGGTAGCGGCACCAGTTGCCGCGCGGCTTAAGGTCGATGACCTTTTTTGCCCAGCTGTGACAACGGGTCATTGGCACCCAACGGATGTCGGCCTCGGTCACGCCGGTCGCGGCCACGGCATCTTTGATAATGCGGCGCAGGCGCTGGCTGCTGCCGCCGTGGCCCAGTTCGCCTTCCATGTCCTCAGCCCGGTTAACCCCCTCAAAAATGACCGTCACCAGCGGGGTGGTTGATCCGGCATAAGGCATGAACGGAGTCCGGCAGCCATTGTTGTATAGATCACATTGCTTGCAGATGGGAGACTCCGGGCCGGGCTGGAGCGGCTGGTTCAGCAGCGCGTTGCCGGGATTGTAATCGGTCACCCATTCCACCCGCGCCTTCTTTTTGGCGCTGGCCGGGATCACCCGTTTTTCCTCGCCGAGATAGTAGATAAGCGTGTCGCGGTCGAGTTTGCTCATCGATTTGAATTCGCCGACCGGCACGATCTCACCGTCCGGTAAACGCATGACGCGCTTCTTCGCGGGACTTCGCGTCGCGACGTCTAGTTCTGGATTCTGTGCTTCTAGCGGTTCAGACACAGTCCAGTAGAACGGCGTTCTTGAAGAAGCACTGAAACTATGGAAAGAATACCTCAAACCGCACCGCTGCCCTGCTACGGGCTGGAACGCAGCATGGCTGATCCCCAATGCCAGACCTGCCCGCACACCGAAGGCTGTCGTCTACACATGGGCGTCCGGGACGGAAAAGTTCCCCTCGACAAGGTCAAGTTCAAGATCGCGCCCGCCTGCTTCGACATGGAGGTGCTGCGGGCGGAAGACCCGGAACTGCCACATCTTCAGCGCCTGTACTGTGACTGCTACGCCTCCGTATTTCAGCGCAACCCGGTAGACAACGTATCACTGTACCGCAAACAGATCATTGACAACGCCAACAAGGCCAGCTGCTCAGTGCGCATGTATCTGCTGGCCAACATGGTGGCGCACGTCGTCCACGAGCGCACCGTCGTCGGCCACACCGAAAAGGCGCGGGCAGCCACCTTCACCGCCAAGCTGCTGGCCGCCGATTTTGGGGTCAAGCGGGCGCAGACCTATCAGCAGCTGTGCCATGACCGGTTCGGCACCTTCAACCTGACCAGCTTATCCGTGCTGGCGGACACCGACCAGAAAAACACGCTCGCCGACATCATGCTGAACAGTGAGGTGGTGGCGGCGTGCTGGCTGGTGCGCCACCGGATATTTCACAGCGGCGAAAGCGAGCCGCTCATGTACGAGGACAAGGAGTTACAGCTGGCCCCGGAATGGCTGGCCACCGAGGAGACCTACCTTCGCCACGTGCTCCGGCCCTACTGCGGTAGAACTTTGAAGGGCACCGAAGCTGTTGAGCGCCACCGGCACAATGCCCTGCAAACGCACAAATACTACAAGAAGCATGTCACCGCCCAGAAGCTGGCGTGGATCACCCGCCAGCAGATTTTCCCGGAAGCGGTGCGCCGGGTCTGCGCCAATTTCAACCACAAGCCCGGAGATTTTCTGCATGAACGCACGTTCGTTGTAGACCCGAACGTGCAACCGGTGCGCAGCCCGCTGGATTTCTGGCGGACACTTGGCTTAGCTATCCGGCACTACCACTGCTGGCTTTACGTCAATGGTGAACAGTCGTATTTCACGCCCCGGCGCACACTGCTGAAAGCACGTTCTTAGTCGCTACCAGCAACGTGCCACACGTCTAGCCCACCGAATAAATTCATTATGCGACAAATCACGCTTAGCCCGGTTACACTGCTTACAACATGTGACCACGTTGTTCGCTGTGTAGCCTTTAGCGGAGTTAATGCGGTCGATGCCGTTGTAAACGTAGCCGGACACTCGCACCCCAGCCTGTTTAGCGCGCTGAACAGCCGAAGGCGGCTCGGCACAGTAATAGCAGACGTCATTAAACAGAGTTTTAGCTGCTTCTGTTGTAATCTCAAACGCAAGGTTCCTGAGTTTAGCGCTTTGCTTGTACGTGCGATACACAGCGTCAAAGGCTACCTGCGCAGGCGGGCGGCTTTTAGCCGGATTCATCGAGCGGCAGTGCGCAGAAGCCTTTTCAGCGTTGAAACAACCGCAGCTATTAACCAACCCACGCTGCATTTGATTAGGGTAGCGCACTGTTTTCGGCTTACCGCACGAACAGCGGCACAATGCAGCCCAGCATCCGGTGGACAACCTATCGTGACCGACCACCGTAAGGCGACCGTATACAGCGCCGACCGGATACTTATTTTTAACTCTGGTACCGAAGCGTCTAACAGCTTCATCACGACGTTGTTTCATCGCGTTGGCACGGTCTTTTGGTTTCATCGTTGCAGTTTATCGTGTGTTGAAAGTCATGTCAACTGAAACCTACAATTTCTCTCAAGATTTTCAGGATGCGCTGCTGGCCTGCCTGATCCGGTACCCGGACGAGTTCTACGCCTTCGGCGAGATCATCAAGTCCACCTACTTCACTGGCCCGGCGGCCACAGAGGTTGTCCACCACCTCAAAGCCTATCGGGAGAAGTTCGGTGAGTGCCCAAATTTCACGACGCTGGGAAACTTTGCCTTCCACGCGACCCAGAGGATCAACGCCGACCACGCCAAAGAGACACTGGAATACGTCGAGAAGCTGGCCAACACTGACACCAGCAACAAGAAGGGCCTGCTGGCGATGGCCGTCCAGTTCGCAAGGGAACGGGCGCTCTACGACGCCATCCGGCAGATACACGCGGCGCAGGTGGAGGGCAAGGGCGACGAGATCAATGCGGAGCAGCTCATCAAGGACGCGCAGGCCGTGGGCCTGAACCTGAAGGAGGACGGGGTGTCGCTCTACGACGACTACGGTAAAATTATTCGCACTGTCAACGACCGCGACTACGGCGTCCGCACCGGCTACCCGGAGTTTGACAAGCTTTGGAAAAACGGCTGGGCACCGGGCTGGCTGATCGTGCTGCTTGCGCCCCCTAAGCGCTTCAAATGCCAGCATCCTGACACAGAGATACTTATGTTTGATGGAACGACCAAGCGTATCTCCAGTATCAAGGTCGGTGACAAGGTCATGGGAGACGATTCGACTGCACGCAACGTGCTCAGCTGCGGCACTGGATACGGGCCGATGTTCAAGGTATCGCAGGCTAACGGAGACGCCTACACTGTGAACTCTGACCACGTGCTGTGTCTCAAAAGGCTGCCCGGCACGGAACCGTTAGGTGGGCGCTGGCAAGATCGATACCATGAAGGCTCGCTGTTGGAGATAACAGCCGAAGATTACGCTAAGAAGCCGAAATGGTTCAAACGGACATGGAAAGGGTATAAAGTAGGCGTAGAATTTAAGTCCGCAAGCGTACCTCTTGATCCTTACTTTGTTGGCCTGTGGCTTGGCGACGGTAACACTAACTCACCGACCATCTCTGTCGGTGACGGTGATCCTGAGATAACTAATTACTTGTTTGAAATAGCCGCCGGTGAAAATACGAGAGTAAACATCTATCGCGGTAAAACGCGGTGCGTTCAGTTTAATTTTCCTAGAAAATCAGCAAGGCAGCCTAATCCTATTACAGTCAAACTTAGAGCTATTGGCGTACTTGGTTCTAAGCATATACCTGACGTATACAGGATAAACAGCAGAACGGTTAGGCTGCAACTGCTCGCGGGTCTTATTGACAGTGACGGAAGCCACGCTAAAAACCGTGGCTTTATATTCGTAAATACCAACGAACAGCTTTGCAAAGACACCTGCTGGCTGGCGCGCAGCCTTGGTTTCAAATCGTTCGTGCGCAAAGTAAAAACAGCGTGCGAGGTGAGAGGCAAAACAATTTACTCAACCGCTTACCGAACCTACGTTCAAGGGCAGATCAGTGAAATCCCGGTAAAAGTAGCGCGCAAGCGCGGCAAAAACTCCGCTAAAGCCTCTGATCGCACAACCATTAAAGTTAAACCGGTTGGAGATGGACAATGGTTCGGTATAGAGATCGATGGTAACCGTCGCTATCTGCACAGTGATTTCACCGTCACGCACAACACCGGCTTTGCGATCAACCTCGCGCTCGGCATCGCCCAGACGCAGGACGCGGACGTGCTCTACTACGCGTGCGAATTGACACAGGAGCTGGCCGCCTACCGCGCGCTCACCAACGTCACCGGCTGGACGCAGGATCAGTTCGGCGACAACATTGAGAAGGGCATCTTGGTGGCGGGAAAGAAACTGAAGGAAAAAATGTGGGGCAACATCTGGTTCAAGGGCTACCCGTCCAAGAGCACGTCCATCAGCGAGATCAAGGCCCACGCCCGGCACGTCATTGCCACCTACGGTCTGAAGCCCAAAGCCATTGTGATCGATTACGCGGAAACGGTGAGGCCGGACAGCGTAGACAAGAAATCACCGGACTGGCGGCAGCAGGCGGACATCTACACGCAGGCCCGTGCGATGGGCGCGGAGCTGGGCTGCTGCGTTATCCTTCCCGATCGCTGCAACCGTGAGACCGTGGGCAAAACCGTGCCAAACATGTCTTCATTTCAGGGCGCGTTCGAGAAGGCGGGCATCGTCGACGCCGCCATCGGCATTTGCGCTTCCGATGACGAGTACAAGCACGACCGCGTCCGCTACTTCATCTTTCTTAACCGCCACGGCGATGCGCTCAAGCATTACGACGGTACGGTCGACCCGACCACCATGACGATGACAGTCGGCGGTGAGATTGAATACAACGCTGACGACGAAGAATCGGACTCGGACGCGAAGCCACGGAAGAAAAATCGCAAGCCGACCGCCGGGGCCAGACTAACCCAAGCCGACGGCCCTACCTAATTCCGCCTGCCCGCGACGGCGCTCCTTGCGGTTCATCAGCACCCGCTGAGCCTTGCGAAAGTTGACCTGCGCCTTCGCAGGTGTCCTGCATTTTAATTTGGCTTTTGACATATAGCCTCCGGTACAAATAAACGGCCCACCGGCATCAAGGAAGGAGCCTTGTCCTCGCTCAGGTCAACCGGGCACCAGTTAAGGTCAAGATTGGTCAGATTACACAGCAGCTCAACACCTTGGTCGAAAGCCAGCTTCGTATCGCTCAAGCTGATAAACTCATTGGTCGCGTGCCAGTTGTAATAGCCACAGGACAGGTTCAAGCAGGGGATCGGGAACCGCAGCCGGATGGCCATGACATCGGTATACGGGTGATCCTGCCAGAGGGTCGTACCGTGGGCCTCCAGCACCGGCAGGGCCGCGTTAATGAAGTCCCCGTCGTTCTCAAACAGGCGCACGCCGCTGACCGTGTGCGACAGCATGTTCCGGCTGGGACAGTCGTACTCGATCACACAGCTGACGCCCTCAAAGAAGGCCGGGTCAGCGGCACGGGCACCGAGGCAGCCAATCTCCTCGCAGGCGAAAAACACCGCCCGCAGGTTATCAAAGCGCTCCAACAGGTTGAGGCAAACATAGACACCGGCCTTATCATCCGCGCCAAAACCGCAGGGCCTGCCGGTGGCGGGATTAACCCCGGACAGCCGGTCGCCAGCCTCCACAATGGTCACCGGACGAATCGGCTGCACCGAATCAATGTGGGCGGCCACGCAGGCCGTGCGCGGGGCGTCGCCCTTGACCACGTAAATGTTCAGGAACTCATCGACCGTGACCTTGGCGGTGGGCACGTGCGCCCGGAGATAGTCCAGCAGCCAGAACACCATCTGCTCCTCGTGCCGACTCAGTGTAGGCACCGCCAGCATTTCAATAAATTTGTTTTTATCCATGCTCCAGCTTCCCCGTTTAGCGCCGTGCTGTCAACATTTATTTTCATTAAACATGCAGTTCTTACTGGACATATGCTACCAACCGAAGTTGCTGCCATCCTGAACGCCAAGCCTGACCAGACCGTCTTTGAGCTAGGGGCCTGCAACGGCTACCACACCGCGCTGCTCGCCAGCCACTGTTCCGGCAATTACCGCCTGTTCACGTTCGAGCCTGACCACCGCAACCACCCGCAGGTGGCGACGGTGGCGGCGCAAAACAGCCGGATCACTTTTATCAGAGCTGCTGTCGGCAACGTCACGGGTGGGGTGCCGTTTTATCTGGCCCACCCTGATCCGGGCAACGCTATTGGCTCCTCCTCCATCAGCCCATTCAAGGATCAGACCAAGGCCTTCCCTTGGTGTACGGTGGACGGGCAGATCACCGTCGAGTCGTGGCGGCTGGATGATTTCTGCCGTAGTCTGGCGCTGCGCGTCGAGCACATCGATTTCATCTGGATGGACGTGCAAGGCGCGGAGCGGCTGGTGTTTGAGGGCGCACAGGAAATCCTGAAGCACACCCACTACATCTTCACTGAATTCGAGGGCACCCGGAAGGATAACGAAGGCACGTGCTACGAGCACTCCAGCAGCCTTGAGCGGCTCATGGAGATGCTCCCGGACTGGCAGGTTGTTAAAATCTACGAGTGGGATGCGCTGCTGGTGAACACCAAGTTCACGGAGCCGGTGCCCGCGACTTCTGGCTAGAATAGCGGTAGACGTGCAAGGCCTTGTCGAGGTGGTGCGAAGTCTTGGCTGCCGCATTGCACTGCGCCGCCCAAGCCCAGTCCTCGCTGTAGGAGCTGTCCGGGAAATGAAACGGCTTCACCAGCGCCGCCCGCCACGCACAGACGTGCCATGCCGCCCTACGATATTCCTTCGGGTTGTGCTCCTCGTTGGGATTACCCAGCTGCTGAATGACCGTGGCCGGGGCGTCGCAATCGATGTAGGAGTGCTGCTTGAGCGTGATCACGTCCACGCCCCGGTGGGCTAAAATTGCCCCCCTTATGGCTGACAGATACTCCGGCAACACCCAGTCGTCGTCGTCACAAAAAGCCACATACTCGCCCCGGCTGGCCTGAAGCACGGCCTCCCGCTTCAGGCCGATGCTGCGCTGCCGGTTGTCCACTACGCTGAGGACTTCGATGTCCGTGAACCCGCCCTCAGCACACTGACGCTCCAGCTCGGCGCTCAGGGCGCGCAAGTCTTCAAGACGCTCGAAGATGGCCGGGATTAAAACCGAAAACAAGGGGACGTTTGAAGGTTCAAGCATACCCGTAAGAACAGCCTAATCAACGACCGGTTCGTCGATGTGGCTCTTCCACAGTTCCGGCTTAAGAATGGAAATCGTGATGCGCTGGGTAGCGGCTTCTTCTTCGTACGGCGCAAGCCCTCGGCCCCTAGACGCCGCGTCTTTGAGCGCCCGGTAAACATTCTCACTAACTTGGCCGACGTCGTGAATCGACTCATCGAAAGTCAGCTTCACCTCCAGCACAACTTCGCGGCGATCCGGCAGGTCATCCACGTAAGACTGCACGTCGACAACATCATCATCTGTTTCCAGCAGCTGTTTTACAATGGTGGACGGGTTCATGCCACGGAATTGTTGATGATGATGTTGCCGACCCGGAGCAGCTCCAGATCAGACGCCGTAACTACATTCAAGGTATTGGACGGTGTGTCCAACGCCACCCGGTTGACGGTCGTAACCCCCGGAATGGCGGACACAATGTCCGTTACGCTGACCACTGAGGCCGAAATGCCCGCCGCCCGGTTGGCGTAGATCGCGCCGCCGATGTACAGGCCTTGGCTCCATGCCTGCAAGGCGGCCCGGATCGACTGCTGCACGGTCTGACTGGTGTCGCCGGTGTAACCAATATACAGGTTCACCACCCGCTCCGAGCTGTAGCCCTGCACGGTCACCAGCTCCATGGAGAGATCACCCGGCGCGCCCTGTATCCAGAGCGTGCCCTGTCCGGTGAGCAGGTTGATGGTGCTGATGTAATTGTCATCGCTGCTCAGGTTGGAACCAATGAGCCGGGTCTGCTGGACGAGCACCCGGTTGTCGGCCCCCGTATACACGTAAGGCAGGATGCTGATCTGGCCGGTGCCGAGGAATAAGGCGAACGACCACGACTGGAGCGGAAAAATCGGCAGCTGGACATTGTAGGCGCTGACCTGAACGCCGGTGCTGTCCACGGCGGGAACGCCGACGGAGGCCTTGGCCAGCGGATAGACGAACGTATCCTGCGGCACCGTGAACAGCTCGGTGCTGTTGGACGGGTAAAGGTCGGTGATGGGTGTGGCCATGGTCAGGCTGGCCACGCCGTAGACGCTGTCCATGGTGGTGACCAGATCGCTGTAGACAACCGGGTCGCCGGGGCGCAGGGCCGTGATGTAGCTGTTGATGGTGCCGACGACCAGCGCCGCCGTGTCGCTGATACTGGCCCCCTGCACGGTTTTGAAGCGCATGCTGACGGGAACCGGGCGGCTGGTGCCGCTGAGAATCTGCACAAAGTCGGTGCCCACGGACTTGGTCAGCAGGTAGGCCTGCACCTCGGAGGCGAGGGCCGCGTTCAGTGGCACCAGACCGCCGCCCGGCCCGGTCGTCCAAGCGTAGACGCTCACGATGTTGCCTTCCAGCAGGGCGTTTTCCGTGCGCACCACAGCTCGCGCGTAGGCCACCGAGCCAAACTGCGGGTCATTGTACTGCTGAGCCATCGTCTGATAATCGGTCAAGGTGACCGCCCGGTCGTTCGTCCGGGTGTAGTAAGGGATGTTCACCCGCGCCCGCTCCAGCGTTTCCGCATCCTGTCCGCCAATACCGGTGCTGGTGGTGTTGGTGATCTGCACCGGCACCGGGCTGGCAATCGACTGCAACAGGCCGGTGACGTTCGTGTTGATCGAGTTCAGTGCGATGTTGCCCGCAAGGCCGCCGCCAATCCGATAGGTGATGACCACCGAGGCGTCCGCTGGCACCAGCTGCCCGAAAGTGCCGTCGCCAAACACCACCGCCGTGCCGCCGGAGATGAAGGCCTTGACTTGGAACACGGCGGCCAGCGGGCTGTTGATGCCGACGCTGGACGCCTGCGTCCACAGCGCACCGTTGACGGTCACCACCACGGAATTGTCAATCACCGGCGTCTGGCTGAGCATCACGGCGTAGTTTGAGGTCAGGCTGGGCGCGACAAACTGGTCGGTTACCGTCTGGCCCTGCACCAGCTGAATGCGATTGTCAAATATCTGCGCCTCAATGACCCCGGTTGCGCCTGTCCACGGGCTGGCAAGGACAATCTCGGAATTGGCGTTCACACCGCCCGGCGCGGTCGCAAGGCTGTCGATGCTGTAGGGTGTGGTGGTGTCGCCCAGCAGGTAAAGTGTTTGTCCCGACTCCACGTACTGGGAGAGATCGATGGTTGTGTCTACCGCGTCCACCGCCGTCGAACCCTGCGTTACCAGCAGGAACGTGTTGATGATGTTCTGGCCGCTCTGGGCCGGGCTGAAGGTGGCGATCAGCTGGCTGGGCGTCAACGACCCGGCGTAGATCACGTAATCCTTGGAAACCTCGAACACCTGATTGCTGCTGTCGCTGGTGCGGATAAGCGTGCCTTTGACAATGGTCACATCCGACGTCTGCGGGGTGGTCAGCGTCGCCTCACAGCTGACCACCGCTGGCAGTGGACTGGCAAGCTGGTACCCGGTTAGACCGCCGATGCGCACGGCGGATTCGCGGAGGGTCATGGTGGGCACATACTGTTCGCCCGCCACCCGGTTGACCAAGAAGGCCAGCGTGGCCAAGCCCCACGCCACAATGTCGATTAAAACGATGCCGAGGCTGTTTGCCAGAAAGTCATTCCAGCGCCCCGGCCAGCGCGCGTTGACGCGTTGCAGCAGGGCGTCTTTCTGGCTCTGGTAATCGTACTTTAGATACTGGAGGGTCTGGCTCGCCATGCCTTAACTACGGCGCTCAACCCCTAGCAGCGAGATAAGCTCCAGCGCCATTGTGTCCTGTGCATCCGAGTCATCCGCCGCTGACTTTATGATCAGGGCGCGCAGCCCGGTCAGCCGCTTCATGACCTGCGCCGCGAGACGCAGTTCAGCGCGCTCAGCATCGCTCAACCGGTGTGCGACCGGCGGCAGCTCAGCCAGACCGATTAAGCTGTTTTCAAGCCGTATAAAATTTATTACCATATCACCACCAAGAACCAGAAATGACGTTCTACAGGTCTGTATGCAAGCTACCGTGCTGGAACCGATCATGGATTATTTTCCAATGGAACGACCGCGCCCAGTGCAGATCGAGGCCTTGGAGTTCATCCAGCGCGCCATTGAGGAGGGTTTCAACGACATCACCATCAGCGCTCCGACAGGTACGGGCAAATCAGCCATAGGTTCCACCGCCGCCCTCTGGGCTGACTCCTACGATATTCCCGGCTACCTGACCGGCGGCTATTACCTCGTCACCCAGAAAATGCTGCAAGACCAGCTGGAGCATGATTTCCCGCGCTACCTGCCGCGCTTCCGGGGCCGGGCGGCCTCGCTGAAAAGTTCCAGCGAATACTTCTGCGCCAAAAACGGCAGCTGCATGGTGGGCGGGCTGGCGGGCCAGAAAGACAAGGCCCAGCGCTGCCCGCAGCGGCAGGTGAAAACCTGCCCTTACGTCTCGGCTTACAGCAGTTTCAGCATGTCCCACATGGCGATCACGAACTATCCCTACCTGTTCACTGAGCACCTGTACGTGGGCAAGCACGGCCCGCGCAACATAATAGTGGCGGATGAATGCTTTCCGGGAGATACGCTAATTGAAACCGAGACAGGGCCGGTTCGTATTGACTGTATACAGACCGGTACACGTGTCCTGTGCTACGGCCCTCGCGGCTTCGAGCACAAAAACGTAGTAAAAACACACAGCACGGGACACAAAAAGCTGGTGCGTGTGACAACGGAAAAGGGCGACATACGCTGTACACATGAACACCGTTTGCTTACAACCACGGGCTGGCAAGCCGCCGGTGCCCTTATTCCGGGCGACATTCTGCTTGGTTGCGCATTCGGCAAACACACGGCATTTCTTAACGACGACCAGCTCCAACTCGTCATTGGGTCGTTCCTTGGCGACGGTTCACTCACCGCCGTGCCGGGCGGTTTGCGCTTACGCTGGACACACGGAATCAAGCAAAAAAATTACTGCGCGTGGAAAGCGTGCCTACTGGACGGTAAAGTCACAGGGATAGAAGAAAACGGTTACGCGGGAATGCCTGCTGTACGTGCTGCCAGCCGTGCCTTTCGTTTAGACGCGCCTGTTTTCGCTCCTCCTAAACGGCACGTACCGGATTGGATGTTAAACGCACTTGACGTTAAAGCCTTGGCCATTTGGTTCATGGACGACGGCAGTGCGCAGCACACCTCTAACGGTCTAGTTCGTGTCATTTTGCACACCGAATCATTCTCTAAATCAGCTTGTCACAAGTTGGTGGGAGCGCTGCGCAAACGATTTAGCCTTAGAGCAACCGTACAAAAGGCAAAACATCGTTACTGGATCATCGTTTTTAACAAGAAGAATGCCACACGTTTAGCTGAGATCGTCGCGCCTTTTA
>Ga0182030_10013012_pt1 | contig 16608 bp, 18 predicted proteins | sample 812S3MmetaG_FD_121299 | JGI IMG/M metagenome (GOLD analysis project Ga0182030, IMG submission 121299) | Permafrost microbial communities from Stordalen Mire, Sweden - 812S3M metaG (Illumina Assembly) | ecosystem: Environmental > Terrestrial > Soil > Wetlands > Permafrost | place: Sweden...
AATATAAAAACTTAGTATAAATAAAAATAAAACCTAGTATAGAAACCAAAGAATAGAGTTTTTTAAAATAAAAATTAATATTATTAATAGATCTTAAAAATTAAATATTTTTCTAAGATAAATTCTAATAAGATAAAGTAAAACAATTCTCTAATATAATATATACTTACAAATCTATAATAATATTCTTTTTTATAATATATAAGCTTAAAAACAAATAAAAAATCTAGTAATAATATATAAGCTAACAAAGATCTATAATAAATAACTTATATCTAAAAAATCAGAAAATATAGGTGTACATAAAATTCAAGAAAAGAGGTAAGGATGTCTATTGGTTAAGAACAGGAAAGTCCTTAAGTATATGGTGGGGGGGCTAGCTAAGCGAGATCATGTGACCTTGAAACATCAGGTTGCTGACACCCTAGATCGGTTGTCCCTTAGCCTCGGCAACCATTCTGCGGGGAGTTTTACAATCAAACGTCATGTTGATTTGACTCAACACTATGTTATTTAAACATTTAATTTCCTTCGCACCAGGATAACTGGTCAATTGACACATATAATTTATAACCACCACTATGCCGAAAGCAATTACCATCCAGCAGGTCGAGGGGAAGCCAGGGAAGGTCTACTATCCGTATGCTTCCCCATATTTAATGCTCCAAGTCCAATGCAAAAGATAGCTGCTAACAAACACAACTCAGCCTCCAAATCTGCAATGTCCCAACCCCGACTCCCGGCCCCAACGACCTCATAGTAGACATCCACGCCGCCGCCCTTAACCACCGTGACCTCTTTCTCCGTCAACACCTCTACCCCTCGCCCTCCTTCGAAGTACCTCTCCTCGCGGACGGCTATGGCATCGTGACATCCACCGGCTCATCCGCAGATAAATCCTGGCTCGGCAAGAAAGTCATCCTTACTCCTGGGCGGGGCTGGAAAGACAGCCCAGATGGTCCGGAGTCTCCAACCGGATATGCGATTTTGGGAGGCACAAAGACTTGTCCGTTAGGGACGGCGCAGGAGGTCATTTGTGTGCATGAAAGCGAGGTTGAGGAAGCGCCGGCGCACTTATCGCCTGCAGAGGCGTCCGCGTTGCCGTTGACAGGGTTGACGGGATGGAGGGCGCTTGTTTGTAAGAGCGGGAATGCGGAGAAAGGGAGGAATATTTTGATAACGGGTATAGGTGGGGGTGTGGCTTTGAATGTGTTACAGTTTGCCGTTGGGTTGGGTGCGAATGCTTATGTGACGAGTGGTGATGAGGGGAAGATTGAGAAGGCGAAGCAACTGGGTGCGAAAGGGGGTGTGAATTATAAGAGTGAGGGGTGGGAGAAGGATTTGAAGAAATCGCTACCGAAGGATAGGCCGTATATTGATACCATTATTGATGGAGCGGGTGGGAATGTAATGGCGAAGGCGGTTAGGTTATTGAAGGTATGTCATGCCTTTGCTCCTGAACTCATATTTATGTGCATAGCCTGGTGGAGTTGTCGTTCAATATGGCATGACCGTTGGCCCCAAGATGGATTGGACGATGAACGCCGTACTCAACAATCTCGAATTGAGAGGATCGACTATGGGCTCCCGAAAAGAGTTCAAGGATATGGTTGCTTTCGTTAACGACAAGAAGATCAAGCCTGTCGTTTCGAGATTGGTAAAGGGATTGGACAATATCAAAGAGATTGATACCTTGTTTGATGATATGAAGAAGGGATCTCAATTCGGTAAGCTCGTCATAGAGATTGCGGATGGAAGCAATTCGAGCAAGCTGTAGAAGATGATCAATAACAAGCGTCACTTGACAACATTCTCGAGGAATTCCAGCTTCCTGATCACTATACATGATTCTATTTCCAAGCCCAGTCGACGTATGAGGTGAGACCGACATAGAAATCACTCGCTGGTAGGATGACTTGCATGGTATGCCCTCCGTATCATGCTCATATTGGGATGCTTTGCCCATGACGGGCCCGAGCCAGGGCCGGATACGTATCCGGCAACCCGTTTCTAAGCTAGACAACGCAGAAGCTGATCGATAATCCTCAATATATTCACCGCTTTCTCTTTCACATCCTTAGTTCCTTCTGCACTGTATATTTCAAATAGAGGATAAGAAAGTTCTAGGCCTTCCTGAAAATACTGATTACCAAGTCGGTGAACGTTCAGCTGAAAAAGAGGAAGCGATACTTTGATACAACCCTCTTTGACGGCCTTTCCTACATTAATGTCATTTTTAAGTAAACATGTCCACACAACTTCCTTTTCAGCCTCGCCGCTGAACCGACCCGCGTCATCAGAAGTGGGGCGAGATCAAATTTGGATTTTCCGTTGGTGTCTTGATTTTGCCTTAGGTGATGGTTGACTGTTTCTGTAATTGACATCCTTGAGCCCCGGGGGTGATAACTGATGTACGTTTATCAAAGGCTTATTCAATATTGTGCTGATAAAGCTTAATGAGAAACACTGCGTACATACCGCTTACTGAGGCTGTGAACATTAATTGCAACCTTTTTTCGTCAAGGCGAGTCCCGACCCGAGTATTTGTTCAATCCTATCTCACCTGTGTATATAAAACGACCTATCAGAATCTTTTTGAAAACAATGGCAAAGCCCTCACCCGTCAGTGGAAATCCACGAGAGGTCGAACTGCGCAAGCTCCGGTATCTCCATTTGTCAGCCTTGCGATGTAGTCTCTTACTTCTCGAGGATATTTGAGCCTATATACCCGCCTCATACCCGCCATAGGAATTACGCTAGGCTACCCGAAATGGATTATAGCAATGAAAGTGTATCGGTATACAGGAGACCCACCCGCCGTAAGGCTTGTTAACACTGAGTCAAGGCTAAGCGACGCTGCGACTTGACCCTCTAGTGTGTACCAGATGGCGAACCCGGAACTTAGTTTGCACCTATGTACGAATGCTACTCTTTGTAGATACTCAGTTCTAACGATCACAGGTCGAGTTGCAAGATTCTACCAGGAATACCTCAAAACGAAAGCACTCGCAGCGACTTCTGGAACCATATCCTCCACGACTAAACTCTTCGTGGGGTAGCAGTGAATCTGGTTTCGCCGCTGCGCCGTCATCGGGTTGGGAATATGGAGCCTGTAGTCTTGAATCGATAGCGTCGGGTCACCTTACGATTCATTTAACTTTCCAAAGTTAAACCCTATCAGCACGCCCCAAATAGACCATTGTGTTTCTTAGCTGAAGAGCTGGGTCAATACATTCATCCTGGAGAATCAAACTCCTTTTATTCACCAGCTTTCTTATCAGGGGAATAGTCGCTTGCTCACCGGGATGTTCTAAACATTTACGGCCTCTACATGCATCAAACTCCGCAAAATCGAGAAATGGTGTCCAGCATCTTGGATTTTAAACTCGCCACACTTATTCAACAATCGGATTTGTGGCTTACACCGAAAGCGAACTTGCTCGGTCTGCAGGCACTTCTATTGTACCAGATCATTCGTATATTTGATGGAGATGACCGGCAGCGTGCGAATGCTGAGCGGAATTTCCAGCCCCTAGATACGTGGACAGCGCAGTTACACCAGAGTTATTTTAACCCGAAAAGAGATCCAGGAAACGATTCCCCTTTTCAAAATTAGATCTTACTCAAGAGTATTCGCCGCACGGTCATGGTGTCAGTCATAATACGTAGCTTGTTCTCGGCGGTGAAAAGTAGTATTTGCAATTTGATTCCTTTGATGTTAACCCTCCCGGTCTCAAGTAGTGGGAGACTTTGTTATACTACAGATCAGGAACAGTGGCAGGAAAGTGCGCCTTCTGAACAGTTGGTCACTTACTGAGAGCTTGTTTAGGCTGGGAATGCGGGGGCGGTTACGGAGGTTGAGGATTGTGAGAAGGTGTTATTGGTCGCTTGTCGGCATGCTAATGGAACGAGTCAATTTTCCATGTAATATACCCTCGTTATATCGTCTTATTGTCTTTGAAATTTAGATTTTGTTTGCATAGGTATGTAGTTTAAATTCACTACTAAAGTTAGACACCATATTTTCTATCTAAGAAGTCTAAGATTTGTACAGTTTGTATCAGGGTTTGTAAATCATTCGGCATTGAAAAATGGAATCTAGTCCTCTGGAATCTATTCATAGCCAGCAAGAATCACCAGTAGTATCTGAATCCTTCACTCGAATTTCCCCAACGCGGCTTTGAATATCTGAACAAAATTCCATACATCCTCATACGTATTGTAAAGTGGCACAGGGGCGACCCGAATCACGTCAGGCCTTCTCTTGTCAGCTACAATCCCCGCATCTTCCAGCATATCCGAAAGCATATCCAGCCGACCCGGTTTTAAGAGAACACTTAGTTGGGTTCCTCTTGAACATAGATCCGACGGTGTGATGATCTGAAATGCCCGGGTTGCCTCATCGGTACCTGAAAGGAGTAAATGCTCAAGATAAGCAGTCAATTTGACGGATTTCCGTCGTATATCAATCATGGAGGTTTGATTAAATACCGAGAGAGCCGCACAGAGGGATGCGAGGTCGACGACGGAGGGATTTGAGACTTGGTACCCACTTGCTCCTGGACTAGGTCGAAAGTCTAGGATTATTAGCCTGGATTCAAATAACCAAAGATATCAGACTCACTGTTGTCCATATTCATTCTTCCAACTTGGTCTCCCCCATACCACCCGGCCAATCTGTGTCTGTATTTTGGGTTCTCCTCACCATCACTATAATCCACGACGCCGTGGCGCTCATGAACATACAATCCAGCAATTGCTCCGGGACCAGCGTTCATGTATTTATAGGTACACCAAGCTGCGAAGTCGACATTCCAATCATGCAGTTGCAATGGTACATTCCCCGCAGCGTGAGCTAGATCCCATCCAATAATTAATCCCTTCGACTGAGCATACTCGGTGATGGTCTTGATATCGAAGAACTGGCCTGTATAGTATTGAATACCTGGAAGTAAGACCAGAGCAGTAGTGTCCGCATGTTCGTCGATAACGGATAAAATCTTCTCCGTTGATACCTCAAATTCTCCTTCCTCGGGGCCAATCATAATCATTGCTTCCTTTAGATCATAACCATGTCCACGAAGCTGGGATTCTACGGCAAAATGGTCGCTGGGGAACGCCTTCCAATCCAGGATGATCTTGTATTTGGCTGCAGTTGGGGTATAGAAGCTAGCCATTAACAAATGAATATTCACAGTCAAAGTCCCCATAATTGCAACTTCAGATGGCATAGCTCCTACAATCGGAGCTGTCTGCTTTGCTGCATGTTCGGCAAGCAATTGCCACTTTATCATCGGAGAATCCTCGAGATCTCTGAAATGGCCATGAACACCAATCGATGCCCATGTATCGAGGTGCATTTGCAGATATTCAGCTGTCACTCGAGGCTGAAGACCAAGAGAGTTCCCGCAGAAATAGATGCATGGCTCTGGAGAGAGATCTTGGAGGGGTTAGTCACATGACATGGTGGGGTAAGATGGATTTCTCTCACTTGGTTTCGCCAATTTCTGTGATCTTATGTTTGCCTTTGACGGGATTATGAATTTCTCTCGGAATGATCGTAGGTGATCTTGCGTGTCAAGTGATTGCGCATATTCTTTCGTGTTTGCATTCGCAGGGAAAGAAGGTTTCACCAAGGTCTCTGGTGTTTCTACGGCGATAGATCCCATTGTTGAGGCGCGATATATGGAGGTAAGTGTAGGAGATTGAGTATTTCGAACAACACAGGAGGGTAGAGGTACAGATGATAGATGAGAGTGATTTTAATGGTCCCTATATTTTCACTTCTGTACGTATATCTAGCATTTGTTAGCTCAAATCATGGCGCGAGTTCGCCGTCGCCTTGCGTCGGGCCAAATTCGCGATCTACATCATTCATCCGCATCCGCATCCGCATCCGTCTCCGACCCTCAAGAAGGGCCAGGCTGTTGAGATGTCTTTTTACGTACCATGGGCTCTTGTGGAACTCTGTCCTAGTGATTGTGGATTAGATAGATAAGCATGACGACTTTTTTGAAGTAAAATGAAGTCGAGTCTCCTTGTTAATTTCTTGCTTGCCTAACAGTATTTTCTCCCTTCTATTTCCGCCTCTATTTGAGTTCTTTCGAATCCCTATCTCTCACCTCAACCTCAGCAGAATGTTAGGCCCTCTGAATATCGTCTTGGAAAACTTTGGCGTCTCAGCTAGAAATGGTTTCCTCCCGGATGAATTACCTCTTCGTCGTCTGAGCATATATTATTCAGCATGGGAAGATATTGTTGCGCGGCTTCCCAACCTTCTTCAAAGGAGAAGCCTCCGCGGTGTGGTCGACACACTACCACTTTTATCAACATCGGAGTTACTGTCTGAGAGTGAATGGCAAAGGGCTTATGTGCTATTGTCATTTCTGGCTCATGGATATATCTGGGGAGGGGAAAGGCCATCTGAGGTTAGTTTCCGTCATGGTTGAGCAGAATTGTGCTAAGATTCAGGACAGAGATTGCCGGCAGCAATTTCAGCGCCCTTCCTTAAAGTTTCATCTCACCTCGGACTTCCACCAACAGCAGCAGCTTCGGCACAGGTTTTGTGGAATTTCACTTCTAGAGACACAGACTTGACCAAGATCGAGAACCTGTCGAGTCTCCATACCTTCACCGGAACAAAGGACGAAGAATGGTTTTACCTCATCTCTGTTGCTATTGAGGCTCGCGGGGCCAAAGTGATACCGATTATGTTGAGAGCTATGGACGCTGTGAGACTGAATAATGCAGAACTGGTCTCTCAATGTCTTTTGGAATTTGCGGATTGCGTTGAGGATGTTGGAATTATGTTGGAAAGAATGAACGAGAATTGTTCTCCTGATATATTCTATCATCAAATCCGTCCCCTTCTCGCCGGAAGTAAAAATATGAGCGCGGCTGGACTTCCGAAGGGAGTTTTCTATGAGGATGAGGATGGAAAGGGAGAATGGCATCAACATAGCGGAGGAAGCAACGCCCAAAGCTCACTGATTCAATTCTTGGATATTGTGCTTGGTGTCGAGCATCATCCGACTAAGTCATCGGGAGCAGAACCAAAGGGAAAACATGGATTCCTTCAAGAGATGCGGGAATATATGCCTGGGGGTCACCGCCGCTTCCTAGAGCATATCGAGTCTGTGGCCAACATTAGAGAATATGTCCAAACCTCAACATCTGGTGAACAAGTCACTGCTGCGTATAATTTAGCCGTCGCTAGGCTTGGAGAACTGCGTGATACTCATATTAAGATCGTTACTCGCTATATTATTGGTCCATCTCGGAGAGCAGCAATTTCACCAAGCTCGGGATTGAATTTGGCGATTGCATCTACAAACAGAAAGTCGGCAGATGCTCTACCTGGTACTGGTGGGACAGTTTTGATCCCGTTTCTGAAACAGACTAGAGACGAGACCAAAGCTACATCGCTCTCTTGATACATACGACAATTTTCGTATGTGAAGTTCTCATTTTGAATGCAGGGATGGGTCTGAGAATCAAAGACTTCATAACTAGATATAGTAGATAGACTTAGAGCAACTCGCGCTATTTCCCTAGAATGAATTTGAATTGTTCGGTAAAAGTATCTGAAGCTTGTCTTCATACTTTTGGCCTGGAAATTGTCATGGGTCCGTGAGATAAGGGCTACAGGTTCTTTAAAATCTTTACAATTCTCGTGATTGTCTTATCCCTACTACGGTACCCCCAATAACAGAAAATTTGATTTTAGATTTCATTCCCGTGGGGCTAAGGATCAGAGTGGGGACATCCGGCGGCAGCGGACCGGGAACAGATTCCTCACTCCGCACCACCTTTCACCAGAGAAGACGGATTTGATCCGTTCCGTATCTGACAAATCTGCTACCTTATCCTTATCATGAAATAGGATCTGAATTAATCGGTAAGATAGGCGCTTTTCCACTTTGTGGGTATATAGTGAAGTGGTTAGAACTCAGAGGTTGACGCAAAACTTCCACAATTTCTTCCATTTCCTTTCAAAATGGGGTCCATCGAACAGAAATGGTGTAAATTAAATGTCGCTATTATAGGTGGGGGAATAGGTATGCAGGTTCACAGCGTAGATCGAAGTGTATCATGATGTTAATCCCTTCAGGTGGTTTGGCGGCAGCGACAGCATTAAGGAAAGCGGGCCACAGAGTCACAATCTACGAGCGTGCAGATTTTGCTGGTGAAGTTGGTGCATCAATCAGTTGTGCCGCTAATGGGACAAGATGGCTTGAAGATTGGGGTGTGGATATTCCCTTAGGCCGGCCGGTAGTATTGGAAAAATTGATATCTCATGATTGGAAAACGGGAGAGATTCAAAACGTTTACGATCTTAATGACTATAAAGATAGATGGGGATATGTAAGCATAACTTGCATAGCGGAAATAGATTACTAATAATTATACGTCAGGTCTACAATATGTTTCATAGAGTCAATATGCATGAGATGCTTATGGATTCGGCGATGGGCCCAAGTCACCCGGGTATTCCAGCAATTCTCAAGCTGAATCATCGCTGCTCGGAAATCAATCACCACACCGGATTCGTAACCTTTGAGAACAAAGTCCAGGCTCAGCACGATTTGATTATAGGCGCGGATGGTATTGGGTCTCAAGTACGACGCACGCTCGGCATCGTCCCAGATAGAAAGCAATCGACGTCACACTGCTATCATTGCATCATCTCTACTGATGATGTGAAGAGACTCGGACTGAAAGATAACTCTGTCAATAAAGCTATTGAGTTTTGGGGCGGCCAAGGTATTGACAAAATTGTCTTCTCGCCTTGCAGAGACGGAGAAATCCACTCTTTCTATTGCTTCTTTCCGACGGAACTTGCCAAAAATGCTGGTGAAGGATGGTCACACTCGATCTCCCTTGATGAATTATTGGTGCCCTTTGGGACATTGAACCCAGAGCTTCTTGAGATCTTCAAAAATTCCACAGACATCAAGCCGTGGCGCTTATTTGTTCATCAACCCTACGATCTTTGGCAGATTGGTAGAACTTGTATCCTCGGTGACGCCGCGCATCCAATGCTTCCAGACCAGAGTCAAGGCGCATGTCAAGCTATCGAAGACGCTGCTGCTCTAGGAATTATCTTCAGTCAACGGTATGATTTCACAGTATCCAACGAAAGCATCAATCGAGGTTTAAAGATATACGAGCAAGTTCGTTGGCCACGTGCTTCTCGTGTTCAGGAAGCCAGTGCCCGGGCAAGGGAGAATATTACTGAGCGCATAGGGTTTTCCAGCAATATCACCAATCCTAATTACAAAGTCGCGGACGAGAACAAAAAGCTGACGATTGAGGAGATGAACGAGTATGATATGTTTGCGGATGTTGAGAGGAAAGTTAGAAACATGGGAGAAATCAAGTTCTGATGAATATTTGGAAAGTAAATCCCAATGTTTACCATTTATTATTATAATTCTACCGTTTCGACTCGCCTTCCGAACCTTCTAAACCTAGCACCGTCCCCGTCGTATGATGTAACCTAAGCCTATTGGTGATGTTTTGAACCTTCTATCGTCTTGGTGTCAGTAAAGATACGGTAAGAGCTAAGTAATAATTCACGCCTACATTACCTTCTATTATACTCTATCAGAGTTATCATCCTAACCGTATGTTGTGAAGCTGGTTTCTGACAAATTTTGCTTGTTTCGGGTGACTGGTATGGCAATCGAAGTCACAACTTTATCGAGCATATGAGAAATGGACACACCTTTAGTCTCGTCTCAGCTTCTACTTCTTCCAAATTCAAGCAGAGGCTCAGAATAAATCTGAAGTCTTTGCAGCTTATTGGAAGACGGCCTCTCCTTTGCATAAAATGGAGAGTTTTGGTTAAATTTCACATATAGCGTGTGACATCTTCAAACACAGATAAATTGGTGCTACGCTTTTGTATAGAGTAGCAAATCGGTTGGAATACTTAGATCTCAGCCGCATAGAGCAGAAGTCCTAGTGCTTCTGGTTTCGAATCATAGAAATTGGATCTTGGTTCTGAGGCATAGAACTGTAGTTCTGTAAGGAAGAGAAGTAAGGAGTGTAGATTGTGCGTTTGTCTAGTCGAATATTGAAATCCATAGCTCGAGGCTGAGCTCTACAGAATATTGCTTGTCACGACCCCGCACCTGCCGGGTTATTCGCATTCTCGTGGGCTTGCATGAGACTCACGACTTGAAGACACTATGAAGGGTCGAACTTTAAAGGGGAGAGGAATATTTCCCTATGAAATACTTTCACTTAGTAAAGGTTGTCGCTGGCACATGCTAGGAGAATGACGCCTCGATCCAGCCCCTTTATTGACCGCTAAGCTGGCTTTGGACTAGCTGAGATATTTTATCGGCCTGACGTTCATTAGACTTCTCCGCCAATCTCATAAAAATATTTAAAACAAGTTCTGAAACAACCAAATCCCCTATGATTGAATGATATGTCAGCTGAAAGACCCGCCAAACGCATAAGGCAAGCGTGTGAGCCATGTCGGTAAACACAATTCCTCTCCTTTGCTGGCTAAAATCAGCTGACACATTATCGAAGTCGCAAGAAATCAAGATGTCCAGGAGAAAAGCCTATTTGTTCTCATTGCTCAAGATTGAGGCAAAATTGCGTTTATGCCGAGGAAACTTCCCAACGGAATGATGGATCTAATGTCTCTGTGACACGGGTGTTTCAGCCACGAACCCCTGATGCTGCGGTCAGGAGCGAGATAGCGTTGGTAGGTTATAAGAGTTGCGGCTAGACAGGCCCTACTGATTGGGGTAGGAAGATCGCTTGAGATTCGTAGAAACTCAGCTAGCAGAAGTTATCTCGAACCAAAGTACCACGAGTAGGCAATTGTCAAGACAGATATCGGGATCTCCTTCGCCGCTATTTCAGACGTCGAATCAGCAGAGTGTCAGGATACATTCACAAAAGTGAGGAAATCGAATATTTGGTGAATCTTCATGCTAAGCAAGACCAGTCTTCCCCCACTGCAGGTAATTCTTGCCGCAGGTGAAAGTTATCTCCTCTATTGCGATTGCCAGCCTCTTCCATTATTTCATCGTGAGAGCTTTATTCAAGCCCTGCCAAATCGAGATGCCGAGGTTCAGTTTGCCATTCTTGCTCTGACGGATAGATTTTTGGATGATCCAAAAGTTCGTGGACTCGACCTGGTAGAAACATCCCGAGCAGCTGTTATACAAAAGGTGAATGAAGGGTCGGTTGAATTGTCAACATTACAAGCACTTGTCATTCTAACCCTCGTGGACTTTACGAGTGAGTGCCTTTATTTCCTTGGAAGATTGAGCAGTTTAACCTTTTTACAGATGGGAACACCAAAAGAGCAAGTATCCATAGCAGTTTGGCTATCAGTTTAGCCCATAACGCCGGATTGACGCATGAAAGCCATCAAAATCTTTCGCATGTAACAAATGAAGAACATCGCCGATGTTTTTGGAGCCTTTACCTCCTGAAGCGCTTACACGGTGCAGACTTTGGTGTCTTGGACTTTGCGGACGAGGATAGCTTTCCATGGTACCCTCGGAGCACGGGAAAGCCAGCGCAGCCAGACCCAGCCTTGATCTCCAATGTGACTCCCCATCTCGAGCTTGAAAGGGGAATCATCTCCTGTGAGATTCAGCTTAGCGAATTATGGTTCAAGATCACCAGGTATGCCAGAAGACGAGGGAAGCCAAGCAATTTACCACCCTGGTCTTCGCATTCTGAATATGCAATCATAATGGCCCAGCAGATGGAGTCAGAGACCCGAATGCCGCAAGTTCATCGCTTTAAACCAGCCGAGTTCTCCAAAAAATCGGTGGAGGAGCTTCAATCTAATAGAGATTACTGGGGGCCTTGGATTTTCACCCAGTTCATATATCATACTAATCTTTGCCTTCTCAATCACCCTTTATTATTGTCTCTGAGACTAAAGAATATTAAGTCAGAAATACCCGAGATGTTCTTGCAAAGTACATCGGATTTGATCTCTTCACATGCTAGTTGGATCACCCACCTCATTGCAATGCTCGAGGCCAAGGCCTTCAAAGTTACGGATCCGTTCTTGGCACACTGTGCAGCCATAGTTGCAACGATATATTTGCAAGAAAGCTTTGTGGAAGAAAATCGGAGGGAGAAGATGGACAGCTTTGCCACATGTTTAAAGTTTGTGCAAACTTTCAAGGAATGGCCACATGTTCTTAGAATAGTAAGTTCCTCTAGGTGGTTCATAATATTTCTGACGTGTCACAGGCAGAGAAACTGGAGAAACTGCGCGACACCGTCTCATCAGCCTACGGAATTGATCCAACGCGTGGTCTACTGATCGACCTTGGACAGTTCTGGGAGATCCTGGAGTATCCATCGTCAAGTGAGGTTCCTGGAAGTCAGCTGTTTGGATCATCGCTCAGATCTGGGCTACGGGGTAATATTACCGAGATGGGTCACACCAGTTCGCTCCCACAGCCTACTCGTGTCCATGCCCAAGACTTTGCGGTATCAGGGTCAGTCAATCACTCGATGGAGGGACAACCATTTCTGCCGCTTCTATACTCGGATGATGAGCTAGCGGTATTGGCTGAGAGTTTCTTCCAACAGCGACCGGATGAAGGGATGGGAGATTGGTGGGGCACGGGAAGTTTATAATAGCGGTTCATGATCGTAATCACCATTTTCTATTGTCACCCTCGAGTTCATCGTAAATGACAGATATTCAATTCAAGAACCTGACTACTTTGGAGACCTGCCAGCTAGTCACGTTTCCTTACTACCGGGGATAGTTGAAGTAGATTGACAAGAATGGGAGACCCGGTTACACACTTGCAGAAGACTGATATGCAAAGAAGATGATGCTGCATTGTATTTCCTGCTAGAAAACGACCATAATATCATATACATTTTGCCTCGAATCCGTGAGGTAGCTCTAAGACGACTCCTATTTTCCGCTCCACTGCCATCCCTATCCCCTTGACTTGATCATACTCATAACTCCGTTTCAACTGCAAAAGTTAGCAACGCTCATCTGAGAAATACAAAACCCTTACCTCCTGGCTCTCTGCCTTTCATACTGAACTTGTCCTTGATCTTGTGACCAAGAACCTTGGCCTCATCCCTGGTGAACTTCATATGTCTCAAGGCCTTGATATTCATAGTACCTCGATGTTTGCGATGCAATTCAGCCTTCGAGGCCATCTTGTCCTGTTTCTGTCTTCGTTTCTTCATTTCCTTGTCATCAATCTCCGAATCCGTCAGATCTTCCTGGATACCCAATGATTCTCGGTCGTCTGAATAGACCGATGAGTCGTCTGATGCATATTGCCTTAATTCGTTGCTAAAATCCCCACTCAGCTGTTGATCACTCGATGTTTGGTGATAATCATCGATTTCCTTCTCAAAACCTGGTGCACCTCGCGGTACCTTGACGACATTCTGCTCTGGATCCTCATCACGTTCATCATCGTCTGCGTCGACGGTCGTGTTCGGCCCATCAGCTATTCTATCATCGACGAGATCCTTGACGGTACTAGGCGTCTCGCGTTTGACAATCCTAGTTCGATAGCCTTCTGCAACACTACATTGCCAAGACTCATAAGTTTCGTGATCATCGTTGGTTTTGATCCATTGTCGGTGGGAGTCATCCATGCCCATCTTGAATCTCACAGTCAGTTTGAGGGTACCAATCTTCTCGGTCTTAATCTTATCCTCCTCGATGTTGGAAATATAGTTCTGTGTCATCTGCTTCGGCATCGGAGTTTTGTGAACAGGCAAGCTTAGGACTGTCTCGGTATTGTCAACCAAATCACAAAGCCAGTATATCGCATATGCTACTGGCTTGCGATTACCCTGTTTGTAGAATTCCAGCCTGATAGGAGCTTGATACCGACGCCGAACTGGGATAAGAATTCGATGTTTCTGTAAATCCTTCTTGCCTTCTGTGATTCGCCCGAGATTCCACGAAGTACCATGATCACTTTTCTCAATCCATCCACGAGAAATGGATTGCCTCCCAACATCTGTATGAATGGCGATTCGAGTACTAGACAGATAATTGTTTGTGTCATTCTCAATTACAACTTTATCGCCCAATATCTCAAAGGAACCGAGATCCCAGCCGAGCAGGTCCTTGGGTAGTTTTAAATCAACAGAACGGAAGAGAACGGAGATGGTGATTCGACCATAGCCCATCCCACCATCGAGCGCATAGACAGAGGTATTTTGAGACGCGGTCTGGAGGATTTCGCTGAGCTTTAAAGTACATGCACCAAGAATAGGGTCGTGTTCGCGATGAAGGGAACTTCGGCATGTTACTGTGAAAACAGCGTTTCGCCAATCACGTACGAAACGCTCGGTCTGGGCGTTAAAGATGGGCGTCGAGGACTTGACCTTTGTTCTCGTTTTGAAGACCAATTCATCGTTCTGCAAGATGGTGCAGTAGGAAGATGGTAGATGATGAGCTTCTTCATCGGTGTTTTCTCCAGTGAGCTGAGCTGGCGTCCAAGGCTTGTAGGAGCCAAAGCTGCCAGAAGGTCTTACTTCCTCGAGATTCTCGACCTGATGAATCAGTATTGAACAAATTCCAGTCGGGAGCGAGGGATCAGGCGGGGTTGTAGTGACATCAACCTCCTCTTGTGTTGTCACCACACCCTTGTCGTCTTGGAACTCTGGCCGATGCCGGATCTCCTCCGGGACGCCGACGTCTCTGCCATCTGATTTCATGGAGTCCTTGAATTGAGAGCGGGGAAAATAACCAATGTCCCAATACAAAGTTCCAGGTAATGGTTCGCCTTTCTCATTCTTAAGCTCGTCCGCCCTTTCACTAATGGTATTTTTGTAGTTCTTGATTAAATCGCGTAAATCAAAGTCGACCTTCCCGACTACATCATCGGATGTGATCATGTCTGAGTCCCAAAGTTCGACAGATAGTTTTTCGCCTGCGGTGAGCTGATCCTGGTAAATAGGGATGCAGGTCTGCTCATTCCAGGACGGATCCAGATCCTGCTCAATGATTCTGGTGCAATAGACGGGCTTTCCAAATTCGGAAAAGGCAAGTGTGATAAAGGGGTCACTCTTCCCAGATCGATCTTGAGCTGAAATCCCTTGCGCTCTTTTGATCTTGATATAAATAAGTCCCATCGCATCTGTCTCTTTTTTAACAGCATCTCCTTGGATCATCTTAGACATATCCATGATGAGTGATTTCGGAGCGACGTAGATATCCAGAGCAGCAGCAATCGATGAGTTGACGAATCCAGAAATAAGAGGCAGATCTAGAACATTAATACCTTTCGAGGTAAGCGGTACGGCGGAAGCGTCGATCTTGGGAAGACCCATGAAGGTGAACGTGACATTCTTGAGGAATGGTGGATTGGGCGTGAGCTGGAATCGGAGTCTGATTGTACCAATGATTCCGTTTAATTCAACAAAAATGGGCAGAGGGATTCCAACGAGACCTTGAATTCCGAGATAGAAAATGACCTCGAGATGCAAGTTCTTTGCCTTTCCGATGACACCCTTGGCGGGAATTGCATGGTATGCGAAGGACATCTCGAGATTGTAATACTTCATATTCTTATCATCCTCCCCTTCAAGCTCACGTTGTTCTTTCTTCTTATCCTTTTCTTCTTGCGACACCTCCCCGCCATTAGCTTTCGCTTTTGCCGTGTCCTCTCCCTCGGCTGAAGGAAGAGCCCGCAGAGATAGAATTTTGAATGGCTGATCACCAAGACCGATGGAAGACACCCTGACATTCTGAATCAATGCAGGGGGGACCGACGCTTGCATGACATCTTCTAGAGTATCTGCCATTGAAGCAAACATCTCTGGGTTGATGAGGTTCCAAACAATCCCCACTAGACTATTCATCCATTCTACAGACTCGGGTACAAGAGACTCCGTTGCTGCTGTTGCTCTTCTTCGATTGGCATCCCAATTGACCGCGTTTGCATCCTCCTGGACTCTACGAAGCCAGAGATGGATTCCGCAAGAAACGATGATACCGGCGAAGATTGATGCAAGCAGGCCCATAAATCCTCCATGTAGAAAGAACCAATTGAGACCAACAATTCCCACAATGACTGCTATGGTGGTCTGATGAACAGCGCCCTCGAGAGCATAGAAGGATCGCTTGAGATCGGCAATTGGAAGGGGGTGGTAGATCACGTCCTGGTTCCTGGATCGATGCAGGAAATCTTTCGTTCTCTCAGGGTCGGCTTCTGGTGGAGCTAGATCATCGAGAGTCTGTCTGTACGCCTCTCCGTGTCCACTGGGAAGATTTGTTGCATTTGGAACCGTGATCTTGGGTCTCCTGATAGATTCTGCGAAATCTCCATCAACATCTTGTATGATAACTTCGTTTTTGGTCGTAGGGTCGATGACTCGTCTTCGTGAAGCTGCTTTTGCTGCGGCAAGCTTTTCAGGGTCCTTGATTTTCGATGCATCGACGTTCTGAAGGTTGAGTCTATGAGCGAGCTCTTCTGCGAGCTTCTGGATGGTTGGGACCTAGACAGCAAGGCTATTAGAGATGACTTGAGAGTACTGGGGGAACTTGCCTTGTTTCTCGCTGAGTATGGAGGCATTTTGTAGAATCACAAAGACCCAGAAGACCGAACAAGAAGACAATTA
>Ga0182030_10013014_pt1 | contig 16606 bp, 15 predicted proteins | sample 812S3MmetaG_FD_121299 | JGI IMG/M metagenome (GOLD analysis project Ga0182030, IMG submission 121299) | Permafrost microbial communities from Stordalen Mire, Sweden - 812S3M metaG (Illumina Assembly) | ecosystem: Environmental > Terrestrial > Soil > Wetlands > Permafrost | place: Sweden...
GTCGCGCACCTGCGGAATGTTTTCGAGGATGACCGGTTCATCGGTGAGCAGTGCGGCGGCCATTGCGGGCAGCGCAGCATTCTTCGCTCCGCTGATTCGGATCGTACCCAGCAGCGGATTGCCGCCGCGAATTACAAGCTTGTCCATGAAATGATTCCCGTAAGATATGAAGCACTGCGACGGATGCAGGCCAATCGATGGCCTTGCCGTTTTCGCTGACGCTGGCTCACAAGAATGCTGCGTCCTCCTAAGATTCTACACACTCTATGGCCTCCACAATCGCGTCATGCAACCTGGGCCGCAGCACTTTGATTGCCTGATTGGTCGCGTCCGGCCAAGTGCGGTTTGTCAGCAGCGTCACGGAAAGCTTGCGCTCGGGATCGCACCACAGCGAAGTGCCGGTGTAGCCAAGATGACCGAACGAGCCCTCCGAAAATCGCGTTCCAGACTGCGACGGAGCTGACGGGGTATCCCACCCGAGGGTGCGCGAGGTGCCTTCCGGCAGCGCTGCGCGGGCGGTGAATCGCTTCACGGTCTCCGCCTTGAATATCGGCGATCCGCCACCGAGAATGCACTCCGCAAAGCGCGCCACGGAGAGCGCGTCGCCAAACAGTCCAGCGTGCCCGGCCACTCCGCCCATGGCGCTTGCGTTCTCATCGCCGACCTCGCCTTGGATCATGCGCATGCGATAAGCCGGATCTATTTCAGTTGGAGGAATATATTTAGAAATATAAGGTTGCGGACAAAATATAAAGTTGAGCGCTAGCGGCGAGAACACTTCACGAGCGCAGAATTCGTCCAACCGCTCCCCTGCGATCTTCTCCAGGAATTCGCCCAGCAGAATGAACCCGATGTCGCTGTATTCGTAGCGCGCACCTGGCGAACTTTCCAGTGGAACTCTTAAGGCCGCCGCCACCATGGCTTCGCGGCCATCTGCGTCCATATACAATTTACGATGCGCCGGTAATCCCGAGGAGTGCTCTAGCAGCATCCGCACAGTCACTTTCTCGCGCCGGCAATCTGCTGAGTCGGCGAACTCTGGCAGCACATCGGTAATCCCCGCATCTAGCAGGAGCTTTCCACACTCGTACAGCAACATAGCCATCGAGGTAGTAGCGATAGGTTTAGTCAGCGAGGCCAAATCCCACATGGTTTTCCGCTGTACGCGCGGCGATGCCATCTCATAAGTGAAATGTCCAAAGCCGCGCCACGCCAGCAGTTTTCCGCGCAGGGTGACGGCTAGAGCCGCACCCGGAAACGTCTTTTGGGCAATCGCCTCGTCGAGCATCGAGAAGGGTCGCGCAAAACGGCGCGCTTCGCCCGCTGTGGCGTCCACAAGCTCTGATCCTTTCGATCGTTCTCCGTTTACCTCAGCCTCTTTATCTTCCATTTGAGCTGGTTACTTAATGTATTTCAGCATCTCTTTGAACTCTGCGCTGCCGCTCCGCCTGAGCAGTTCGTACATCATCATTTCGGTGGACGAGATTACACATCCGGCCGACTCCATCCGCTCCAGGCCCAGACGCCAGTTCCAGTCCGTGCGCGAGCTCACCGCATCTGAGGCAACATGCACGATGTATCCGTTCTCCAGCGCACCCAGGGCAGTCTGCATCACGCAGATGTGGCTCTCCATGCCGCACAGCAGCAGGGTCGTCCGGTGCCCCGGCAATTCGTGCAGCGAGCTGCGGAACTCCTCCAGCCCGAAGCAGCCGAACTCCATCTTGTCCAGCGGCTGCACCCCGGGTAGTAGCTCCGTAATTTCTCCAGCCGTCGCGCCCAATCCGCGAGAGTACTGCGTAGTCACCAGCACAGGAATCTCCAGGATGTGCGCCAACCGGATCAGCAGCCTGCAATTTCGCACCAGCTCTTCGCGATTCTGCGCCGCGTTCAGCAGCTTCTCCTGCATATCAATCACCACCAGCGCGCACTGGTTCGCGTCCAGACTACGACGTGCAACCGGTTCGTTTGCTAGTCCAGCCATTTCGGGAAGGGAAGATGGATTCATTGCAAGCTCCTCTTTTGAATTCGCGATCTTGAATTCCTGATTGCAGCGCACGGGGCCGGGCTTCCTGCAGGAAACACTTTAAGCCTACCTTACAGCCCCGGCCTTCGCCAGATGTGGCGCCTGCAAAACCTTCGCCGGGCGGCAATCGCAAGCTGATCTGCATCTCATTGACCTGTGAGCCGCTCTCGATTCGCAGTTACATCCCGCTACCTTGCCATTCTGTTAACTGTGCCCCTGCTGCTGGCCGCTGCTACGCAACCGGCGTTGCGCCAGGTTGGCATGCTCGATTTGCCGGGGCGTCCCGGATTCGACGAGTTGGCTCTTGCCCATGGCATGATCCTGGTTTCCCACGGCGGAGCAGGCACCGTTGATCTTTTCGATCCGCAGAAGCGCCGTGTCGTCGGCCACATTCGCGAAATGTCGTCGCCCCGCGGCGTTGTCGCCGACGAGGCTGCGCGGCTGGTCTACATCGCCAACTCCGGTGCCTCGAACATCGTAGTCGTCTCCACGGTCAACTGGCAGGTGCAGCGCACCATTCCCCTCGATTCCGCTCCTGACTCGCTGTTTCTGCTACCCGCTGAGCATCTGCTTTACGTCACGTTTCCTGGCGCACAATCCGTCGCCGTTATTGATCTTGCCTCCAATGGATTACCAGTCTCACGCGCCAGCGTGGAAGGTCAGCCCTCGGCGTTTGCTTATGACCCATCGCGCGGCCAGTTATTCCTGACCTTGCAGGATCGCCGTAGTATTCTCGTTCTCAATCGTGCGCTCAAAACCCTCTCGCACATTGATCTAAATGCCTCCGAGCCTACTGGGATCGTGTTTAGCGCCAAGCATGATCGTCTCTACGTCGCCGTACGCTATGCGGTTCTGGCACTCGATCCCGGAACCGGGCAAGAGGTCTCGCGCTCGGCTGTCGCGGGGGGCATCGACCAAATCGTCCTCGACGACGCGAGCAATTCCCTGGTAGGCGTCTCGAACGGCTCGGTCTTTGTCATCCCTGACGGCGCGAGTCTGGGCCCTGCGGAAGAGATGCCAGTTGACGTAAAAGGCCACACTCTTGCCTATGACTCCGCCACGGCAACCATCTACCTCCCCGGAGGGCGGGAAGGTAGATCAAAATTACTGATTCTAAAGCTTTTGTCGAAATAGGTCTTAAGGGGCAGGCGACTTCGTCAGCTTGGCCCGGAGAAACGGTTTTAGTTTGCCATTTTCTTCTGAGTCCATCCGCCACTCCCACACGTTTGCTTTTCGGTCATAAAGAAATGTGGTGTGAAAGTCGCTCTTGCCATCGTTGAATAGGAAGCGCATCTCATCCCCGCTTCGTGGCGCGTATGCGACTGTTAAGAACCCGCCCCACACATCGAGCCAAATGCAGACGTAGCGGCTGGTGGGGTTATCCCATCCAATGAAGACCATTGCTTCATATTCCGGCTCGCCTTTGGCGTTCTTTTCGCGCGATACCTCGTGAATTCTAAGGTACTGGTGGTTCAGGACCCAGTCATTCGTAATGTCATGGGTTGTCTCCTTTCCCATGACGGTGCCTCGCAACACCCAGTTCCCTTGGAACTCATCGAGCAGAGGATCGTGGAAGGTTGGCTGCTGTGAGAAGGCGAGGCTGCTCAGCACAAGTAGCAGCGCGAGAGCCACAATTATCTTACGGAGTGGAAGGTTCTTCATGCCGCGCATTATAGGCGAAAAATAAGGGCGCTGACAGATGTTGTTGCACGACCTTCGGATCATCGCTCCCGCAGCATGATACAAATGCTTCATGCCTCGATCTCTCTCCAAGCAGGCCAAAGGTGTAGTTGCCCAAGCGGCCTGCCGCGTTGACCTTGCCGGCGGCACCATGGATATGTGGCCGCTGTATCTCTTTCATCCTGGCTCGGTTGTGGTCAACATTGCCGTGAAGGTGATGACCACCTGTCGCGTTGTGCCCACATCCTCTGCGGCCATCGAACTTGTGTCGCTTGATACTGGGCTCGCGGACAGCTTCCCCAGCATGGAGGCCCTGCGTGCTGCGTCCAGCTATCGTCACGCGCTGGCCGCTTATCTGTTGCGATTCTTCTATGCAGACTCGGAACCAGCTTCCGGATTTCGCCTTGAGACTCACTCGGAATCCCCCGCCGGCGCAGGAATCTCCGGCTCGTCCGCGCTTATGATCTCCACCACTGCGGCGCTTGCGCGCTTTACAGGACGCAGGCTCTCGCACGAGCAGATCCGTGAGATTGCGCAGAACGTGGAGGCGCAACTCATCGGCGTTCCCACCGGATGCCAGGATTACTATCCCGCGCTTTATGGTGGCGTCAGCGCCGTACAGTTAGACGTGGACGGCATTCATCGCCACGCGATCGCCTGCGACGCCGACGAACTTGACCGCCGCTTTGTGCTTGCCTATACCGGAGCGCCGCGCCAGAGCGGCATTAACAACTGGGAAGTCTTCAAAAGACACATTGACGGCGACCGCCGCATCTTCCGCAACTTCGAGCGCATTGGCGAGATTGCCCGCACCATCCGAGTGGCCATTGCCACTGCCGATTGGGAGGAAGCCGGACGACTGCTGCGCGAGGAATGGAAGTTGCGCCGCACGAACGCGCCAGCCATCGCCACTCCGTTGATCGACCAACTCATCGCCGTCGCGCGGCGAAATGGAGCGCTAGGCGCCAAGGTCTGCGGCGCGGGAGGCGGAGGTTGCGTGCTCTTTATGACCGCTCCGGATGCCCGCCAGCGTGTCGAGCAGAAGCTTGCGGCAGCCGGAGCGAAGGTTCTTCCATTCGCGGTAGCGCGCGAAGGCGTTAAGGTATGCGCCTTGAAGGCAGCTTCGCCACGCGCCCACCGCTGAAATCAAAATGGAAGGATGAAGTTCGCCCTCGGAGAGTACAAAATTTTAACTTGTCGCCCGTGGAGCAACGCGAGTAGCTTTTATGAAAGTGAACATGTTTCATGTACGGAAGGCGCAAAGGGCTTCCGGGGCTGACCCGAATTGAGTTACACGCCGCTGAGTGACGCGACGGGGAGTACTTACCCAGCTCCCGCACGTCTGCCGTCCTTCGTGCGATTCCTTATCGCCGCTCTCTGGACCTCCGTGGTTTTCTGGGGAAGCGGCTTTGTTTATATGTTCTTTCCGGAGCGCAACCTGCTTCCCGGACTTATCTTTCGCCTCATCGCCTGCATTCTTACAATGGCAGGCTTCGTTTTCTTCCTCCGTGTTCTTGACGGCAACGTTGCCCCGCTCCCGGTAGCGCTCGGCCTGCCTCTGGATTCGACCGCCTGTCGCCAGTGTGTTGTAGGCACCATTCTTGGAGGGCTTTTCATCAGTGCTGACGTGCTCTGCATCGCGGCCTTCGGCAGTCTCAGACTGCACTTGCACTTCAGCCTGCCGCTGCTGATGCGCTCAGCAGCGGTAGCCTTACTGCTGCTCGTCGGAGCGTTGATGGAGGAGCTATCCTTCCGTGGCTATCCCTTCCAGAAGCTCACGGAGAGCTTTGGAGCCTTCGGCGCGGTGCTCACTCTTTCCGCGCTCTTTGGTGCCGTCCACCTGCAGAATCCAGATGCCCAGGGTTGGCTGAGCTGGAGCTTCTGGAACACACTTGCGGTTGGCCTGCTGTTCGCGCTGGCACGCATCCGCACCGGCTCGCTCTGGTTCTCCTTCGGCCTCCATTTCGGCTGGAACCTTTTTCAGGGCGCGGTCTTCGGCCTGCCCGTCAGCGGACTTCGCGAGTTTTCAACGTTCGTTACGGCAAATGCGCGTGGTCCGGTCGCACTTACGGGCGGCGGTTATGGTCCAGAAGCAAGTGCCACCTGCACCATCGTTCTTGTGGCCGCCCTGCCGCTGGTCTGGTTCTTCACTTCGACGCGCAAAATTCAGCATCACCCATGCGGTATTCCTCCTGCAAGTGGCATCTAAGTTCTCCAGCATGCGTTGTGGCTTTCAAAGTTATAATGCCGCCACGTTTGGGTGAGCAATGCCATGAGATCACGAGAGTTTGTGCCGCCTTCTCCATCCGTCAGGCTTGGGCGTTTTGCTTGCGCTCTCCTCGTGTTCCTGCCCTTGATTGCCGCGGGCGAAACCAAGCTCGCGGAGCCGCAGCGCCAGCGAATCATTCGCGTCTTTCTCGCCGAGAGTCCGTTTGTCCATCGCGCTCTTCCGCGGGGAAAGGCCGGAGTGCGTATCGACGGCGAAAAGATCACCCCCTCGGAAGCCGAGCTCAACCATATGGTCGCGGAATCCGGCATTGTTGCTAAACCTGGTGATCGGGTCAAGATCACCGCCGTGCGCTTTGTGCATGAGGGCGTGATCTTTGAGATTAACGGCGGCCCAGTCAAGCGCAAGAGCTGGAAAGACCGTGTCAGCATCGGCATTGATGGCGCCGATCCCCGATCTACCCAACAACAGCAGCAGACAGGAGAAAGCGTCAATACTGACTCCACCGGGTCCTCAGTGTTTCTCTCCTTGAAAAACGACGCCAATCTCACCACCGATCAGATCAAGGACTTGCTCGCACCGGTGCTTGACTTCAAAGCCGCAAACGCCGCCGAGGCCTACCAGAAGAGCCTGCCCCCCAAACTTGCCGAAGCCATCAAGAGTCATCATGCCCTTGTTGGAATGGATAAGGAAATGGTGCAGTACGCACTGGGACGTCCTCCGCACCGTGTCCGCGAAACCATGGGCGGCAAGGAAATTGAGGAGTGGATTTATGGCGCACCGCCGCAGGATGTCGAGTTCGTCCGATTTCAGGATGGCAAGGTGTCCAGCATTGAAGACATGAAGGTGAGCGGGGAGAAGCGCGTACGCACTGAAGACGAGGTGGGCGACTTGGGAAGTTCGCTCAATGCGTCCACCGGAACACACATACGTCCAGACGCCGTCGCATCGCCCACCGACGAGCGTCGTAGCGCTCCAACCCTGATGCGCCCTGGAGAAAAACAGAACAACCCTGACTCTGACGCAGCCGATCAGACCCATTCACCTATGCCTGCGACTGGCGGCCCGGGTGCCACGCCGCAGAATCCCGCATCACGGATGCCCTCCGGCCCCGGCCCCGGCAACGGTCCGAACTGAGCGCCTGACTCTTACTCGGGTACAATCCGCAGCCGGTGCGCCGCCGTCGCGTTTACCGTCTCCGGACTAAATGCCAGACGGAAGGTTGTTCCTCTGTACCATGCCTCAAACTGATCGTTAAAGTACGGGCTGAACAGGTTCCCTGATTGTCCATTCACAATATTCAACGTCGAGCGGTCCAGATCCGCAAAGTCCGCCGTAAACCGTTCGGAGGGCGCAAACACTGAGCCCACCTGCTTCACCGTGATCCCATTGCCGGATTGCGGCAACCGCGCCGTAGAAGCATAGTTCTTAAGCCATGGAATTTTGCTGAAGATGGGATGTCCGATCTGCACCGTGGCATAGTCGCCGTACTTCCATGTTTCCAAGTTCGCGGGCGCGTTGGGATCGCTTACCGCCGCCTCCACCGCAGCAGTCAAAAGTGCATCCCAGCTCTTGTATTCTCGCGGCAGCCAGCGCTCGGGTTGGAAGGCGACCGCATTTTCCAGCCAGACCGTCTTCATGAACCAGCGGTAAAGCTTTGCATCATCGCCTAACTTGCCCTTCAGCAGAGTATCCATCAGCCATCTTCGCACCCGCTGCTCAATGGCCGCCCCTGCGGAGTCCATGCTGATCTTTCCATCAAAGCGTCGCAGAATATCTGCAGCATTCTTTGCACGCGCGCTCGCCGATGGCGTCTGGTCCACTGCATAAACCATGCGCTGTGCTACGAAGCGGTCCAGATCGCTCTGAACATCCGTCTGCAATGCCAGCATATCGGCGGCGGTAAACTTCTTGTTCTGCCGCAGCACGCGGTAGATGCGCTCCGTTCGATACGGCGACTCCCACTCCTTGGTGATGGTGTACTTATAGCCATCCGCCGTGATCCGCCCGTTCGCCGTGGCAATAATCCCCGATGGCGGGTTGTACACGCTCGGCATCTCTTCAAAGGGAATGTATCCCGTCCACTCGTGCGCGTCGTCGGCTCCGCTGACGGGCAGGGAGCCGTCTCCAGCCGCGCGAATTGGCACTTTTCCCGTAGCCTGATATCCGATGTTTCCATCCACATCGGCGTACACCGCGTTCTGCCCAGGTCCGTTGTAGCGTCCAAAGGCGGCGCGGAATTGCTCCCAGTTCTGCGCGCTATTCACGGCATAAAACGGAAGGCTCAGCCCCGTGTCGTAGATTGCCCACTTCAGCGCAAGCTGCCGTCCCTCGCCCTTCATCTCGCGTGAGATCAGAGGCCCGTGCCGCGTCACCATCACGTCCATCTCCACGTCGCGTCCGCGCTTTACGTGGATCACTTCATGCCGCACTTCTGGACTCCGCCATCCCTGCGGAGTCTGGTACTCGCCCTGCGCGTTGAAGTTCTCGACAAATACATCTTCCACGTCTGGGCCCACGTTGGTAAAGCCCCAGGCGATTCTCCGGTTGTGTCCAACAATCACCCACGGAGCTCCCGGCAGCGTTACCCCTGCCACGTCATAATCACCACAGGTCAGGTGAGCCTCATACCATGTGTTTGGAATATGGTGCGGCAGGTGCATATCGTTGGAGAGCAACGGCCGTCCGCTCTCGGTGTGCGCGCCACTGATCACCCAGTTGTTCGAGCCCGCCCGTACGCTATCCATCATGGGAGGCACTTCCAGCTCTGCACGATGATGCCGCTTTCGTTCATGTTTCAGCAGCACCGGCTGCCTTGACGCTTGCTGCGCGCTGTCCGGAGACGCAGCCGCCGGCTCAATCTCATCCAGGTCGTGTCCCGGCACGATATCGCGCTGTGAGCGCTCCACATAGAGATCGCCGGTCAGCTCCGGCCCAAGCCGGGCCAGAATCTTTTCCTTGTTAAGATCGTCAAGGTAGGTGCCATGATTCAGCATCTCCGCCATTGACGCGCCGACCAGCACCGAATCCTCCGCTGTCCACGCCCTTGGAAAATAGCGCAGCACCCGCATCTCAAACGGCAGCCCGTATTGATGCTCACTGATATAGGCATTGACCCCCCGCGCGTAGGCCTCCAGTTGCGCGCGCTCCTCGGGCGTTGCCTGCGCCAGCGAACGCTCGGCCACCGCACGAAGTCCCAGGACCCGCTGCTCGCGGTCCACCTTCACATAATCCGATCCCAACGCCGCCGCCAACTCTCCGGCGGCAAAGCGGCGCATCGTATCCATTTGCCAAAGCCGGTCTTGAGCGGTCACATAGCCTTGTGCGAAAAAGAGGTCGTCGAGAGAAGAGGCTGTAATGCTCGGCACTCCGTGCTCGTCCCGCACCACGGTCACCGGAGCCTTCAGCCCCGTGACCGCCACTGTCCCATCCAGAGTGGGCATTGCCGCGTTAATGGCCGAATAAAGCCACCAGGACGCTCCCCACGCCAGCACGGCAGCCAGTAGCAAGACAATCAGCAGAATCCACCCAAGCACCTTCAACTTGGAGCGACGTACAGGTTGTGCGGGAACGATTGCGGCGTGAGACATGATGAGGTTGATTGTAATCGCTCCATGGGGCGGCCATGCGTAGTGCGATTCACTGAACTCAGCATGCGCGAAGTTCCACTTCGAGTCCCTCCAGGAACTCCTGTAATCTTTCTTCATCGCGTGCAATAAATCCGCACTGAGATCGTCCTACTAGCAGGAAGTCCAATGGCAGATGCACTCGTGAAGGAAGATTCGCATAAACTCGCAGAACTGGTGACTCGCGAGAAGTCGCGCTTCCTGGGGTTCGTCCGCCGGCGGCTTCTCGACCTCTCAGGCATGGACGCCGAGGACATCCTCTCTGAGGTCATCTTCAGCCTTCTCAGACGCGCCGACGTCATCGGCGAAGTGGAAAACCTCAGCGCCTACATCTATCGTTCGCTTGCCAACCGTGTTACGGATCATCAGCGCCAGAGCGTGCCTGAGGTTCCAGCTATTGAAGTTGCGGATCCCGAGCAACCCTCGCATCCTGTACTTCCGCCCGATCCGCGTCCACGGCCTGATCAAAGTTTGCAGCAAACGGAGTTGCGCGAGCGGCTCTTTCACGCCATTGACTCGCTCAGACCTCCCGAGCGAGCTATCTGGCTCGCCACCGAAATTGATGGCCGCAGCTTCCGCGAGCTCTCCGAAGATTTTGACGAGCCCATTGGCACGCTGCTATCACGCAAGAGCCGCGCTGCGGAGAAGCTCCGCCGCATGCTCTCTGACTTCAAGGATTACAAGGAGTTTTTATGATGATGCACTTCCACGATCACGCTACCATGTCCGGTCCATGCCATCGCGCCTCGCGTGTCGCATTCCACGTCTGCATGGCCATCGTCCTCGGAGGCGCGCTCGTCCTCGTCTTCGGCTATGCCGTCATGTCGCTCTGGAATGCCGTGATGCCCGCCCTTTTTAGCGTTGGCCACCTCACCTTCTGGCGCGGCGTAGGCCTTCTGCTGCTTGCCCGCATTCTGGTGGGCGGTTTTCACCGGGGAGGTTTCGGCGGCCATCGCCGCTTTGGCCGCCGCGCCTCTTTCCAGCAATATGAGGATTGGTGGCGCGACGTTGGCCAGCAATCCTTCCGCGATTTCTCCGCCTCAAAGCCCACAGAGCAGAAGTGATCTTACGGTTTCGGCGGCTTTAGCGTTCACGAATCATCAACACTCAGGAGTATTCCGATGGTAGAACAGCGCATCCTCGATTCTTTCCAGACTATGTGGGGACCGTTCCCCGAACCTGTCATGCTCATTCACAAGAGCCGCACCATTCTAGCCGTGAACGATTTCGCCCGAAAAATTGGCATCCCTGCAGGAGTCAAGTGCTTCAGCCTCAATCCGGAGGTAGGCCCTGCTGACGACCATTGCAGCCGCTGTAAAGCCAATCTCGCTCTCAAAACCGGTGAAACCGTTCGCACCGATGAGATGATGGGAGAGAAGCGCATCCTTGGCTACTGGATGCCACTCAAAGAGGTCCCGGATGTCTACGTCCACTTCGGCATCGGAACCGGTGAAGCCATGACAGCCGCCCACTCCGCACCAGCTCCCTGCGACCTCGTCAACCCCTAGAAGGCTCGGCAACTGCGCTGCCGCATTGCGCGGCGCAGTTGTCTGACTCTCCACCGTTTCAGCTCCTCTCGCGCCCGCGAAATCCTGAAACCGATACGGCTTGTATCGAAAGTGTGACCCTGATCTTGTAAAGAACGGTGAAGCACACGTGGTCCTGTGACAAACCTCACCGCAGCCAAGTTCCAGCCGGGATACTATCCGCATCACGCAAATGGGACATGTCTATCTGGAGCTTATCCAATGTCCACATTCGCCGCGCGATGGACGTCTGGTAACACGGGAGAGGCTGTGGAGAAGAGCGACATTGAGTCGAAGCTGCAACGACAGGCGTACCGGAGTGAGAGCCTGCCCCGCCAGCTCAGCCATGTTCTCGTGACGCGCCCGGAGTTCTTCGCCATCACCGAGGGGAGAAATCCTTTTTCCCGCCAGAACGCTTTGATCGATCTCCCCGTTGCCATTGCACAATGGGAGAAACTCTGCGAAGCGTTTGAACGCGCAGGCCTCAGTACCTATTTTACGGATCCCCACTTTGGCCTTGAGGAGATGTGTTTTGCCTCAACTCAGGCCTTCGTCGGAATTGATCGCGAAGATCGATCTTTCGCCATTCCGTCTCGCCTCTTGCACCGTGCCCGGCGCGACGAAGTCGATCTCTTTACCCGCTGGTACTCGCAGCAGGGCTATCGCATCATTGACCTTGGACTTGAAGGCGAAGAGTTTCTGGAAGGAGCGGGCGATCTGCTCTGGAACCAGGATTGGGAGTCGGTCTGGGCCGGATTCGGTCACCGGTCTACCCGTGCCGCCGTTGATCTGTTCGCGGCCGTCATGGAAGAGATGGGTTTTGAGGTTCGCAAGCTTGAACTGGTTGATCCCTACTTTTTCCACCTCAATCTCTGCCTTGCCCCGCTCACCACGGACGCTCTGCTGATCTATCCCGGAGCCTTCGCCCCTGAGACCCTGGCTGGCATCCGTAGCTGGGCTGCGACTCTCGAGGTCAGCCGCGAAGAGGCCATGCAATTTGTTTGCAATGGCATTTCGGTGAATGGCTACTACATCACTGCTAAACTTAGCCGTCACCTGGAGCAGATTTTAGGTAGGGAAGGCATCGAGCCCATCGTCGTCGAGCTCTCGGAGTTTCATAAAGCCGGAGGCTCCGTCGCATCGCTCAAAATGCTGTTACCATAGACTTTTTATAACTGCACTACTGCCTGACCGGGCGGTCTTCCAAGGCCGCCCGACTTTTTTGCGACGGTCACGGCGATTGTGGGCACCTCCGGTCGCGAACTTATTCTCGTTCAGCAAAACATTCGGGCAACTCTGTCGTTTTTAGCTTCATCCCCTTTGCCAGCATGTTTGTTGTGGGGCACAGGTTAGCCCGCTGCCGGTGCGTGGTTGGCTCGCGCATGCCTTTTCGAATGCACGTCTAAGTTAACTGTGGATTAGCTCTTTTAAGGGCGTTGATCTAACCGCTCTGGAGGCTGTTCTTGTCGACTTCTCGGATTACGGTTCCCGCCGCGCAGTTTGCTCAGAAAGTAAAGCAGCGGTATCCCCAATACGAATCTGTTCCAGACGAACTCTTGATCAGGGCTTTTCTTCGGAAGAATCCTCAATACCGGGGGATCTACCAGGGAGGCGAGCCCATCTGCGTCAGTTGGGAGCGGCCTGTCGCGATGCCTTCCGTGCAGGATCGCCAGTCAGCGCCCGTCGCGATTGCCATCGCAGAGGAAATCACCAGGCCCGCATATCTGGACCGCGCCTCGAACGGTGTTCCGATTGCCAATGCGGTGGTCGCCCGCCATCACAGCCAGGAAATGTCCTGGCAGAGCACGTTGCATTTGGAGCAAGAGCCCGAATCGCCATCTCAGGAACAGGAACCAAATGCGGCAGCAACGGCGTGTCCGGTGTGTGGTGAATTAAGCCCCGGCGTTGAATCTCTGTGTGCGAAATGCAGTCAGCTGTTTGAGCAAGTAATAACTGTATCGGTGACTGCGGAGGATGCTTCCGGAGAGCAAATCGGTCCCGTAGAGGTTGAGCCATCCCACAGCAGCTCGCAGGGCAGGTGTGATAGCGAACTGGCCGGGCCACAAGTTCCGCGGGAAGTTGGTGCAGCGGACGTAGGGTCTGCGGCTACTGCATCGAGAGGGATCTCCAAACCTCTCCGCACCCTGCGGGTCGCTGCTTACGTCGGCGTAGGAATCGCCTTTGTCGGGATGGTCGCGATGATTGTTGCAGGAAATGGGGTCACACAATCTGTTTCCAGGGAACTGCTTTGGGATTTCGCGGCCAACCACAGCGGGCCTAACCTGAAAGCCGCCCTGCCGGTGGACGTGGCTCGTGAAACCGTTGCAGAACTGCAAAGGGAGGTCAACATGGCCAATCCCTCGCGGGATGCAATCCACATAACCTCCTTTCTCAAAGGCAGATTCATTGCCGGTCAAGGTGGGGAACAGGTGCTCATGACTCTGGTTCAGCGCCACACCCGGGCTTCCAGTTCATCGAATGAATCCACCTATTTCGCCGTCGTTCAAGCAGGCAAGACTTTGGGCGTCTTCCCCGCAGGGGGGCTGAACACTATATTGCGTGTCGTGCGTATTCCGGACGCGAACGTGGACTACGTCTTGGCCGCTAAGGATAGTTCGAATCAGGCAACCGAGATTGCGAATGCTCAGGTCGTCTCCATCGAAGATGGCAAGCACATTGAAGTGATTGACGACCTGGGAGTAGTCCACATTAGTTCCTGCGGTACAGGCCTCCCGCAACGCAAAACGGTCGCAGCGAGGATCTACTTTCAATCAGCAGACACTGGCGCACTCAAAGTGTTTCCTTACGAGCATTTCGTGGCGCCCTGTGAGGATGGAGGAAGCAGCTTCAGGCTTCTCAAGACCAGCGCGGATGACTCGCAGGCGGTTTTTGCAGCCATGATTCAGGCCGACGAAAACCAACCTAGCGACTCACTATTCCCGACCGTCCAGAGCTCGTCCGCCGAGCCTTCTAATTTCCTTGGCAGGGCGAGCAGTTTCATCGACCAGAAGACAGGTTCTGTTCGAAGCTACGTTAAATTACACTGTGGTTTCTGTAAGTGGCCATAACCCGAACAGCACCTATGCCGACCGTGCAATCGTCGTCAGTCGAACTTCTTCGCCAAACTCCCACAGCTTCTGCCGCAACCGGTTCACCTTCGCGTCCGTTGGAGCCGACACCATTGGCTGCGTCAGTGCCGGCCAGCGCCCCTTTGCTGCCAGAATTCTCTTCGCCGCCGTCTCCACCTTCGTTCTGAAGCGCGAACTCCGCAGAGCCTCTTTCAGAATTGCCTCGAACGCGCGCTGCACAAGTTCTTCCTTATGGCAGACAAGGTACATATCCGCTCCCGCCGCAATTGTCTGCACCGCTGCATCCTCAATGCTCGCCACCTTCAGTACGCCGCCCATCTCCAGATCGTCGGAGACCACCAGGCCCTTGTACCCAATCTTCTTGCGCAACACTTCGCCAATCCATTTCTTTGAGATCGAAGCCGGAACCGCATCGCCGGTCACTTCAGGGAAAGCGCAGTGTGCCACCATTACAAACGGCAACTGACGCGCCAACATGCGGTAGGGGACCAGATCCTCATTCCAAAGAGCCTTCCAGCTTTTCCGCACCACTGGCAACGCCACGTGAGAATCCAGCGTGCCGGCACCCAGCCCCGGAAAATGCTTGCCGCAGCCCGCGATTCCTGTGTCCTTCAACCCGCGCAGAAATTCTCTTGCATACGTCACCGTCGCCTTAGCGTCGCTGGATACCGTTCGCGATCCCAGCACGCTCTCGGATGCGGGAAAGCGCAGATCCAGAACCGGAGCAAAGTCCACGTTAAAGCCCAGCGCGCTTACCTCTCCGCCAATCAACCGCCCATGCTCGCGATAGTGTGGCCGGTGACCTGCCTGTACCACCTCCTGCACGCTTGCCGCCGGGCCAATCGCGTCCTTCAGTCGGTCCACCGTGCCGCCCTCCATATCCACGCAGCGGAACAGCGGCACAGCCGACTCCTTCTGCGCTGCCTTCAGCAACGCGTGCGTCTGCCGGGGCGACTCAATGTTGCGGGCAAACAGGATGATGCCGCCCGGCTTCAGCCCCTGCAAGGTCATGCGCAGGTTGCTTGAAAGTTCCGTTCCATCAAAACCAAAGGTGAGCAGTTGCCCAGCCAGCATCTGTAGATCTTGCGATGTGCGTGCCATATTGAATGGATTGTAGCCTGAATTATGTGATCGGTTGCTTTCAGTTTGTACCTGTTCGCTTCTCGCGTTATGCTGAGGCCATGGCGGTGCTTGCACTTTCCGATCTTCTGGGCCTCACCGTGTATGACTCGGTCGCGGTCAGGCTGGGCCGTGTGCGCGAGGTCGCGCTCCTGCCGCAGGAGGATCCAACCCGCATCGCCGCGCTCATTGTCCGCACCGCCGAGGGAGACCGTATCGTCGCCACCAACCTCCTTCGCACCGTCAACGGCGGAGTCCACACCGCAGCCGTTGCCGCCAGTCTCCCCAAGTACTCCAGCGGAGAAGGCATGTTGCTGTTGGAACGCGACCTGCTCGATCAGCAGATTATCGACGTACACGGACGCAAGGTTGTTCGCGTCAATGACATTGAGTTGGCGCTCGATCCTGAAGGCGCTGGCTCCCCGCTCGGCCTGCACCTTCGCATCGCATTTGTGGACGCTGGAGCTCGTGGAGCGGTCCGACGCCTGCTCAAAGGAATGCTGCCGCGTTACGCGCTCGCAAAGTGGCTGCAGCGTATTCCTTCGCGTAACATTCCGTGGGAGTTCGTCAATCTCATTGAGACCGACCCGGCCCGCCGTGTTCGCCTCAAGATTTCCTCAGAGCGGGTAGCCAAGCTCCATCCGGCAGATATTGCCGACATCATCGAAGAACTTTCACCCGCCGAACGCGACGCTGTCTTCCAGACACTCGACGAAGACGTCGCCGCCGACACCCTCGAAGAGATCGACCCCAAGCTCCAGGTTTCCATCCTCAACGCCATGGAGTCCGAACGCGCCGCCGACATTATCGAGGAGATGGACCCGGACGCGGCCGCCGACCTGCTCGCCGACCTGACCGACGAGCGCTCAGACGCAATTCTTCAGGAGATGCAACCTGAGGAGCGTCAAGAGGTCGAGGAACTTCTCGAATTCGAAGAAGACACCGCCGCCGGACGCATGACCACCGATTATATGGCGCTCGCGCCCACCGCCCGAGTCCATGATGCTGTGGAGATGCTCAAGAACTTCGACGGCGGGCTGGAGAGCATGAGCACCATCTTCCTGATTGGCGAAAATGAAAAGCTCGTCGGCGCCGTGCCACTCGCCAAACTGATTGTTGCGCACTCAGACACGCGCCTCTCGGAACTGGCCGCTGATCCGCTGATCTCCTGCACCAATGAGGCCGATGAGCGCGAGGTCGCGGAGATCTTCGACAAATACAACTTGCTCACCCTGCCCGTCGTAGATGAAAACGGCTCTCTCACCGGCGTAATCACCGCCGATGATGTGATTGCCATTCTCCGCGCCCAGCTCTAA
>Ga0182030_10013015_pt1 | contig 16602 bp, 14 predicted proteins | sample 812S3MmetaG_FD_121299 | JGI IMG/M metagenome (GOLD analysis project Ga0182030, IMG submission 121299) | Permafrost microbial communities from Stordalen Mire, Sweden - 812S3M metaG (Illumina Assembly) | ecosystem: Environmental > Terrestrial > Soil > Wetlands > Permafrost | place: Sweden...
AACTCGCGAGATGGTTTGTATGGCTGGGTTTGCGGAATGTGTGAGCTCTTCCGAGAGGTGTGCTTGTTTGTCGTGTTGGCATGTTTGACTTGCGCTCTACCGATCACGTGGTTGCTCTGGGCATTGGCGCTCTTCTTATGGGCGTGCTATCGGCGCGCCTGTTTGGTCGTTTCCACGGCAGCAATTCTCCGGGCGAAATAGTGCTTAAAGAGCTTAGCCAATCCACAATCCTTCGACTCTGACTTGTAGCCCCTGCGCAGTGCGATTGACAAAGTTGATCAGCCCACTGTGACGCCATTGCAGCATGCACATGCGCGGTTGGAAGAAGTATCGCATACCAATCTTTATCTCTGCACGTGATTGCTGAATTAGCCCCTCATAGCCCTCTGCAATATAATATCCGAGATCTTTGAAGCCGAGTTCGCGCGGCTTTAGTGGACCGGTGACGCACCACACGATAACTCCAGTGCGCATGTCGACATTCATAACGACGCCGCAGTGCGTAATCGGACAACCGCAAGACATACCCAGAGGGCGACCGATGAGAATATCACCTTCCTTTATTTCCAGCTCTCTCGTCAGCATCGGATTGTGCGGAATGATGATTTCTCGCGGACCAGGTTCTTCCGGAAAATGATCGAGGATAAAATCAAATTCGCGCCCCAGGCTATCGCGCCAATTTATATCTTGAGCAGCAGGCGTTGAGCATTCTGCCGTACAAGTGCCGCATCCATTTGCGGCTGGGCTTACACTCTTGTTCTGATGGCGAGGGTTGATTATCGTTTTCTTTTCGAGTAAATTGATGCAGCGTTTAAGCATATCAGGCTTGTCTGGAAGTTGCGCTGCCAACTCGTCACAAGTGCGATAACCACAGGCTCCGCAGTTAAGACCTGGCAATTCAATCGCAGTAGTCATTAGTTCGTTCCTCCAGAATATGAATTTATTGTTTCTGCCGTCGTGATTCCATTCTCGTACATGTTGATGGTAGGAAAATGAGAGGGAATATCGTGTGCTTTTGTAGTTACAGGGTTCAATGTGGAAATAATTTGAGGAAGCACCGAAAGCAAATAATCACATTCGAGTTCGTTGTTGAAACGCCCGAGACTTATACGAAGGGATCCACGCGCTTGCATCGGATTGTAACCCATCGCTTGCAACACGTAGGACGGATCTGAAACATGGTTGGAACTACAGGCGCTACCAGATGAAACTGCAATACCTGCTTGATCTAACGCAAGTAAAACCCGAATCGCTTCATTCTCCAGCCCGCTAAAGCGCAGTGAGATATGTCCAGGCAGCCGCCGCCAGCGGTGCCCAACGACCCTGGCAATCGGCATAATCGATGTGATTGTCTCGATGAGTTTCTCACGGAAACTGACCAGTCGAACGGATTCATCTGCCATTACAGTGTTAGCGATCTGCGCCGCCTTTCCGAATCCAACAATACCTGCCACATTCTCCGTTCCGGAGCGGTAACCGCCTTCCTGACCACCGCCATAAATTATCGGTGAAATTTGCACACCTTTACGAACATAAAGCGCACCAACTCCTTTAGGTCCGTATATTTTGTGTGCGGAGCACGACAATAAATCGATCTTGTTCGAACTTAGATCAAGCGGAATTCGGCCGACGGCTTGAGAGGCGTCGGTGTGAAACAAGATGCCTGCACGATTGGCGATTTCGGCAAACTCCAAGATAGGCTGCACCGTTCCTACAACATTGTTAGCGGCCATAATTGAAATCAATTTAGTGTTGGGGCGCAGCGCCTCCGCTAAATCTGACGGCGCGATCAAACCGTCTTGATCGCAAGGCAGATAGCTTATTGCGACTCCCTGTCGTTCGAGGTGGCGACAAGTTTCTAACACAGAGGGATGCTCAATTGAACTCGTAATAAAGTGAGGTCTCTCGTTTTTATATTTCTCACTCAGACCGAGCAATACCAGATTATTAGCTTCGGTGGCACTTGCCGTAAATATAATTTCGCGACTGTCAGCATGAAGCAAATCGGCGAGCCGCTGGCGCGCCTCATCTATAGCCACCTTAGCCATTCTCCCCAACTGATGCGAACTGGATGGGTTGCCATAGCTATGTTCCAAAAACGGTCGCATATCTTCTAATACAGAAGGATCAATTCTGGTGGTAGCTGCATTGTCGAAGTAAACAAGTTCATTCACTTTATTCACCTCATTCACCTCTGTAGAAAGTCTGGTCTTCTAGCGAGCGCACCACGCCGAAATGTGATTGCCAGCCTACTTCTTTCTTGCCGACGCAAATGGTGCAGGTTCCAACCGGAGGATTGCCTCTGAGCATCATGCGCTCTGGTGCCTCAGCGCTGTTGTCGATCCACTCTAATAGCGGGTCGATACCAATGCCATAAAGTGCATTGACTTCGCGTATGTGAACAGTCGGCGCAACTTCCTGTATGCGTGCTCGGAAAACCTCTCGCTCTGCTTGGGAGACACGGTCGATTTTTGTGACGATGGCGACATCAGCAAGTGAGAGGATAGGTCCAACTTTTAGAGGCAGATTCATGCCGCTTGTAGCTTCCAGCACGACAAAGCCAAGGCCACCATCGACATAAGGTGAGCAGCGCAAACAGAGCCCAGCTGTTTCGACAAGCAATATCGAACTGCCCTTTTTGCGTGCCCATTCCATAGCTTCGCCCAGCACCATAACACTGCAGTGATCCGGGCACATTTCTCCGGAGTAAATTTTGCGTGTAGGAATTCCAAACTCTTTGGCAAAAATCTCGTCTTCTTCAGCGAACTGCACATCAATTTTTAAAAATGCTGGAGAAACACCAGCTTTTAATAACTTGCTAATTACATGTCTGAGAACCGCACTCTTGCCTGTAGTTGCAGGCCCTGCACAAATCACAATCTTCATACCCACCCCTCCAATTGGCTGGACTGAACTCTTTCTCCGCGACGAATGCTGTCGCGTAATGAACAGAGCAAATCGTCAAGTTTGCTCACCTGCACCGCGCATTTTTGCTCTTCCGCATCGGTATAAAGCACCGATTCCACTCCACCATTTTTCATGACGATGCGATAATCAGAAAGCAGCGCAATTCGTGGATCGTGTGTTACGAAAATGAAAATTTTGCGGTGTTGTCTGAGTAGCTCTAGTGCTCTGGTTCTGTGAATGCCGGCGTTTTCAACTTCGTCAAGCAAAACAATCGGCGTGTCGCAAATTATGGTGGCATCAGCAATAAGCAGTGCGCGAGTTTGTCCACCCGAAAGCTCCGTCATCAAGCTGTGTTCCAGAATTGGTTCTCCGGTGAGTTGATTAGCAAAATTCAATGTCGCTCTTAAAAGTGACTGCGCTTTGCTTTTGTCTGTACAGCGAATACCGGCATGGGTCAGTAAGAAGTTTGCCACCACCATGTCTGAAAGAAATGTAGTGTGCTGCGTTATTAGCGCGATCGGATTGAGAGCCGGATTAATGCGATATTCTGCCGGCGGCAAAGCATCATTAATAAGAATGCGCCGACCGGTTGGCGTGTTGGCATTGGCAAAGAGTTCAATATCATTGATGAACGTTGTCTTGCCTGATCCTGTGGGGCCAACGATGCTGACAACATCGCCCATTTTGAGGTCTAAACGCTCAAAGCCTTCCTGCACACCAGATTTTCCAGAGCCACCAAATATGGTGATGGAATCAATCATGTAACCCTCCTTAGTCTATAGGATTAGTCGGCTTTGGCGAAATGATACTATAACTTCGCCTACAGTGCCTCATTAACGCAACAATTTTTTATGAGGATGTCAGCAGTTGAATCCCTTACAACACTGCAGAGTATCTTGTACTGTCGCGCATAATTTGCCATCCCTGAGGTAGATACATACAAGACACCAGGCGAGTTCCTACTGACAAAGGCTAACCTGGAAGCTGGCGCTCCCAGGTTAGTAGCTGCTTTTTAAGGACTCCAGGGCTTTTTCGGCAGCGTTTACGGCTCGATCAATATCATCCCCATCCGTGCGCCAGTTCACAACGCTGATGCGCATGGCACGCATGCCTCTCCAGTTCACTCCAGAAAAGAAAGCTTCGCCACTGGCATTTATTGCTGCGATTACTTCGTCTGTTCTTCTATCGTGATCTTCAGTGCGAGCAGTTGACCTCGTGTCGAGAAAACGCACCAGTCCTTGATTGAGCTGAGGCTTCCAGAGCATTTCAGCACCGGGCAGTTTTGCAATTTCAGTTACGAGTCTTAGGCAGTGTTCCGAGCAGCGTTCAACAAGTTCGGCAACTCCATTTTTACCTAGTTCGCGCAAGGCAGCGTAAACCGGTATTCCACGCGCTCTTCGCGACCACTCCGGATTCCAATCGATCTGATCTCGGGCATTTGACTGGGAACTAATATACGAGGCGCTGGTTGTCATAGATTCTCGGTGTGCTTCTCTGTCTCTAATTATCGCTATGCCGCAATCGAAAGGTACGTTGAGCCATTTGTGCCCGTCTGTAGCCCAACTATCAGCCATTTCCACACCTGCCAGTAAATGCTTTTTCTGCGCACTTGCTCGCGCAAACAAGCCAAATGCGCCATCGATATGCACCCAAGCGCCCGCCTCTTTAGCAATAGGAATTAATTCTGCAAAAGAATCAAACGCCGCGATGTTCAAGTCGGCTGCGTTGAGCACTAAGATAATCGGCGCGGAGTTGTCTTTCAAAGCCAGCTTGAGGCTCTCAACCTGAATTCGTCCTTGTTCGTCAGTTTTCAAAGCTTCCAGTGATTTGTTTCCCATTCCCAAATAACGAATTGCACGATCTACCGAGCTGTGTCTATGCTCACTGCTCAGCACCCGGATTGGCGGCGCGGAAAACAAGCCATCTTCATTGATGTTCCAACCAATTCTTTTTAAAACTGCACTGCGCGCTGCTGCAAGACACGTGAAATGCGCAATTTGACAGCCTGTGGTAAATGCGAATGATGACTCTCTCGGCAAGTCGAGAAGCTCTTTAATCCATTCTCCTGCAATTTCCTCAATCACGCTTGCTGCCGGTGAGCAAGCATAAAGAGCCGCGTTTTGCTCCCAGGTAGAAGTTAGCCAGTCAGCAGCAAGAGCCGAAGGCAACGACCCGCCGATTACCCACGCAAAGAAACGTCCTCCTGCACTACCAAGCAAGCCATTCTTCGCGTCTTCGACTAACTGCTCTATGACCTGAGCGGCGGGCAGTCCCTCGTCGGCGAACGTGTAATTCAATTTTTGTTTGAGCGTCTCCACGTCATCAGTCGCGCCGACATGATTTCTCTTGAGCTCGCTAAGCCACGTTTTTGATGCATTCGCCGCAAGATCAAGAACCTCAAAATCAGACATATCCACAACCTCGGTATAAGTAACAACAATTGAATCATCAGGGCAATGTTCTGTCCCGCCATTTTCGGACATGAAAGTACTAAGCTTATTGGGTTCAACGACACTAATTGATTCGTTGTGCTAACAAGTCTCGAACTTTCATAAGCGCAAAACCAAGCAAATTGCTGCCATTCCACTTCGCCGGATCTTTAGATGCTGGATCGTCTCGGTGCAGTCCAATCCCCCAGATTGTATCTGTTGGGCTGGCCTCGACAAGAACTTTTCCCGAGCTTGCACGCAACCAATGCTCGAGCCTGGGGTTCTGGGAAAATTTCTCCAGGTTGCCGTTGACCACAATGTCAAAACATTTGTCGTTCCACACAGACTCATCAAATCCGCGAATTTTGCGCCCTAATGCTTTTGCTTCATTCGCTGTTTTGCTAGCGATAATTTTTGCCAACAGTTCCTCATCGCCAAAGAGTCTAGCTTTCTCTGCCATCATGAAATGTTCTGCGCTTTTGTAATAGAGATCAGCCTTGTCAAAACCAGCCTCAAACCATTGGCTACAACAACTAGCCGAGATACTTCCGTCATCTGTTTCTCGATGACCCCAGAAGAAAATGTATTCGAAGCCTTTTCCGCCTGCAATTGCGCCCAGAAGAGCTTCCCTGCTGTAAATTTCCATTTTAGTCTAGCGCCCTCAGTACTGGTTTCTTTATTCAACTATTCAAACTATATTATCAACATCCGCTTGGCGATTTAGACAATGGCAGCTGGTTTGCCAAAATCGCCGTGGGCACTCTCTTGAAATTAGTATTTCGTTCTGGGTATATATTATGCACACTGGCCTGCAAGCGTCAGCGCAGAATAATTGTAGAACGGGAGGCGAAATGACCGGGAACGAACTGGACCAGGACCCACCTGGACATTTGGGCATGATGTGGCTTTCCTCGGCAGGCTACAAGTCTTACCTCACCAACTTGAGGAAAGGCGGGAAGAGCGGCATCAGCAATATGTTCGGCAGCGCCGCCGATATCCTGGGGCCCGGAAGCCCTACCGGCACGCCGCTTTCGCCTGACGTTCCTCCACCAGCAAAGGAGGGAAGAAAAAAACGGTATTTGTACTTTGCGCTGCTAATCAATACTCTTTGCCGCGACTTTGTTAATGCTTACCTCGCTAAAATCCGCTCTGGTGAATTGGGTGCTGAAGCCAGTAATGTGATTCAAGAAGGTGTTCCAGATAGTCAAATTACCGGCGTGAGCAAAGAACTTACTTGCATCAGCATCTTCGTGATGATGTTGGATCAAGACTGTGAGGTGTCCGACTGGCTGCAACTCTGTCTTGGAGAGAGTTTTATGGCTGCTGATCGGCTGGGCAGCGAACCGTCGGCTGACTCCCTCATGGACGCGCTGCAGTCTGAACCATTTGATTATGGAATTTGCGATAAGACTGCCACAAACATTTGCCGCACGCTCGGTTTGAAAAAAGCCGGTCAGGCGGTGCGCACTCCCGTACACCAGTTTCTTGTAGAGTCGGGTCCTCAGCGGCGCGATTGCCTTCAGGCTGCTTTGACTGAATCGCTGGAGTCCGTTTTGTCAAAACTTGCCGCTGCCGGATTGTAACCTTGGCTTGCAAATTTAAGATTCGAGACGGGGGCGCTCGGGAATGAATCTTTAGGTGCCTTTGTACTTTTAGGTAAACGCTAAGGAGGGTTGTTTTCATGAGTGACATGCAAAAATTCAAGGAAGATCTGAATAATGTTGACAGCTTTACCACCATGGGGCGCGATCAAGCGGTAAACAATATCAAGGATGACTTCAGCAAAATGTCCACCGAAGATCGAGCCCAGGCGCTTGAGCTGATCAGGCAGCACAACGAAAGCTCTAACGTTAAAGTTGCCGTGGAAATGAAAGGCAATCATGTGTCCGTAGCCGCAGAGTCGCACGGCATGTTCTTTGGTGCGCGGCAAGCAAAATCTTCTGATGATTGATTAATGCGCAATAGTGCTCACTAATTTTTGCGATGAGTCTTAGGGCACTCTAGCTGGCTCTTTGCACCGCTTCGCCGTCGTCTTTGCTTGCTTGCATTTAACCGGTTTTGTCGCTTTAGCGCCAATGTGGAATTCCGTTCGCATAGTTGGCGGCTGATACATGAAACCTGGTCGTTTGATCCTAATGCGCTCAGCCCAGGCAAATACTGAAACGACGACCGAAGCTATTCGATCTTTAAGGCTCGGGGGGCCGAATTCTTTGCGGAATTCGGTAAGCAAATAGCTGGCCATTTGCCTGGTTTTTTCATTTTCTGCGTTTTGCCGAGACACTGATAAAATTGGGTAGAACTCCAAGCATCTCCTGCGCATGCGCTCCGTGAGTGCGCGAATACGCGCATCTTTGTGATCTTTTACAGTGCGATATCCGCGCAGAGAAGTGTCCGCCAATCTCAACAGCGATGGCCCCTGCTTTTCGTAGTCCCTGCGAAATGCCATCTTCAAATAATCCGCTGTTTCGTCGCGCGTAAAATTCTCGTGGTTGAACCAGATTTTCTCCTGACCATGCCAATCTTCAAATGGAATATCGAAGCGCAGTTTGCCTGCTTGCAGATAGTCTTCATAAAGCGCTGTGCCGGGAAGCGGACCAAGCTCCATGAATTGAACAAAGTCAGTTTGCAGATCGATCAAATAATCGATATCTTCATAAATGGTTTCCTTGTCGTGGTGCTCGAGAAATAAAATGCCCGATCCGAGGACTTGTATGCCATAACTGCGTAGGTCGCTAATTGTCTTCTTAAGGTCGACTCCGCGTGTTTTGACGTAAATGTCTTTTTTCGATTCGACCCCCATCCAGACAAAATCTATGCCAAGCTTTGCTAAAAATTCAACGCCGACCGCATTGATAGTTTCGGCTGATGAAAACACGCCCATGAAGAAATATTTGTTGTGTTCTTGCATGATCCGCAGCAGTTCCTCTGCTCTTGGACGACTCTTTAGAAAGTTTTCGTCCATGACGAAAAACTCGTTGACGCCGAGCTTCTGCTCGATTTCTAGCATTGTGTCAAATACTTGCTGTCCACTGTTGAGAAATCCAATGTAATTCTTTTGGAAGTGGTGCGAAGTCGCACAGAAGCGGCAGGCGTTTACGCAACCGAGACCGGGAATAAGTACCGCGGCTGTCGTCGGCAGCCGCAACCCCAACACTCGCCTATTCATCGTCGATTGCATTGCCGGATGAAGCATCGGTGCATTGATATCTTCATCTAGAAGTTGTCGCCAAAACTTCACGCCTTCTCCGCGGCAAATATGATCGCATGGAATGATCTCGCTGATAGTCGGCAGTCCAGTTCCGTGACCGCCGAGCACGATTTTTGTATTCGGGTAATTCTCGCGAATATACTCTGCCATAGCTTTAGCTTTGGCAATATTGGCGGTGATGAATGATATTCCGACATAGTCATAGCCGTTTTTGAGTTCTTGTTTGAAGCGCTCAAACGAGGGGAAATCTAGCACCACCGATGGTGTGTGCAGATTCTCGGCAATTAGGTAGAGTCCAAAACTCGGGTGGTTCATGCGCAGAGAAAAAATGCCCTGTTCGCGCGTGACTTGATTGTGAAAAAGCTCCATTACGTTCAGCCGTCTTCCGTATTTATCGTCGACGCCGAACGGTCCGAATACGGAGGTCAGCAAAAGTTTCATTAGCGTAGCCTTTCTTCTCTTCAGCAGAAGTTCTTGTTAAGAATCCAAGTCTAACAATATGACCTCCTTGTGTCAGCTGGGCGCCGCGCGGACACTGGTTACTTTTGGGAAATCAGCCGCTAGCGCTATTGCAATTCTAAAAACGCTGAATGCCGCACTGCTCAAATGTCAAGCTTCTGCCAGCCTGCGAGCTGTCGCAAGTTGCCGTGCCGAATATTGCGGGCTGTTGTTACGAGCTGCGGCGCCTCTTGTTGTCGCCTACGTGAGCCTCACAAGCAGATTTCAACTGCGAAAAACAATCATAGAGTAATATAAAGAGGATCGAATTAAGAAGAGGACCATATGCATAGCCAGAACTTGATACTTTCTTGTGCGCTAGCTCTCGGGCTGTTTGTGCCGGCGGCGTTTTCTGCGGCGCCGAAGAAGCTTCCTTTTGATTTGAGCAAGTCAAAATACCAACCTGGGCAGGTCTGGATCTATAAAACGCGACCTGAGGAAAAGGACTCTCGGCTCACAATTCTAGCTATAGAAAACTACGAAAAATTTGGCACCATAGTTCATATAAGTTTAGACAATCTGAAAATTAAAAATCCGAAAGCTCCCTCGGGCTTCTCCACCAGCATGGAACATATGCCTGTTTCAGAAAAGTCCCTGGACGAAAGTGTAGTGGAAAAAGAAGCGGACAGACCAGCGCCGGCGCCAAGTGCCGGCTATAAGCAATGGAAGCAGCGTTTCGATAAGGGTGAGGTCGGTGTGTTTACCAAACCCGTGGACGACCTGGTTCAGTTTGTTGAAGGAACACTGGCGACGGCTAAATAAACGGACTCTAAAGGCGTCGCGACTTCCTGCCAATTAATGCAATTTCTTCAGTCATGTCTTGCAATCCGTTGCCATATTCTTTTCGGCTGCAACTAGCCGATTTCTTGAATATGTCTTTGATTGCATCTGTCAAACGTTGGTCCGTATGCGCACTGATGAATTTGATGCGTTTTCCATCCCAGCGGAAGCGCCTTATTTCGTCCCCTCCGCGCTCGGTCATGGTCACTTCGATAATGTCAGGTCCTTTTGATATCTTCGAACTCTCGACCGTCAGGGTTTGCGCCAAGGAGAATGGCATTCAATATCGTTTGCGTAGTTAAAGTTTCCGTTGGGCTAATTATGCCAATGTTTATTTTAGCTCTCTTTATGGACTTAGTTGATTGCCCAGCTTGGCTCGTCGCTGCCGTATCTGATTGCGAATAGATGCGAGCGGCTGGCTTTGCGAATCAACATTCTGTGCTGCGGCGGAATTTTGTGCGGCTGCGCCGTACTGTTCGAGCCGGGTAATTGCGGGCGCTGGCGCTAGAGGTCCTGAGATGTTTGAACTAGAAGCGGGCGTGACGCCCGCGCTCCCGGCGGCGGTAACACCCGGCGCCGCGTTTTGGCTGGTTACGGGCATGTACTTAGCAGATGAATTGCTATTGCTTGAGGAGAAAGTTTTGCCCCCGGTCGAGTAATAGTTTGAGCTTTTACTTGCGCTTGTGCCAGGACTTGTCCCAGAGCTTGTCTGAGAAACTTGTGGTGTTGTTCCCTTCTTCCAATCAACATTGTAGTCACCTTTATTTGCGGTATCTACTGTTTCACCTTTCCGATGTCTATGATTTCCTTACCCCGGTCATTCAATAAAGTTGCGTTTTTGCACCTGAGATTTTCAATCGATCAAAATCACCGTGCGATGGCGCTCAGTAGCACTGGCAATTTGAAATTCTGGTTCCAAACGAGTAGAATTGGCGGCTGGCAACTAGTTCCTGTTGCACGAAGGTACTTTCTAGACGCACGGAACCACCTGTGCATTAATGATTAGGATGATCGAGATGAAATTCAAGTCGGGCTTATCTGCTTTTCTAATTTCTGTTATTACGGCCTCTGTCGGCTTTGCCCAAACGGAAAAAAATAGTTGCAGCGATGCTTATCTGAAACTAAACGAAGAATATAAAGCTGCGATGGAAAAGTACAGCAAGAAATTGGAATCCATCGACGATGAAAAAGAAAGAGCTGCTGCCAAGACTAACGATCCCGCTTTCGACTACGTCCCTCGTTTCGCTAAACTAATGAAAGATCATTCGGAAGATCCAGCCGCATTAGATGCCGCAATCTGGGTCGCATGCAGCAACAACAAAAGTCCCGAAGTAGTTTCTGAGGCTTTAAAGCTGATTAGGGAAAAGTTCGTTACCAGCGATAAGCTAGCCGATGTTGTGCAGACACTGCGGCGCTCAGACTCCCCAGAGGCGATAAGTCTGCTTCGCTCAGTCATACAAAAGAATCCATCAAAGAAATTGCAAGGACTGGCAACTTTGATGCTTGCGCAAAAACTCGCAAACAATTCATCAGCAGAGGCTGAAGCATTGTTTGAAGACTTGGTCAAAAATTACTCCAACACGGAAAACATCGGACGACAGAAAGGTACGCTCAGTGAAATAGCTGGAAAGTGTCTCTATGAAATACGCAATCTGTCGGTGGGCAGAATCGCACCAAATATAAGTGGAGAAGATGCAAACGGCAAGAAAATGTCGTTGAACGATTATCGCGGTAAGGTCGTTCTGCTTACCTTCTGGGGCGACTGGTGAATAGACTGCAGGGAGTTGTACCCTCGCGAACGGTCGTTCGTAAATAAATATGGTTCAAAGAAATTTGTTCTTCTTGGAGTGAATACCGATTCAAAAGAGCGGCTGGCAAAAGCAATTCAAAAAGGTAATGTGACCTGGAATTCCTGGTGGGACGGCGGCGACACCTACGGACCAATAGCCAGCAAATGGAATGTAAAAAGTTGGCCCACCATTTATCTCATCGACAAGAAGGGCGTAATTCGCTACAAAGGTCACAAGGAAGATTTCGACGAGCTACTCACTGAATTGCTGATATAATTGCAAATCTGACGAATTAGAAAGGTTGACAAAACGCTGGTCATGGAACAACCGCCGCTTGATGCGCCGAGAATTGACGGCATTCAAATTATCGAGCTGCTTGGTAAGGGCGGCATGTCGCTCGTCTATAAGGCGAAGCAGAGTACCATGGAACGTTTTGTCGCTGTAAAGGTTCTTTCAAAAATTTCCAGCGAGGAAGGAATTAAGCGCTTCAAGCAAGAGGCAAGAAATACCAGCAGCTTGGATCATCCCAACATCGTAAAAACGATTTCCTTCGGTATCTCCCAAGACAATCGTCCTTACCTGGTTTTAGAATACTTGCAGGGCGTTTCGCTTTATGACGAGCTCAAACAAAACGGCCGGCTTACGCTCGAAAAGTTTCGCGGCGTTTTCTTGCCGGCTCTTTCAGCCCTGGCTCAAGCCCATGAAGCCGGATTGGTGCACCGTGATATCAAACCAGCTAACATCATGATTTGCCGCGAAGCGAGCGATGAAGTGGTGAAGTTGGTAGATTTTGGAATTGCAAAATTATATAGCACAGAAGCAGAGGCGCAAGGACTTACAAAAACAGGAGAGGTGATTGGCTCCCCTGCGTATATGAGCCCTGAGCAATGTCTGGGCAAGCCGCTGGATGGTCGCTCCGACCTGTATTCGCTGGCATGTGTCATGTATGAGTGCCTTAGCGGCGAGCCGCCATTCTCTGGCAGCTCGGCATTGGAAGTAATGCAGCAGCATCATTCGGCCCCAGCACCGACTGTCTCTGAATTGAGTAGAAAAATTGACATCAGAAAAGAACTGGCAAGCGTAACCCTCTGGGGGCTAAATAAAGATCCGGCGAAGCGTCCTCAAACAGCCTCCGAATTTATGCGCAAACTTAGTGAGGTTCTCGAGAAAATTACTCTGGATAAGATACCGCAGTTAAAGGATAAGAATTACTTGTCGCGGCAGTCTCGTCAGGTACTTGCGCTAAGCTCAGCAGCAATCACAGCTGTGGGAGCTTTTGCTCTGGCAACGGTCTATATGAAGAAGAAAGGAGCAAGTGACAGTTCCTCGGTTATCAAAATCAAACAACATTCAGTTGAAGACAAGGAAGTTGACGCACCTCAGTTTCTGCGCAAATTGGCAGCTGAGTTCGATCCAAAAACACATAGTTTCGCTGGCGCAGATGCGCAGAAGTGGTTGGATCAACTTAATGCGATCGTTTCCGCTAAGCCGCCGAAGCTGCAAGGTGTTTCCTTATACGCCGCCTATGTTTTTCTCAACGAACTTCAAAAGATAGTTCAGAGCCCCTGGGCGACACAACTTGACACTCTTAACCAGGCTCTGAAATACAGCAAAAATGATCTCGGAAAAGAGACTGAAGAATCAGCTTATGTTCACTTTAAAAAATGGGTCATTTACTTCACCCTCAAAGATTATGCCAAACAAATCGACGAAATCAATAGCAGCATAAAATTGCTTGAGGCAAATGATACCGCTTCGCTGCCATTACCAAGTTCTTTCCAACTTACAAAGAACGTTAAGACGCTAGGTGATTGTTACTCGGCTCTGGCGATCACCAACGAACAGTGGCACAAATATGACATGGCTCTGGCAAATTACGATAAGAGCCTGTCTAGCACCCGCATCCAACCAATGTGGAAAATTGAATCAATTGTACGCAAGGTAAAACTTTTGAAACAGCTAGGTCGTGATAAGCAAGCAGATAAATCCGTAGAAGATTTCATCGAGATGACAAAACATTATATTCCAGACAATTTTGATGCAAATTTCGCAATCGCAGTACCGCAAGCGCAGAACGCAGTGAGCGCTCTCGGCAAAGTCGGTGACGGTATGGAAAGAGATGGATTTCCCGACTATGCCAAAACATTCTATTTGGCCAATCGTCGGTTTGCTAAACAAATTCACTCGAAAGAAGAACAGCATGATGCTGAGCAGCGCTTACTGAAACTTGAGCAAAAGTAGGGAATTGCTCCTATCCAGATAATACAGAATCGCTTCCCGTACTAGCTGGCTGTGACTCACATCCTCGGTAATTGGTTTGGACGAGGGCTTGCTTCGGAAGTTCATTTCTTATTGGCGTCTAGTGTTTCTGGTCTCTGAAACATGTGCAACAGCTTGCCCATTTGTTCTCTCGCAGCAGAAGGGGCTTTGCTGTCGTCTATAACGAGCTTGGGCGGATATTCTGTTTCCTGATAGTTATTTTTAGCTCTGTTGCTAAAAGGACTCTCTCGATTCTCACCGACGGAAGCGCTGCTGTGATTTTGAGCCGCTTCCATAGCTGCGGACATTATCTTGTCTTTGACACCAGAGCGATTCAATATTTCATGCGCCAGAATTCCACCGCCGGGAATTGGAATGGCTGTACCAATGGCTTCTTTGCCAACGTCTGTCAAAGTTCTATTGCTTGGGGCATGAAGCGGACCTGTTTTTCCTTCAAGAACTTTTCCGTCGGCGCCCGTTTCGTGGGCGATTTCTGCGCCTTTTCTGATTAATCCGGCGCCTGGAATCCATTTGCTGGCTGCATCGGAAATTTCATTGGCCTGACGATTGTCGGATTGGCCGCGCGCCACCTTCAAACCTTCGTTAGCGGCGTGTTTGGCTTTGTCGCCTAATTCTTTTGTGTCAATCTGGCTAACATGCTGCTTAATTGCAGTGCCTGCCTGTTTTCCCGTGTCTTCAACACTCTTCCAGACATGCTGCCAGTCAAATGTTTTATGTTCTGCTTGTCCGGCGCTTTTATCGCCGTTGTTGATTGAATCGTCCATAGTAAACCCGCCTCAAGCCCTTTCTAAAGTCTATGGGTGCGCCAAGGGGTTGTCAATAAATTTTTCTCAGAAAAATCTGTCGCCCGAAATGGCTTGATTGGTAAGGTGTTTCGGAATTTGAAATCTCCGAAAAATTGAAGCCTTGCCAAAATTTTGCCAAATTTGGCGCCTATAATTTGGCAAAAATGGCTCTTTCTGTTCGAAATGTAGGCACAACATTTAAACATCGTCGGGCTATATAATAGTTGTTCCACCAGTGGGAGGAAGCTCAATATGCTACTCGGGTATGAAGTGGTTGGCAGCGGTATCGGCAAGGTCGTCGTTTTGCATGACTGGTTTTGCGATCACAGCAGTTATGCTCCTATGCGCCCTTATCTGGACAAAGAAAAATTCCAATATGCTTTTCTTGATTTGCGGGGCTATGGTCTGTCCAGTCATCTTGAGGGGACATACACAATAGAAGAGTGCACAGTTGATGTTTTAGATACTGTTCGCTCGCTCGGCTGGGATGGTTTCTCGCTGGTATGTTACTCCATGACAGGTCTGGTGGGGCAAAATATTACAGCAGAGGCAGCTGAGCAAGTGCAACGTTTGATTGCAATTTGCCCCACTCCGCCCGAGGGGATGGGCGGTCTGGATGCGTCGTTTGTTGAGTTTATGCAAGCGGCAGCAACCGATGATGATTCCAAAGCGGCCGAACTTGCTCACAGCCTCACAAACAATCGATATGGACAAACATGGTCTGACTTTAAGGTGAGACGCTGGCGCGAAACATCAAACATGAATGCACGACTGGGCTACTTAGCCATGTTTCTCAATACTAATATTGTTGAAAAATTGAAGGCAAAGAAAATATCAAATCCTGTGACGGTGATTTGTACTGCAGAAGATATTGAAGGGCTGCGAAAGAAGGCTGTGCAAGCGAGTTTTGAATCCTGCTTTTCAAATCTGGAAGTTCTCGAACTTATAAGCGCCGGGCATTCACCTATGCAGGAAATTCCAGTTGCTCTTGCAACGACAATCGATAAAACTCTTTCAAAATAACATTGCATCACCGTGTCGCAGATTTTTCGCAATTGCTATTAGCGTGTTGTCTCGTTTCTGTGATGCAGATGCGAGTTCGGGTTCGAGCTCTATTTCGATTTTGCTTTCTAATCTAATTTCTGTGGCAATTTCACGAATAAGTCATAACTTTTTTCTATGATAGAGGTAGTGGGCAAGACATGCGTCTCCTCTCACTCTTTAGTGTGATGGCAAGCCGAATTCTCTAATGTTTGAGAATGTCGGCAATGAGGCAGAGAATAGTATCAGTCTCGCTGAGCAAAAACCGTCGTTCCGTATTGCTTACTAATTGCGTTTAACCTGAGATTACTAATCTGAAAACAATGCTTGTAGGGGGCATTTTGATCAGGACTGGGGTGTAGATGGTTACTGCTGAATTTGTGCTATGCAAAGAAGATCTGAAATTGCTGACCCACGGTCAGCAATTGGTGCAGCAGAGCCAGTGGGACCGTTTGTGGCAAGAGATTCGCTCCTTCTCGCCTTACGCTGTGTTCGTTTTGCTACAGCAAATGCGAAACCAGTCAAACGAAATCATGCATGAGAAGCTGAGCCGTTTGCTTCATCAATGTTACGCTTTGCCTGCGGATTTCGAAGAATTGGGACGTCCAATCAAAGAACTAGTACCCTTAAATTTGAATTCAAACCTTTTTGCTATTTATCCGTTGGACGGGGGTGATAAGGCCATTCTCGAGCAATCAGACGGCTTGAAAATTGTCGCGACCGAACCTTTTTTGCAATCAGCTATGGTTCAAACCGCGAGACATCAGAACAAGCCATATATATTGCAACGTAACGAGCCTGTGCTCAGTCCTTCGGGGCGCTATTATGCGCTTCGCAAAGAAGAGCGTTTTATGCTTTACAGCGGCGCAGATGGTCAGGCTTTG